>Ga0256839_1003100_pt1 | contig 17568 bp, 27 predicted proteins | sample 354166metaG_FD_185968 | JGI IMG/M metagenome (GOLD analysis project Ga0256839, IMG submission 185968) | Hydrothermal vent microbial communities from Mid Atlantic Ridge, Atlantic Ocean - 354-166 | ecosystem: Environmental > Aquatic > Marine > Hydrothermal vents | place: Atlantic Ocean: Mid... | reverse complement strand
CGAGAACGTGTCGAGGGCCACGAGGTCCACCGCGTCGTCCCCATAGCAGGTCACCGCGGCCAGTACGGGTCCGTCGGCCCCGTCCGTCACCGCCAGGTGGTTCGGGTTGCGGCACACCGGCACCGTGCGCCGCAGCGTGTCGCGCGGCCGACCCGTCTCGTCCAGGCTCGTGTCCACCTCGGAGAGCCCCGGGGGCGTGGTGGACACGACCAGCAGGCGGGTGCCGCCCGTCCCGGGCACGTAGGCCGCGCCGCCCGTCAGGGGTTTGGCGTCGAACAGACCGGCGTCGAAGGCCAGAATGGGCCGATCGCTCCCGGGCAACAGGGCCGACAACCCGGGCGCCACCGAGAGGTTGCGAAAGCCGGGCCAGTACCGATGGGTCGCCACCGCGGTCGGGCGCGTGCAGTCCCGGCTGGCGAGGGGGGGCGCGGCCGGGTCGCACGGGCGCACGGCCACGCCGAAGCCGCCCGACAGGTCGAAATCGTCGCTGGGGTGCTCGCGGAAGAAGGATGACTCCACGTCGGCCACGAACGGGCCCGTCACGGGGTCGAGCCCCAACAGGGTCAAGCGCCCGTCGAGCAGGTGAGGCACGTACGCGACCGCGGCGACCGGATCGACCACGACCGCCGCAGGGTTCGAGCCGAATGCGTTACCCGACGACGAGGCCTCCAGCCGGTGATCGTCCCCGCACACCCCGTCGAGGTCTTCGTTGCAAGCCACCTCGGCCCGATCCGGGCGGGATCGGTCCAGATCGAGCCACACGACGCCCGGTGGATCGCGCACGGGGACGTACAGGCGGTCCAGGCCCGTGCCGGTGCCGACCGCCCGGCCTCCGGGGATCCCGGCGCCGGTCGGCACGAACCGGGTCAGATCGGTCTCGACGAAGGCCGAAGTGTCACAGAACACCGGCGGACCGGCGCGGCAGCCCCCGGAACCCGAACCGCCCGAAGCCTCCTCGACGGCTGCCGCGGCCCGCTCGACATCGAACCACCAGACCGCCCCGAAACGGCGGCGTTCATCCCAGTTGCCCCCGGTGACCGCGAGCCATCGCCCCTGCGGGGCGAGCCACAGGCCCGTCGGCTGTTCGGGGCCGTCGCGCGGCGGTAGGCGATCGGGCTCGCAGGCCGCCGCGGCCGACAGCAGGATGCAAGCGCAGAGCCGGAACGACACGGGCCATCCGAGCATTCCACACTTTGTTGGGCCGACAAACCCCGCGCGGATCAAGCCAGGGCGATCCGCGCCGCCCCGGTTCGAGCATTCGACACGTCGTCGGCCCGACGATGCCCCCTTACGGCCCGGTCACCCCCGGTACGTGCGGGAAGACCGCCGCACCGTAGGCATCGGGAAAGGCCGTGACCGCGGCCGCGACGGCCAGCCATGCGGCCACCATCGGTGCCCACGCCCGCAGCCCGCCGCCCGCCGGGGCACCGGGCCAGGGCCCGGCCGCCAGGCGCACGAGAAACGCCCACCCGGCACGGGTCACGATCGCAGGGGTCGCCAGCACGACGGCAAGGACGAACGCGTGGGCAACGACCGCGGCCACGGCATCGGCGGAGAACCCCTCGTGGGCGGCCTCCTCGAAGGCCACGGCCCCCTGCAAGAACACGTGGTGCAGGCCCGCGGCGAAGGCCCCGAGGACGGCGACGCGCAGGAGTGCGGCGGCCATGAGGGGCAGCGGGCGGGCCGCCGCCCACCACCCGGCCTCATCGACGGCACCGGCCAGCGCCTGCCCGGCAAGGGCCAGCGCAGGCCCCAGAAGCAGGGCGGTGGCGAGGTGAGCCACGGGCGAGGCGGCAACCGCGGGGTCGGGCGCGGCCACCGCCACCAAGACGGCCAGCACCGCCGACGACGACGACCAGACCATCCCCCCGAGTGCCCGCGCCAGGTGCCGCTGCAACATGAGAACGACGAACCACTCGATCCCCACGATCCAGCGCCCGGGTTCCATGATGTTCACGGCACCTCGGGCGCCTCCACGCCGGCTGAAAGACCGCGGCGCAACAGATCCCCCAGCCCCTCGCCCACGGTCCCGGCGACCGCCGAGAGCGCGGTGACGACGGCGACCAACCGCGCGATCTGGGCGAAGCCGGGGTCGGTCCAGCCCAGAAGACGGCCGAGCAAAGACACCACGACCGCCGCCGCTGCCGCCGCCGCGACCAGGGGCAGCGCAAGCAGCACCGCCGACCGCACGGCCATCGTCACGAACGCCCCCGGATCCATCACGGATACCCCTCCACGAACCCGCGCACGAGCAGGTGCATGCCATCGACGGACAGGAACAGGGCGAGTTTGATCGGCACAGCGACGACCGGCGCGGGCAGGTTCGTCATCGACACGAGGACCAGTCCCTGGGCGACGATGAGATCGACGGCCAGAAACGGCGCGAGGATCGAGACCGCCATGGACAGCGCTTCGATCAACTCGGTCGAGAAAAACGACGCGACCAGGACCAACGGGTCCTGCGCAGGGCGGCCGGTCAAGGACGAGAAAAACGCCGTTTCCTCCGCGGTCGCGTTTTTCGCGAGGAAGGCCGACCAGCGGCGCCACAACAGGTCGGCGGCGCCGGCCGGATCGTTCGTGTCGAGCAGGTGCGACGCGGGCCCCTCGAAGACCGGGAGCATCACGACGGTGGTCAGCAGCAGGGCCAGCACCCACACCACCGGAGCCGGCAACAGCCGCTCGGCGGCGAGTCCCGTGCGAAGCGCCGCGGTGACCACCAGCGCCTTGGCGAAGGCGGTGGCGGCGACGGCCACCACCGGCAGCGCGGCGAGGGCGACGTACGGCAGCAGCCGCAGGGCTGCATCCTGGACCAGCGGCGCCATGTCACGACGCCTCCCGCACGGGCCGGGGGCGAGGAACCGGGTCCACGGGCACGTGGCGGGCGTCCGGCGCATCCAGCGCGGCAAGCATCGCCGGGGCCGCCTGGGGTCCCACGCCGACCAGCAGCCGCCGTCCCTCGATCTCGACCACGAACAGGGCGTGATTCGGCCCGAGCTGGGCCACCGGCGTACAGCGGCCGCTCCCACCCCTACTTCGGCGCGCCCAAAGCACCAAAAGCCCCGCCGTCGTGAGCAGGCCAAGCCCCAGAAGCTGCCCCGTCATGTCCACACGCTACGGCTCGATCGGCCGTCGCCCCAAATTTCCACCGAAGCTTCGCTGCACCCGCGGGGGCCCCCGCGGGGCCCGGGCCGGAGCCAGAGGGCGCCCCCCGCCTTCCGTCGCACCTTCGCCCGGACCACGAAAGATCCGCGCCCCCCTACTGCGCGGTCTGCGCCTCACGCTCGCGGGGTGAACCCCGGCTGCCTCACGCTCTCCGGGTTCCGTTCGTCACACATCGCGCGGAACGCGTCCCACACAGGCCTCCATCCCCCCAACTGTCGGCCAAGGCTCGCCAAGCCGCGCCCTGCCTCCACGAGATCGGACGAGACGGCGCGGCGAAGGGCCCAGGCACGTCGGCGCAGGGGGCCAGAGTCACTCGCCCGGACCGCCCTGATGCGTCCAGGCACCACGGTCCCGTCGCCGCCACGCGGATGGGGCTCTACACGCTCCCGAAACGCCCTGGAACGATTGCCACTCGCGATCTCGGGTGGTCAACTCGGGGTGAATCCGTCGCGCCCCGGTCAGGACGGCGGGGTGCAACACCCTCGCGCCCCCCCCACCGCGGGTAACCTTGGGCTCGTTCGAGGGCAGCGGGGGCCGCCAGCGCGGAAGGATCCCGGGCCCGGCGAAGGGGGGTCGGTTCAACGGTTCTCAGCCCTCCGCATGCGCTTCGCGCTCGGGCTCGTCCACCAGTTCGATGCGGGCCATCGGAGCACCGTCCCCCACCCGGCGACCGAGCTTGACGATTCTCGTGTACCCGCCCGGGCGATCCTTCATGACCGGCCCAATGTCGTAGAACAACCGGCGCAGGACCTGGCGATCGTGCACGTAGCGGCCAGCCAGCCGCATCGCGTGGACGAGGCGGGCCCGCTCCTGGGGCGTGCGGTCGGACTCGGCCTTCGCCACGATGGACTGCACCCGGACGCTCTGGGTAATCGTGGGCTCGACGAAACGCCGCAGTTCCTTGGCCTTGGCCACGGTCGTCCGGATCCCCCCGTGCTCGAGCAACGAGGTGACCATGTTCCGGAACATCGCCTTGCGGTGGGAGGAATTGCGACCGAATTTTCGGCCGGATTTGCGGTGTCGCATGGCCTCAAGACTCCTCTTGCATGCTGCCGGGCCCCTGCCAGTTGGGGATCTTCATCCCGAGGGACAACCCCATCTGCGCCAGGATCTCCTTGATCTCTTTGAGCGACTTGCGGCCGAAGTTCTTCGTCTTGAGCATGTCGGCTTCGGTCCGCTGCACCAGGTCCCCGATGTAGTGGATGTTTGCGTTCTGCAGGCAGTTGGCGGAGCGCACGGACAGTTCCAACTCGTCCACCGAGCGCCACAGCAGTTCGTTGAGCTGTTCGTCCTCCGAGGAAGCCTGCTCGGGGGCCTCGTCGATCTCCTCGTGCTGGACGAAGATCGAAAGCTGATCCTTGAGGATCCGAGCCGCAAACCCCACCGCATCGTCCGGCCGCACGGATCCATCCGTCCACACCTCGAGGACGAGCTTGTCGTAGTCGGTGCGGCGCCCGACGCGGGCGTTCGTCACCCGGAAGTTGACCTTGCGGATGGGCGAAAACAACGAATCGATGGGGATGACCCCGATCGGCTGCCCCTCTTCCTTGTTCTGGTCCGCCGTACGGTACCCGCGCCCCATCTCCACGACCATCTCCATGCGCAAGCGCCCCCCCTTCGACAGCGTCGCGATGTGTTGGTTGGGGTCGAGGATCTCCACTCCGGTCGGTGCCTGGATCTGCCCGGCGGTCACCGCACCCGGCTCGCTGGCGTCCACGACGATCGTCCGCGGGGTCGCGTCGTGCATCCGCAGCCGCAGCGCCTTGACGTTCAGGATGATGTCCGAGACGTCTTCGACGACCCCCTCGACGGTCGTAAACTCGTGGAGAGCGCCGTCGATGCGGATCGACGTGACCGCCGCCCCCTGCAATGAGCTGAGCAGCACCCGCCGAAGGCCGTTGCCGAGCGTCACCCCATAGCCACGCTCAAGCGGCTCGCAACTGAACTTGCCGTAGGTGTCCGTCAGCTTGCCGTCTTCGACCTCGAGGCGCTTGGGACGAACCAGCTCCCGCCAGTTTCGTGCGATGACGTTGGGATCGAGCATGGGAAGTCGTCTCCTTGGCTACTTCGAGTAAAGCTCCACGATGAGCTGTTCGTCCACGTCCTGCGCGATGTCCGACCGCGTCGGGAGTGCCGTGATTTTGGTGGAGAACTTCTCCTTGTCGATCTCCATCCAGGCGGGACGTGGCGTGCGGTCGGCATTTGCGAGCGCGTCGATGATCTTTTGGATCTTGCGGCTCTTTTCACGCACCGTGACCTCGTCCCCGGCCTTGACGATGTAACTGGGGATGTCCACGCGCCGACCATTGACCGTAAAGTGACCGTGCCGCACGAGCTGTCGTGCCTCCGCGTGGCTGGCAGCGAGACCCGCCCGCACGACCACATTGTCGAGGCGGCGCTCCAGCAGGCTCAGGAGGTTTTCACCCGTGACGCCCTTCATGCGGGTGGCCTTGTAGTAGTAGCCCCGGAACTGCTTTTCGAGCAACCCGTACATCCGCTTGACCTTCTGCTTCTCCCGCAACTGTTGCCCGAAGTAGCTCGGCCGGCGCTTGCGCGCCTGTCCATGCTGGCCGGGCGGATACGGGCGGCGCTCGTAGGCGCACTTGCCCGAAAAGCAGCGGTCTCCCTTGAGGTAGAGTTGGGCGTCTTCGCGCCGACAGAGTCGGCAGACTGGTCCGGTGTAGCGTGCCATGGATGCTCCTAGACCCTCCGGCGCTTGGGCGGCCGGCAGCCGTTGTGAGGTACGGGCGTAACGTCCTTGATCGAGGTGATGCGCATCCCCGCGGATTGCACCGCGCGCAACGCGGACTCTCGCCCAGCCCCGGGCCCCGACACGCGGACCGAGACGGTATGGACTCCGTGGTCGGAGGCACGCTTGCACGCCTCGTCCGCCGCGAGTTGGGCGGCGAACGGCGTGGACTTGCGCGAGCCGCGGAACCCGCGAACCCCGGCCGAGGCCCAGGCGACCGTGTTTCCGCTGACGTCGGTGATCGTCACGATGGTGTTGTTGAACGTCGATCGAATGTGAACGATCCCCGTCCCGATGTTCTTGCGGACCTTGCGGCCCGACTTCTTCGACGCTGCCATGATCTATGCCTTCTTCTTTTGGGCCACGGTGGGACGCTTCGGCCCCTTGCGGGTGCGCGCGTTCGTGTGCGTCCGTTGCCCGCGCACGGGCAGGTTCCGGCGGTGGCGCAGCCCCCGGTAGCAGCCAAGATCCATGAGCCGCTTGATGTTCATCTGCACGTCCCGCCGAAGGTCGCCTTCGACGCGATACTCACCCTCGATGACGTGCCGGATGGCGCTTACCTGATCTTCGGAGAGTTGGTCGGTTCGGATCGAGGACCCGACACCCGCCTTTTCGAGGATCGCGTTCGCACTGGTCCGACCGATGCCATAGATGTACGTCAGCGCGATATCCACGCGCTTGTTTCGCGGGAGATCGACCCCGGCAATCCGTGCCATGGCTAGCCCTGCCTCTGCTTGTGCTTGGGGTTCTCGCAGATGACCCGCACGATTCCGTTGCGGCGGATCACCTTGCACTTGTCACAAATCTTCTTGACGCTGCTTCTGACCTTCATGGTTTCCTGCGAACGTGTTGCGGTGGGAGGCTACGGGGCCCGTGACAGCACCGTGCCTCGGGTCGGGTCGTGCGGGGAGGGGCGGACCCATACACGCATTCCTGGGGCGATGTCCATCCCCAGATCGGCCCGGTGTGGGTCGAGACTGGCCGCGAGCAACACCCCCTGGTCGGTGTGCAGGGACCATCGCGCGTAGGGGAGCGCTTCGACGACCGTTGCGGGAACGGCGCCGGGTTCGGGTGGCGTGGCCATGGGTAGGAAAGGCAAGGCCCCGTTCGGGGCGGGGGAACATGGCACAACCGCCTCGCGGGGTAAAGGGGCGGATGCCGCGTGCCGGGGGGCAGTTCCTGCGCGGTCAGCGCAGCTCCAGGGGCGGGCCATGGGGCCGTGGTGCCCCCCTCCGAAGTGGTGAAGGAAACCGCCGGACCGGCGGCGGCATCAGCGCAGCGCGGCCCGAAGGGCCGTGACCATGTCCCAAAGGTCCGTGTCCGCCACGGCCGTGCGCGTGCCGAGTCGCGCGACCGCCTCGTCGAGCATGTGCACGATGCGCCGACGGAGCGCGGGTGGGAGCCGGTCGGCCCCGCCCAGGTGGACGGCCCCGTCCGCCCCGGCTCGGATCGTGCCCCCCGCCTTCCGCAGCAGGGCTCGGCTCAGAAGATCCGTCACCTCGGCAAAGATCTCCGGATCCGACGATGAACCCAGGGCGGCTCGCACCCGCTGGAGGAGGACGATCGCCGCGTCCTCCCGCCCCTGCTCCAGAAGCACGCCGCCGAGGTTCAACCCGGCGATGGCGACGTTCGGGTGCCCGAGTCCCAACCGCTCGCGCAAGATCTCGAACGCCTGCTCGTAGGCTGCCGCGGCTTCGTCGAGACGCCCGGTCTGCTGCGCGATGCTGCCGAGGTTGTTGAGCGTCCCCGCGACGTCCACGTGTCGTTCGCCGAGGGCCGTGCGACGAATCTCATAGGCACGCCGGTACAGTTGCTGCGCTCGATCGAGGTTCTCCGCGCGGCTTTCCAGCGCGGCCAGGTTCGCGAGCGAGACCGCCACCTCCGGGTGGCCGGGCCCAAAGCGCTCGCGACGAAGTGCGAGCGCCTGCTCGTGCAGCCGCCGAGCACGGTCCAGTTGCCCCAGTTCGGCCAGCGCGACCGCCAAGTTGTTCATCGCCCAGGCGCGGGTGCCCACTGCCGCCCCCCGCCCTTCCAATGCCGCAACAGCACGCTCGTAGTGCGCAAGCGCCTCGGCTCGTCGCCCGGCGGCCCACAGCGTCGAACCAATGGCGTTCTCCAACTCCGCCTGCCGGCGCGGACCCACCTGCCCCACCGCGCGCGCGACCCGACTCCATGCAAGCCCCGCCTCCGTCTGCGCCAGGCGGTACCCCGTCGTGTGGGCCAGCGCCCGCGCTGCATCGAACGCAAGCTCCACTCGCCCCGACGACAGCCCCGCCACGAGAGCCCGTTCGAGGGCCTGGGCAGACGCCTGGAAACGCCCCAACCGTTCGAGGGACTCTCCGAGAACGAGGTCGGCGGCAGCCTCGGCGGCCACCAACCCCGCCTCACCTGCGGCGGCCTTCCGCGCCTTCGTGGCCAGCCTGACGGCGGCTTCGTATTGACCGGTCTTGAACTTCGCGTCGGCTGCACCAACGTCGTTCCAAAGAGGACGGCTCTCCGAAGCGGCGGATGCCCCCCCCCACCGTCGAAGAGCATAGTCCGACTCGTAACAGACGTCCACGTCGGGCAGGGCCTCCACGGCCTGTGCCGCCTGCAACGCCGTGTTTCGATTGGCCTGCGCCAGCTCGTCCAACAATGTCCGCACCGACCGGGCGCGCGCGTCGAGGCAGGCCATGCGCGCGTCGAGCACGGTCTCCGACACGAGCTTACGAATCCGCGTATCGAGGCAGGCCTCTTTGCGGGCGCGCGACCACGCGGCGCTGTAGCGGTCGAGCCCATCGAGCACGGAGGTCACCGTCGCCTCGGTGCCGGTCGGCAGGGCCGAGCGGAGGGTCTGCTCCAGGGCCCCGCGGAGGCTTTCGTTCCATACACGCTGCATGGGTGCGGCAGCCCCTGCACATGCCTCGAAGGCACGGACTCGCCTCGCTTCCGCCCACCACAGGGTTCCGCCCACGGCACTGGCCACGAGTCCCCAGATCGCGAGCCTTCGTAGCCGCCGCCCAGGGTCGCGTTCGAGCTCGGCCAGCAGTTCGTCCATGGACGGGAAGCGCTCGTCGGGGTTCGCCGACAGCCCTCGCAGGACGGCACGACGCACATGCGCCGGGACACGCGGCGTGGAAGGGACGGGCCGTACCCGGCCACGCACCACGTTGAGTGCGAGCGAGGCCACCTGATCGCCCTCGAACGGCCGCTTGCCCCACAACGCTTCGAACAGCGCCACGCAGAAACTGAACTGGTCGCTGCGGGCGTCCGCCTGCGCACCGAGGTGCTGCTCGGGGCTCATGTAAGCCGGCGTGCCGAGCAGCGCCCCCGTCCGGGTCAGCGGGGCGAACGCCTCGGACGACGAAGCCGTGACCGACCTCGGGGGCTTCAAGACGTCCCGCCGCCCAGTCCGGGCGTCGAGGTCGGGGCGGGCATCGGCCACACGATCGGGGAGTTCCCGTTCACTCGACGAAGGAGCGATGCACGCTTCGGTCACGGTGGCGAGACCGAAGTCCATCACACGTACGCGCCCGGCGGCATCGATCAGGACGTTGTCCGGCTTGAAGTCTCTATGAACGAGACCGGCGGCGTGGGCGGCCGCGAGCCCCCGCCCCGCCGCACAGAAGATGCGGATGATCTCACGCACGGAGGGCTGGCGCTGTCGCAGGTAGGCACCGAGGGTGTCCCCCTCGACGAACTCCATCGCCACGTAAACGTCCCCTTCGAACTCGCCGACGTCGTAGACCGTGATCACGTTCGGGTGGGAAAGGCGCGCCATCGCCTGCGCCTCCCGCTGCAGGCGAATCCGACGCACGTCATCGGGCCGTCCACGGTCGCGAATCCGCTTGATCGCCACTCGGCGGTCGAGTTCCGGGTCGTACGCCGCGTACACGACGCCCATGCCGCCCGCACCGATCTTCGCCAGCACGACGAAGCGGCCGATGCGATCCCCCGGCGCCACCGCGTGCGACCGCCCACGGCCCTGGGAGCCAGGCCCCATCTGCGCCCGGCCCTCCACCGGGGCTCCGGCGCCGCCCCGGGTTCCAACGTCCGCAGACAGCGTGGCCACGTCCCCCGGCCGGGGGTCGTCGAGGGAGCCCGAGGCACCGCGCGCCGGTCCCATCGTCACCAGGATGCCACGGATCGCCGGATTGCGCCTTGCCTCGTTCGGACGGAGGCAGCGAGCCATCCGCTCGCGGCCAAGCACCACGCCGGCCGCCGCGTCGGGCGCATCAACGGCCCGCACGACCCGCCCCTGGGGGGGCAAGAGACAATCGCCCCCTTCGGAGTGCTGTCGGTCGGGGTCCACAGGCGCCGCGCGGGGTCTCCCCCACGACGCGGCAAGAGTCGGACGAGGGCAGGGGCCCTAGCTACGTCGGCGCCGGGCCCGCGATCCGCGCGGTCCTGCGAAGCCCTCGTAGGAGCGCGTCACGAGGTGCGACTCGATCTGCTGTGCCGTGTCGAGCGCGACCCCGACGACAATGAGCAACGAGGTCCCGCCGTAGTAGAAGGGGACGTTGAACTTGACCTGTAGGAACGTCGGCAGGACACACACCGCCGAGATGTACCAGGCCCCCACGAACGTCAGCCGCGTAAGGACGTAGTCGATGTACTCGGCGGTACGCTTGCCCGGGCGAATGCCGGGGATCGACGCGTTCTGCTTCTTCAGGTTGTCCGCCACGTCCACCGGGTTGAACTGGATGGCCGTATAGAAGAAGGTAAAGAAGATGATCAGCGCGACGTACACGGCGCTGTACAGCCACCCGTCGTAGCGAAGCGCCCCCGAGAGATCCTGCAAAATCGGGTTCTGTGTCATGCCCGCGATCTGGTTCGGGAACATCAGAATCGAGGAGGCGAAGATCGGGGGAATCACGCCGGCGGAGTTGATCCGCAAGGGCAGGTAGTTCGCGCTGCCTCCGAACATCCGGCGGCCTTCGACGCGCTTGGCGTACTGGACCGTGATTCGTCGCTGGCCCCGCTCCATGACCACGATGAACGCGATGACGGCAATGGCCATGGCGAACAGGATGCCCAGCATCATGGGACCGAAGTTCTCGGGGTCGTCCTGCGCCTTCTGCAGGAGCTGGTAAATTGCCACCGGAAGGTTCGCGATGATCCCGGCAAAGATGATGAGGGAAATCCCGTTGCCGATCCCCCGCTCCGTGATCTGCTCGCCCAACCACATCAAGAACACCGTGCCGCCGGTGACGGTCAGCACCGTCATGAGGCGAAACGGCAGCCCCTCCTCGAGGACGAGCGTCTGCCCCGCCGTGTTCTGCGATTCGAGCCAGCTCGCGATGAAATAGCCCTGGACCACCGAGAGGAACACGGTCCCGTAGCGGCTGTACTGGTTGATCTTCCGCCGACCCGTTTCCCCCTCCTTGCTGAGCTGCTCGAGTCTCGGAATCACAACGGTCATCAGCTGCATGATGATGCTCGCGCTGATGTACGGCATGATGCCGAGGGCGAAGATCGAAAGCTGCTCGAGCGCCCCGCCGGTGAACATATTGAAGTAGCCCAGGAACCCGCCCTGCCCTTGCTGCACGAGTTCCGCCATGACCTTCCGATCGACCCCGGGGACGGCGATGAACACCCCCAGCCGGTAGATCGCCAACATCCCGAGCGTAAACAGCACGCGCCGGCGAAGTTCCGGAAGTTTGAAGATGTTGATGAGGACGTTCATGCGACTTCGACTCGAGGGGGAAGGAGGCGGGGGGATCGGGCGGGGCGCTCCGGCCGCGAGGACCCGAACGCCGACGGGGCGAAGCCTGCGGATCGTACCGCGGGGTCCGCCCCGTCTGACAAAAGGTGCGCCAGTTGCGCTACTTGCCGACCTCGACCGCCTCGAACGTGCCGCCAACGGCTTCGAGCTTGCGGCGCGCCGACTCGCTGGCCCGGTGCAGCCGCACCGTCATCGGCTTGGTGATCTCCCCATCCCCCAGGAGCTTTACGATCGTCGCCTTCTTGGGCACGATCCCGCGCTCCCGAAGGGTCTCGAGGGTCACTTCCGAGCCTGCATCGAAGAGCGCGTCGAGGCGACCGAGGTTGACCCCGAAGGCCACGACCTTCTCGACCCGCACGAAGCCGCGCTTCGGGACGCGACGGTGAATCGGGTTTTGACCGCCCTCGAAGGCCACGGGCATGGCGTTGTGGCGGGCAAGTTGCCCCTTCATCCCCCGCCCGGAGGTCTTGCCGCGGTGCGACCCGATGCCCCGGCCGACGCGTTTCTTCCGCTTTCGAGCGCCCTCAGGGGGCCGAAGGGTGTGTAGCGTGGTGCCCATGGTTCATCCTCTTTCCTTGGTTTGGCGTCGCCCAGGCTACTCGGCGGGTTCGACGGTGAGCAGGTGCTGCACCTTGCGGATCATACCGCGAACGGCTGGCGTGTCTTCGAGCACCACCGTGTGGTGCAGGCGCCGTAGCCCGAGACCACGCACGGTCTCCTTCTGGGATGCCTTCCTATCGATGGTGCTGCGCACCAAGGTTACCTTGATCTTCTTCGCCATCGTCAATAGCGCTCCATGAGTTCTTCGACAGGGACGCCGCGCCGCCGGGCGACCTGTTCGGGGCTCCGAAGCTGCTTTAGGGCCTCGATGGTCGCGTAGACGACGTTGAGCGGATTGCCTGAACCGAGCGACTTGCTCAGCACATCGTGAATCCCTGCGCACTCGACGACGGCGCGCACGGCCCCCCCTGCAATGACCCCGGTCCCCGGACTCGCCTTGCGAAGAAGCACGCTCGACGCCCCGTGGCGCCCAATCACGTCGTGCGGCACGGTGGCGCCGGCCAGGGGCACCTCGAACATGTTGTGTCGCGCGATCTCGTTGGCCTTGCGGATGGCCTCGGGCACCTCGCGGGCCTTCCCGTGGCCCACACCGACCCACCCCCGCTCGTTCCCCACGACCACCATCGCCGTAAACGAGAAGTTGCGGCCACCTTTGACCACTTTCGCCACGCGGTTCAGGAAGACCACGCGATCTACGATGTCACCCAGGGATTCGATATCGACTTTCATGTGTTCGTCCTAGAACTCCAGGCCGCCCTCACGGGCGCCTTCGGCAAGAGCCCGCACGCGGCCATGGTATTTGTATCCATTCCGGTCGAAGACGACCCGCTCGATGCCCTTTTCCCGGCACAGCTTCGCGATCGCCGCGCCGACGGCCCGCGCGCGCGCCGACTTGTCGCCCTCCGCCTTGGCGGCTGCCGACCGGTCGGAAAGACCGACGATGGAGCGCGAAGCCAGGTCGTCGATGACCTGGGCATAGATGTGCTTGTTGCTGCGATAAACCGTAAGGCGGGGCCGGTCGGCCGTCCCCGCCACCTTCTTGCGGATCCGCGCCTTGCGGCGCATGCGCTTTCTGATCGCGTCGTTCGTTGCCATGTTGAAGCGTCCTTCGGAAAGCGGCTACTTCTTGCCACTCTTGCCTTCTTTGCGCAAAATGCGCTCCTCGGCATACTTGATCCCCTTGCCCTTGTAGGGCTCCGGCGGACGATAGCGTCGTATCTCCGCCGCCACCTGTCCCAGCAGCGCCTTGTCGGCCGCGGTCAGGACGATGGAGCCATCCTTTTCGACCTGCGCCGACACCCCTTTCGGCAGGGGGTGCCGGACCGGGTGGGAAAAGCCGAGCGTGAGGTCCAACCCGTCCCCGCTGACCGCGGCGCGGTATCCCACACCGTTGATCTCGAGCTTACGAGTCCAGCCCGTCGCACAGCCGTGAACCATGTTCGCCACGATGGCGCGCGCCATGCCGTGCTTCGCGCGGTAGGGGCGGGCGTTCGACGATCGAGTAAACCGCGCCTGACTCCCCTCGACGGCGCAGTCGATCCCATCGGGAAGTTCGAAGGACAGTTCGCCCTTGGGCCCCTTGACCTTCACGGTCCGACCTTCGAGGTTCAGGCTCACCCCTTTGGGGATGGAGACGGGAGCGTTTCCGATGCGCGACATGGTCGTTGGCCCTTCTTCGCTACCAGATGCTGCACAAGAGTTCGCCGCCCACGCCCGCCTTGCGCGCGTCGTGGTCGGTCATCACCCCTCGCGAGGTGCTCACAATCAGGATTCCGAGGCCGTTGCGGACCTTCGGGAGTTCCCGGCGACCGGCGTACTGCCGTTGCCCGGGCTTTGAAACGCGCTCGAGGCCCTCGATGGCGTTTTGCTTGCCTTCCCACTTCAGCGACACGTCAATCCATCGGCGCGGGCCGTCTTCTTCGATCTTGAAGTCTTCGATGTAGCCTTCGCGGTGCAAAATCTCGGCAATCGCGATCTTGAGCTTCGATGCGGGAATCCGCACGCGTTGGTGCTGCGCCATCACGGCGTTGCGGATCCGCGTGAGCATATCGGCGATGGGATCGGTCATCGACATGGTGAACCCCCTCTTCCTTACGCCTTGGCCTTCCGGAAAGGCATTCCCAGCGCGTCCAGCAACGCGAATGCCTCTTCGTCCGTATCGGCGGTCGTGTGAATGCAAACGTTCATGCCCGGGACCTTGTCGAGGCGGTCGATGTCCACCTCCGGAAAGATCAAGATCTCCCGGATCCCGAGGGTGTAGTTTCCGCGCCCGTCGAAGGCGCGCGGTGAGATCCCCCGAAAGTCACGGGTCCGCGGGAGCGCCACGGACACCAAATTGTCCAGGAAGTCCCACATCCGCAGGCCACGAAGGGTGACCATGCACCCGATCTTCATCCCCTCGCGCAACTTGAAACCCGCGATGGACTTCCGGGCTCGCGTCACGACCGGGCGCTGCCCCGACAAGCGCCCGAGCGCATCGAACCCCTGTTCGAGCAGCTTCGGCATGCGCGCGGCCTCGCCGAGGCCAATGTTGAGCACGATCTTCTCCAGGCGTGGCACCTGATACGGATTCTTGTAGTCGAACTGCTCCGACAGGGCCTTACGCACCTGCTGTTCGTACTTGACGAGCAGCCGGGGACGGTCGCTCGGGCCCCGGGCCTCCCGCCCGTCCATGACGTTCGGGAAACGATAGGGAAACCCCTGGTCTTTCTTTTTCTTCTGCGTTGCTACGCCTCGAGCCATGATTCCTACTCGTCGATCTGTTCACCCGAGCGCACCGCGATTCGCACGCGACGGCCGCTTTCGAGCGTGTGGATCCGAACGCGCGTGGGCTTGCCGGTCTTCGGGTCCGCCAGCATGACGTTCGAGATATGGATGGGGAATTCTCTTTGGACGCGTCCGCCCTGCGGGTTCTCCTGCGTCCGCTTGATGTGCTTGGTGCGAACGTTCGCCCCAGCCACCAGCACGCGGTCGTCTTTCGGATAGACCCGCAAGACCTCGCCGGTGTGGCCCTTGTCCTTGCCGGCCACGACGACGACCTTGTCGCCTTTTTTGATCCTGCGCATCACAGCACCTCCGGCGCAAGGCTAATGATTTTCAAGAACCGCTTGCCACGAAGCTCACGCGCCACGGGTCCGAAAATCCGGGTACCAACCGGCTGGCGCTGATTGTCGATCAGCACCGCACTGTTGTTGTCGAACCGGATCACGCTGCCGTCTTCGCGACGCAGGCCCTTGCGCGTCCGCACGATCACGGCCTTCATGACCGAGCCCTTCTTGATCTTGCTGTTGGGCATCGCCTCGCGCACGGCTACCACGACCACGTCCCCCACGTTGGCGTAGCGCCGCTTGGACCCGCCCAGCACCTTGATGCACTTGACCTTGCGTGCGCCGGAGTTGTCCGCCACGTCAAGGATGGATTCCACCTGGATCATGACAACGGAGCCCTTTCCACGACGCTCTGAAGCCGCCAGCGCTTGTTTCGTGACAAGGGACGCGACTCCACGATTCGGACCGTATCGCCCACGCGCGCATCGTTCGTAGGATCGTGAGCCTTGTACTTCGCCCGCTCGTGCACGTACTTTTTGTACTTCGGGTGACGGTAGCGCCGGACGACCTGGACGACGACCGTCTTGTCCATCTTGTCGGACACGACGGTCCCCGTCAGGACACGCTTGTGGCGCTCTCTTTTCTGCGTTTGGGTCGCGTCGGTCACGGGGAAGTCTCCTTTCCGATGGTGCGCGCGTGGAGAATCGTGCGAATGCGCGCGATATCGCGCCGCAACGTGCGAATCTCCGCCGGGCGGACCGGGCGCTGCGCAGCCGAGGCCATCCGCTCCTTGAGGAGCTTGCGTCGCAGCGTGCTTTCGAGCTCACAAAGCTCGTCGTTCGTCTTGTCTCGCAGTTCCGAGGGTTTCACGGTCAATCCTCCCGCTTCACGAATCGGGTCTTGATCGGGAGCTTGTGGTGAGCGCGCAGGAGCGCCTTGCGGGCCGCCTCTTCGGACACGCCTTCGATCTCGTACAGGATCCGGCCGGGCCGAACGACTGCGACCCAGTACTCGGGCGCCCCCTTCCCCTTCCCCATGCGCGTTTCCGCCGGCTTCTTGCTGATCGGCTTGTCCGGAAAGATGCGGATGTAGACCTTGCCACCCCGGCGGATGCTTCGGTTGATGGCGATACGGGCGGCCTCGATCTGCCGCGCCGTGATCCAGCCGCACTCGAGGGCCTGAAGCCCGTAGTCTCCGAAATCCACGCTCGTGCCGCCCTTGGCAGCGCCCTTCATCCGGCCCTTTTGGACCTTGCGGTACTTGACTCGCGAGGGAGAAAGCATTCGATCGTCTCCGCATCCCGGGCGCTACGCGCCCGCCTCGTTGAAGCGCGGTTCCTGGGTGTGCGGGCCAGCGCCACGGTGGTCGTAGACCTCTCCCTTGAAGATCCAGCACTTGACCCCGATGTTGCCTGCCGGCGTCACCGCCTCGGTGAAGCCGTACTCGATGTCCGCCCGCAACGTATGCAGGGGGATCCGCCCGTCCCTGTACCATTCCCGACGACACATCTCGGCGCCACCGAGCCGTCCGGCCGCGTGCACTCGAATCCCCTTCGCTCCAAACTTCATGGCCGTCTGGACGGCCCGCTTGAGCGCCCGGCGATAGGCGATCCGCCGCTCCAGTTGCTGCGCGATGTTCTCAGCGACCAACTGGGCGTTGACCTCTGCCTTGCGGACCTCCCGGACGTCGATGAAGACCTCCGAGCTGGTCATTTTCTGAACCTCTTTCTTGAGCGCCTCGACCCCTGCGCCGCGCTTTCCGATGATGACCCCGGGCCGCGCGGAGAAGATCTGGATCGTCACCTTCGCAGCGGCGCGCCCGATCTGGATCTCTGCGATGCTCGCGCTGTGCAACTTACGCTTGATGAACGATCGCAGGCGCAGGTCCTCGTGCAACCACTGCCGGTACTTTCCGTCCTCGTACCAGCGCGAGTTCCAGGTCTTGACGATGCCGAGACGAAGCCCGACTGGATGCGTTTTCTGACCCATTAGGTTCTCTCCCCGAGCTCGACGATGACGTGGCTCGTCTTCTTTTCGATTCGCGTGGCGCGGCCCATGGCGCGGGGGCGCCATCGCTTGAGGGTGGGCCCCTGGTCCACCGTGATCCGTTCGATATAGAGTCGATCGAGGTCGGCATCGCCCGCCTGCTCGGCGTTGGCCACGGCCGATACCAGGAGCTTGAACAGCGGGCGGGCCCCGGATCGCTGCGTGAAACGCAGCTCCTCGATGGCCTGGACCACGGGTTTGCCCCGCACCATGTCGGCCAACACCCGCATCTTGCGCGGGGCGATACGGAGGTATCGAAGGCGCGCGGTCGTCATCCCCTACCTCTTTCCCTTTCGGCTT
>Ga0256839_1003099_pt1 | contig 17568 bp, 14 predicted proteins | sample 354166metaG_FD_185968 | JGI IMG/M metagenome (GOLD analysis project Ga0256839, IMG submission 185968) | Hydrothermal vent microbial communities from Mid Atlantic Ridge, Atlantic Ocean - 354-166 | ecosystem: Environmental > Aquatic > Marine > Hydrothermal vents | place: Atlantic Ocean: Mid... | reverse complement strand
CCTCCTGGCCGAGGCCTACCGCCAGGCGGCGAGCAAGGCCGAGTTCCTGGACCTGATCGAGGGGACGCCGGGGGTCTTCCTGCCGGACCGCGACGCCCGCGAGCCCCACTGGGCCACCGCACCCCTCGACGTGCTGCCCGTCTATTCCCAGATCGTCGCCGAGCAGTCCGAGTTTCCCGACGTCTTCCTGGTCGAGGCCGAGCGCGGCTGCCCGCGGCCCTGCACCTTCTGCCTGGCGCGAACGATGTACGGCCCCACGCGCAACGTCCCCGCCGAACGGGTGCTCAAGGTCGTGCCCGAGGGCGTGGCCAAGGTGGGGTTGGTGGGCGCGGCGCTTTCCGACTACCCCCACATCAAGCGCGTGGGGCGGGCGCTGCTCGAGCGCGGCGTCAAGCTCTCGGTCTCGAGCATCCGCGCCGACCGGGTGGACACCGAACTCGCCGCCATCCTCAAGGAAGGCGGCCTGCGCACCTTCACCATCGCCTCCGACGGCCCCAGCCAGCGGTTGCGCGACCTCCTGAAGAAGCAGATCACCGAGGACCACCTGCTGCGCGCTGCCGAGATCGCCCGCGAGCTGGGCTTCAAGGGATACAAGCTCTACCAGATGATCGGTCTGCCCACCGAGACCGACGACGACATCGCCGAGATGATCGCGTTCACCCGCCGGGTCGCCGAGATCACCCCGGTGGCGCTGGGCATCTCGCCCTTCGTTCCCAAGCGCCACACCCCCCACTGGAGCGACCGCTTCGCCGGCATCAAGACGATCGAAGCCCGGCTCAAACGCATCCAGAAGGAGCTGCGCAAGCTGCGGCCCCGGGTCGAGGTGCGCTCCACCAGCGCCAAGTGGGCCTGGATCGAGGCGGTGATTGCCCGCGGCGGGCCTGAAGTGGGCCGGGCGGCGTTGTTGCTCGAGGACGGGGAGTCCTTCGCCGGGTGGAAGCGCGCCCTCGCCGAGGTGGGCTGGCGCGACCCGCTCACCCAGCCCGAACCCGAGGGTGCGGCCCTTCCGCTCGTGCTGGGGTAGGCGGTGTACGAAGAGGCGGTTCGCTGGCTCGTGTCGCAGCGGCGCGCCGGCCGCGCGCGCGGTGCCGTGCGTTTGCGTGCCGCCTGGGTGCGACTGGGTGGGGCGCTGCCCCCGACCCGCTTCGTGCACGTCGTGGGGACGAACGGCAAGGGCAGCGTGGCCGCCTACCTGGAGCAGGGCTTCCTCGCCGCCGGGGTGCGCACCGGGGCGTTCACCAGCCCCCACCTCGTCGATCCGCGCGAGCGGGTGCGGGTGGGCGGCGTGCCCGTGAGCCGCGAGGCGCTTTCGGACTTCGCAGCGCGCGCCCGCGCGCTCGAGCTGGACGACCCCCCGGCCTTCTTCGAGTGGATGCTCGCCTTCGCGCTCGAGCGCTTCGCGGCCGAGGGGGTGGCCTGGGCGGCGCTCGAGGCGGGGGTGGGGGGCGCGAGCGACGCCACCTCCTTCGCCCGCGAGCGGGTGGCCCTGACCGTGCTCACCAACGTGGGCGAGGACCACCTGGCGAGCTTCGGTTCGCTCGAGGCGCTGGCGCGGGACAAGGCGGAGGCGATGCGGCCGGGGACGCCCGTGGTGAGCGCGGCCCGCGGCCGGGCGCTCGAGGTCCTGCGCGAGGTCGCACACGCGCGGAGAGCGCCCCTCCACGTCTACGACCCCAAAGATCCGCTCTTCGCCCTGCCGGTGCCGCCGGCTTTGGCAGGGGCCTTCCAGCGGGTGAACGCAGCGCTGGCGGCGGCGGCCCTGCGGCTTCTGGGTTTCGGCGAGGAGGCGGTGCGGGCGGCCCTCGCGAACGCCCGCCTGCCCGGCCGCCTCGACCGCCGTCGCTTCCGCGGCCGGGCCGTCTTGCTCGACGGCGCCCACAACCCGCCCGCGGCCCGGGCGTTGGCCGCCGAGCTGCCTCGGCGCTACCGCCTCATCTTCGGCGCCCAACCGCACAAACGCGTCGACCCGATGCTCGAGCTCCTGGCGGCGCGCGCCCGCGCCACCGTGCTTACCTGGCCTCTGCCCGGACCGCAAAGGGGGTTCGCCTACGAACCCGATCCCCTCGCGGCCTTGGCGCGCGCCGCCGCGGCGGCGCGTGAAGACGAGCCCGTGGTGGTCACGGGCTCGCTCTACCTGGTCGGTCGGCTACTCGGCTCGGGCTTCCTTGAGTAGGTTCCCCTTTTCGTCGAGGAACCGCACCCTGGTCGGCTTCCCCTGAACCCGCAGGAGCAGGTAGGGACTCGTGATCGCCTGGGTGACCAGACTGCCCGGCTTGGGTTGGATCAGCTGCAGCTGAACGACGAGCACGTCGTCCTTCAAGAGGACGCGGAGCACCTTGAGGGCGTAGCCGCCGGTCGGCTTGGTGCCCCAGAAGAAGGCGACCACGCTGTCGCGCCGGAAGTCGATCGCGGGGGGTGCCGGTTGGGGAACCCGACGGCCCGCGGCCAGCGGCCAGACCTTTTGCAGGAAGGTTTTCTCGGTGACGGCGAGGACCGCGTAGGGTTGGGTGTCCGCGTAGGCACTGAAGGGGCCCTTGTCCAGGACCTCCCAGGCGGGCGCGGGCGGGGTTACGGGACCCAAGACGAACTCCTTTGGAACGCCGTACTGCACGGCAAGGCTGACCTTGCGGTAGGTTCGGGGCTTGGGGTCGAAGCGGTAGTCGGGGTAGACGGCGTCGCTGAGCTGGTAGACGACGAGCGGGCGGTTGCCCGAACGGGCCAAGGCCTCGTTGAGGAGCACCTTGGTTTCCGCACGCTCCAGCCCCTGCAGCACGGGATAAGCGGGGACACCGTCGCTGCGGATGCGGCTGCCGGCCTTCAGCTTCCCGGCGAGGCGGAACCAGGTGCCGTCGTAGAGCCAGACCCCCTCCAGGTCCACCCGCGTCTCGACGACGTAGTCGAACCCGGGCAGGGCCTCGACGGTTTGCGCCGGAAGGCGCAGCGGCGGGAGGACCTCGCGCAGGTTGGGTTGGCCGTCCACCCACAGGGCTCCGGGAACCGCCCAGATGTGCTCGCGGGCGGGGGCGGGCTCGAGAACGAGCGGTCGCCCGTCGAGGTAGACCGTCTGCGGATCGCCAAAGAAGTAGGTCCAGCGTTCCGAGGCCTCGGGGGTGAGCCACTCGATTTCGGTCACGCTGTAGCGCGGGCCGGTTTCCACCAGTACGGGCACGCAGGCGCTCAGCCCCAGGGCGAGCAGTCCCAGCGACAGTTTCCAGAGCTTCATACGCACAGTCTAAAGTACCTTTCTTATTTCCGCATTAGGTCGCATGAACGCGGCCTTAACGTGAGGTCCGCGGGTCGAGGGCGTCGCGCAGGCCGTCGCCCAGGAGGTTGAACCCCAGGACCGCGATCATGATGGCCACGCCGGGGAAAAGGCTGATCCAGGGGGCCCGGGTGAAGTAGAGGAAACCCTTGGAGATCATCAAACCCCATTCGGGCTGCGGCGGTTGCGCGCCCAACCCCAGGAAGCCCAGGCCCGCCGCGTCCAGGATCGCCGTCGCGATTGAGAGGGTGGCCTGCACGATCAGCGGTGAGAGTCCGTTGGGGAGAATGTGGCGGAAGATGATGCGCGCCCGCCCCGCCCCGAGCCCTTCCGCGGCGGCGACGAAGTCCTGCTCCTTGAGCGACAGCACCACGCTGCGGGTGAGGCGGGCGTAGATGGGAATCTGGACGATCCCCACCGCGATCATTGCGTTGGATATTCCCGGACCGATGACGGCCACGATGGCGATTGCGAGCAGGATCGACGGGAAGGAGAGCATGATGTCGACGAGCCAGCTGATGAGCATGTCGGTGCGGCCGCCGAAGTAGCCGGCGAGCAGCCCCAGGAAGGTGCCGGCGACGACGGCGATGCCTACGGCGAAGACCCCGACCCGGAGCGAGATGCGGGAACCGTGGACGACGCGGGTGAAAATGTCGCGCCCCAGCTCGTCGGTGCCCATGATGTGCTCCGCGGAGGGCGGTTTGAGGCGTTCGCGCAGGTTGCGGTCCTTGGTCGCGTCGTAGGGCATGATCAGGGGGGCGAGCAAGGCGAGCAGGACGAAGAACCCCACGATCAAGAGGCCGGCCTTGCCGGAGCTCGAGCGCATGAAGCGCCGCCAGGCCTGCTGGGTCGGCGTGCGCATGTAGGCTTCGGAGGATGCCATGGCGTCTCCTATTGGTACTGGATCCGCGGGTCGAAGAACCCGTAGGAAAGGTCGACGAGGGCGTTAATGATGACGTAGACGGTGGCGATGAAGAGCGTGCCGCCCTGCACGATCGGGTAGTCGCGGGCGCCGATGCCGTCGTAGAGCCACTTGCCGATGCCGGGCCAGTTGAAGATCGTCTCGGTCAGGATCGCACCGGTAAGCAGCGTCCCGAACATCAGCCCGATCACCGTGATGACCGGGAGCATGGCGTTGCGCAGGGCGTGCTTCCAGATGACGACGCGTTCCGAGAGCCCCTTGGAACGGGCGGTGCGGATGTAGTCCTGGCTAAGCACCTCGAGCATCGCCCCGCGCATCATCCGGGCGATGACCGCGGTGGGGATGCTGCCGAGCGCCAGCGCCGGCAGGATCAGGTGGCGCAGCGCATTGCGGGTGGCCGCGAAGTTTCCGGTGATCAGTCCGTCGATCACGTAAAAGCCGGTGACGGGGGTGAGCTGCACGCCCACGTCGAGCCGCCCCGAGGGGGGCAGCCAGTGCAGGTTCACGGCGAAGAGGTAGATGAGCAGCAGGCCGAGCCAGAAGATCGGCATCGAAATGCCCACCAGCGCCGCGGTCATCACGCTCAGGTCGAGCCAGCTGTTCTTGCGCACCGCGGCCATGATTCCGGCCGGGATCGCCAGCATCAGCGCGATCAGCATCGCACCCACCGAAAGCTCGAACGTCGCGGGGAAGCGGGCCCGCAACTCGGTGGCCACGTCCACCTTGGTGAAGATCGACTGGCCCAGGTCGCCGCGCAGGATGCGTGCGATGAAGGTAAAGTACTGGCTTTCAAAAAGTGCGGCGGGGGACTTTTTCTCCACGGCCGCATCGAGGTTGAAAAAGAGGGGTTTGTCGAGATTGAGTTGTTTTCTGAGTTTTTCGAGCGATTCGGGCGTCGCGCGCTCGCCCAGCATGACGACCGCAGGATCGCCGGGGATCATGTGGATGAAGGTGAAGACGAGCAAGCTGACGCCGAAGAGAACGGGGATAAGGCTCAAAAAACGGCGGATGGCGTAGGCGGTCACGAAGCCTCCAAAGGGAAGGGGGCGCGGCCGCGGCCGCGCCCCGGTGAGGTTGCGTTACTTGATGGTGACCAGGTTGAGGTTCTCGGAGCTGCCCAGGGGGCTCGGCACCCAGCCCGACACGCCCTTGCGCACCGCGTGCAGCGGGTTGTTGTGGGCCACGGGGATCGAGAGCGTCAGCTCGTGCACCATCCGCTGCACCTTGGCGTAGAGCGCTTTGCGGGTCGCCATGTCGGGAGCGGTGCGCGCTTCGACGAGCATCTGCCCGATCTCTTCGCAGGCGGCGCTCTCACAACCGAGGTTGGTCTTGATCGAGGTGGGGCCGAAGAAGGTGAAGAGGTAGTTGTCGGGGTCGGGGTAGTCGGGGCTCCATCCCAGCATGTACATGGGGAACTTGCCCTGGTCGTAGTCCGAGAGGTAGGTGCCCCAGTCCTCGGTCTTGAGGGTGGCCTTGATGCCCACGTCCGCCAGGTAGGTGGCGATCGTCTCGGCGATCGGCTGCGGGGCGGGGAAGTAGGGGCGGCTCACCGGCATGTACCAGATCTCGGTCTCGAAGCCGTTCGGGTAGCCCGCCTCGGCCAGCAACTTCTTGGCCAGATCGGGGTTGTAGGTGTAAGCGGGAACGTTGCCGTCGCGCCCCCACATGGCCGGCGGAACGAACTCGGTCGCGCGCTCACCCAGGCCGGCGTAGAAGGCGTCGACGATTGCGTCCCAGTCCACCGCGGCGGCGATGGCCTTGCGCACGCGGATGTCGTCGAGCGGCTTGTTCTTCTGGTGGAAGGCCAGGTAGCCGATGTTCAGGCCCTTCTGGACCACGGCCTCGAGGTTGGGGTCGGCATCGATGGTGACCTTGTCCTCGGGCGAGAGGTTGTTGGCGATGTGGATGGCGCCCGCCTTCAGCTCGGCGAGGCGCGAGGCCGGCTCGGGGATGCCGCGGAAGACGAGGGTGTCCACCTTGGCCTTTTCACCCCAGTAGGCGTCGTTGCGCTTCAGCACGACCTTGTCGCCGATCACCCACTGGTCGAACTTGAAGGGGCCGGTTCCCACCGCGCCCACCTCGGGGGTGCCGTACTTCTCGGGGTTGGCCATCACGGCCTTGGGCGAGTCGATGCCGAAGTAGCTGGCCCCGAGCATGTTGGGGAAGAAGCCCACCGAGTCGGTGAGGTAGAACTTGACGGTGTACTCGTCGACGACCTCCACGCGGTCAATGATCGAGCCGTCGCCCTTGAAGCCGCCGAAGACCCAGGTGAAGGGTACGAACTGCTTGTTCCCGCGGTACTTGTTGTTCGGGTCGTTCCAGCGGTCGATGTTGAACTTCACGGCCTCCGCGTTGAAGGGGGTGCCGTCGTGGAACTTGACGCCCTGGCGCAGCTTGAAGGTCCACTCCTTGGCGTTGTTGCTGGCCTCCCAGGACAGCGCCAGACCGGGGATCGGGTCGACCGTGCCCGGTTTGAAGGCCACCAGCGTCTCGGTGATCTGGTAGGCCACCCGGAGCGAGTTCCCGTCCTGCGCGTCGGAAGAATCCAGGGTCTTGGGCAGGTCGCTCTGCCCGTAAATGAGGGTCTGAGCCGAAGCCACACCGAACGCAAGGCTAAGGGCCAAGAGTCCTATGATCCATCGCTTCATATGCTGCTCCTTTCGTCCGCGGCGTGCGCGGCTGTAAATTCGCTACAGTGCAAGTATACTCAACTTTCTCACCTGGATAAAGCGCGCAAAGGGCTGCGGGGGCGGGCCGTCGCATAAAGGTCCGCCGCCCCTTGGGGCGGCGGACCTAGGGCGCGGCCGGTTCAGACCTCGCCCAGGTAGGCGCGGCGCATGGCCTCGTTGTGCAGGAGGTCCTGCGCGGGACCTTCCAAGACCACCTCGCCGGTTTGCAGCACGTAGCCGCGGTCGGCAATCGAAAGAGCGATGTTGGCGTTTTGTTCGACGACGAAGACGGTGATGCCGCGCTCGTTGACGGTCTTGATGATCTTGAAGATCGTTTCCACCAGCTTTGGGGCGAGGCCCATCGACGGTTCGTCCATGAGGATGAGCTTGGGGCGACTCATCAGCGCCCGTCCCATGGCGAGCATCTGCTGTTCTCCGCCCGACATCGTGCCCGCCATCTGGCCGAGGCGTTCCTCCAGCCGCGGGAAGAGCGAGAAGACGTAGTCCAGGTCTTCCTTGATCCCCTTGGCGTCGTTGCGCAGGTACGCCCCCATCTCCAGGTTTTCGCGCACCGTCATCTTGGGAAAGACGCGGCGGTTTTCGGGCACTACGGCCATCCCTTTCTCGATGCGGTAGGAGGTGGGTTTGGGATCGATGCGCTCGCCGCGGAAGTAGACTTCGCCCTCGCCCACCTGCACCAATCCGAGGATGGTCTTGAGGGTCGTGCTCTTGCCCGAGGCGTTGCCGCCGAGCAGGCAGACCATCTCCCCGGGGTAGAGGACCATGTCGACCTGGTTCAAGGCGCGGATGGGGCCGTAGTAGGCGCTGACGTTTTTGAGTTCGAGAAGAGGTTCCGGCATCACTCCTCCCTCCGGCCCAGGTAGGCCTCGATCACCTTGGGATCGTTCACCACGTCCTTGTAGTCGCCTTCCGCAATCTTTTCGCCGTAGTCGAGCACCACGACCCGGTCGGAGATCTCGCCCACGAGGTTCATCTTGTGTTCCACGAGCACGATGGTGTAGCCCCCCTCGTCGCGGAAACGGCGGATGATCTGGGTGATCTCCTTGGTCTCCTTGGGGTTCATCCCGGCGCTGGGCTCGTCGAGGAGGAGCAGCTTCGCACCCGTCGCCATGGCGCGCGCCATCTCGGTGCGGCGGCGGTTGGCGTAGGAGAGGACGTAGACGGGCTGGTGCAGGCGGAAGCTCATCAGGCGGGGCCCGAAGAACGAGAGCTTTTCGAGCGCCATCTTGCGCATTTCCTCCTCTTCCTTGAGGTAGGCGGGGGTGCGCAGGACGGCCGCCAGCCAGCCCGACTTGAGGCGGTGGTGCTGCGGGATCAGTACGTTTTCCAGCACGGTCAGGTGGGTGAACAGCCGCAGGTTCTGGAAAGTGCGGGCGATGCCCTTACGCGTAACCTTGTCCGGGGTCAGCCCGTTGATCCGCTCCCCTTCGAAGATGATGTCGCCGCGGTCGGGTTGGTACACCCCGGTGATCAGGTTGAACAGGGTGGACTTGCCGGCGCCGTTGGGTCCGATGATGCTGACGATTTCGCCCTCGTTGACGGTGAGGCTGACGTTGCTGATGGCCTGGAGGCCGCCGAAGGCCTTGTAGAGGTTGCGCAGCTCAAGCAGAGGCATCGTCGTCCTCCTTCTTGGCGGCGTCGGGGTTAAGGTCGGGGTTGGAGAGCCAGGCGTCCTGCTTGCGCTGTTCTTCCGTGGGGATGTCTTCACGCGGGCCGAAGATGAGTTTCCAGGAGAACTCGGCGCGGCCCATGATGCCCTCGCGGCGGTAGATCATAATCAGGATCAGGATGACCGCGAGCAGGATCTTGCGCAGCCCGAAGAACTGCACGGTCTGCGTCATCCAGGGTTCGTTGCGGAAGAGGACGGTGACGAGCAACAGGGCCACCCCCAGGGCGCCGAAGATGAGGTGCTTGGTCTCGACGACCGGCCGCAGGCGGCGCGCCTTGCGGATGTACGCCGAGAAAGCGAAGGCGCTCAGCATCACCACCGCGCCGCCCAGGTAGCCGACGTAGGCGGGGTAGGGCTTCTCCAGGAAGCCGCCGTAGATGCGGACGAGCACCACGATGGCGGTCCCCAGCACCGCACCGGTGATCGAGCCCAGCCCGCCCAGGCTGATGGCCACGAGCAGGAAGAAGGTCACGAAGAAGTTGAAGGTCTGGGTGTCCACGGACTGCAGGTAGCTGGCGTACAGCCCACCGGCCACCCCCGCGAAGAAGGCGCTGATGGTGAAGGCCAGCACCTTGTGGTAGGCCAGGTTCACGCCCATGGCCTCGGCGGCGATCTCGTCCTCGCGAATGCCTTCGAAGGCGCGCCCGTAGGAGGAGAACTTGAGCCGCGTGAGGAACCAGAGCACGAAGAGGAAGGCGAAGAAGGTCCACCAGACCGTGCCGGCGTCGCCGGGGATGCCCTTGATGCCCAGGGGGCCGTTGGTCAGGGCGGCGACCTCGGGGGCGTTGGGCAGCAGGCGGATGATCTCGCCGAAGCCGAAGGTGACGATGGCCAGGTAGTCGCCCTTGAGCCTGAGCGAGGGCGCACCCACGATCACGCCCACCACCGCCGCAGCCAGCCCCGCGAGGAAGAGGGCGACGACGAACTTGAGATCGATCGAGTTGGCGATGAAGTCGAGGCCCGCGCCGCGCAGCCACTTGTCGAGGTCCAGGTGGTTGCGGGCCCAGTCGGAGAGCAGGCGGGTGCGGAACGGTGCGCGCTCCTTCTCGGGGAGCATCAGCAGTGCGGTGACGTACCCCCCGATGAGCATGAAGCCGTGGTGGCCGAGGGAGAGGATGCCGAGCTGACCGTTGATCAGGTTGAGGCTGACGGCCGCGATGCCCCAGATGAAGATGAGGGTGAGGGCGGAGAGGAGGCCGCTGCTGCCTTCGGCCTGGGTCAGCAGGTAGAGGCCCAGGATCGCCAGCCCGACGGTCGCAAGGGTGAGCAGAGTGTTGCGCATCATACCTTCTCCGTGAGGTCTTCCCCGACCAGCCCGGAGGGGCGGAAGAGGAGGATCAGGATGAGGAGCACGAAGGCGAAGACGTCCTTATAGGCCGACAGCGTGGGGAACAGGCTCACCACATAGATTTCGATAAAGCCGAGCAGGAGGCCGCCGAGCACGGCGCCGGGCAGGCTCCCGATGCCGCCGATGACCGCGGCGGTGAACGCCTTGATGCCTGGGATCAGGCCCATGAGCGGGTGGATCTGCCCGAAGCGGATGGCGTACATGACGCCCGCGGCGGCCGCCAGGATCGAGCCGATGAAGAAGGTTAGGGCGATCACCTGGTTGACGTTGACCCCCATCATCTGGGCCACCTCGGCGTCCTGGGCGGTGGCGCGCATGGCCTTGCCCAGCTTCGTGCGGGAAACGAAGAGGTTCAACACGAAGAGCAGCACTGCGGTGACGGTGGGGACGACGATGAGGATGCCCGTGTAGTAAACGGTTTCCTCGCCGATGGTGAAGTTGAGCGGGCGGTTGAGGATCGTTTCGGCGTTGAACCCCTGCACGCGCGGGCCGAAGAGCAGCTGACCCATGTTTTGCAGGAAGAAGCTGGCTGCGATGGCGGTGATCAGCATGCTCTCGCGCGGTGCACCGCGGAGCGGGCGGTAGGCCACGGCCTCAAGCAGCACCCCGGCCACACCGGTGGCGAGCATGCTGAGGAGCAGCGCCTCGATCCAGCCCATGTTCCTGAAGGCCAGCAAGAAGAAGGTTCCGGCAAAGATCAGCAGCGCCAGGGCCGCCGTTCGTTTTGGTTCTTCGAGATTAAAAAGGCTGCGCAAGACGAGCAAAACGGTGCCGCCAAGCAGGACGGTGATGAGCAGGGCCAGGCCCCAGTGCATGGGGGTCAGGGTCATGGCGTAGAAGGCGAAGTACGACCCCAACATGAAGATCTCGCCGTGGGCAAAGTTGATCAGGCGGATGATGCCGTAGACCATGGTGTAGCCCAGGGCGATGAGCGCGTACAGGCTTCCCAGCGTGAGCGCGTTGAGGAAGTCCTGCACGATGCGCGCGAAGGTGTAATCGCCCAGCATGGCGATGCGCCATCCGATCAGGACGACGAGCAGCAGGCCTGCGAGCAGGGTGAACAACGTTGAACGCGAGGCGAGTTTGGATGCGGTCACAGGGTTCCTCCGAAGTTCCGGCGTTAACTGGGGCGAGCCGCGTAGGCCCGCCCCAGGTCCGGAATGCGACGAGCGACTACTGCACTTCGGCGGTCGACTTACCGAAGAGCTCGATCTTCTTCCAGTCGCTGGCGCTCTTCACCTCGTACTTGTAGAAGCCGATGGTGCGGTCCTTCGGGGTGCCGTCGGTGCCCTTGTAGGTGATGTCGCCGGAGACGCCGGGGTAGTGCTCCATGTTGCCCAGGGCGTCGCGCACGGCCTTGACGTCGGTGGTGCCAGCGGCCTTGATGGCGGCGACGAGGACGTTGTAGCTGTCCGCACCGGCGAGCACGAAGCCGTTGAAGTCACCGGGCTTGGCGTTCTTGATGACCTCGAAGTACTTCTGCTTGAAGGCCTCGGCGCGCTTCTTGGCGGCGGGGTCGGCGATCAGGTTGGGGGTGGCGAAGCCGGTGAAGATGTAGCCGTCGAACGCCGCGCCGGCGCCCTCGGGGCACTGCGGGTCGTCGGAGGCGTCGGCGCCGACGACCTGCTGCGCGAAGCCCTGCTCACGGAGCTGCTTCATGAAGGGCGCGCCCTCGGCGCAGAAGCCCGAGTAGTAGATGGCGTCGGGCTTGAAGCTGCGGATGTTGTTGAGCTGGGCGGTGAAGTCGACGGTGTTGGCCACGAAGTCCTGGATCAGGGTCTTCGCGCCCAGCTTCTTGGCGGTTTGGTCGAAGAAGCCAGCCAGGCCGTAAGAGTAGTCGTCGTCGATCTGGCGGAAGACCGCAACCTTTTTGGCGCCCAGGTCCCCCACCACATAGGCGGCGGCGAGCTTGCCCTGGAAGTCGTCGGTGTAGGCCATGCGGAAGATGAAGTCACCGATCTGCGTGGTCTGCGGGTTGGTGGAGGAGGTGGAGATCATGATGATGCCCGCGTCCTGCAGAACCTCCGCGGCGGGGATCGACATCGAGCTGGAGATCGCGCCCAGGACGCCGATCACGCCTTCGTTGACGAAGCGCTGCGCACAGGCGATCGAGCCCTCCCGGGTGGTTTCGTTGTCGCAGATGACCAGTTCGACCTTCTGCCCGAGCACCTCGGGGGTCTGCAGGTTGGCCACCTTGATCCCGTTCAGGGTCTGGTTGCCGATGGCGGCGAAGCGGCCCGAGAGCTCAAGGTTGATCCCGATCTTGACCTGGGCCAGGCCGAGGCTGCCGGCGATAAGCAGTAACGCGGCTACTAAAAGGCTTTTCCTCATATACGTCCTCCCTTTCCTGCGTGTCCAATCGTCTTGCGCGAGCGTTGGTGTTTTATACTCGCACCCGTATTTTATATGCAAAATGTGCGCGGGTGTCAACTTGCCGCGTGCAGAAAAAACCGCAAGCGGACGCAGCAGCCGGGAAAGTTTTAACGGGCAATGGGGCGGCGAACCCACTGAATGTTCAAGCAAACGTGGCGTCACGTAGCTAAAAACGTGCACGCGGGGTGCGTTAACGGGAAATCCCCCACGGGGTTAACCCTGTGGGGGATTGGCCAGGGCGGATCTGCGGTTCAGTACTCGCTCAGGTAGTGGTCCAGCTCCCAGTCGTGGACGGTGATGCGGTAGTCCTCCCACTCCAGCCGCTTGGCCTGGACGAAGTGGTGGTAGATGTGATCGCCGAGCGCCTCCTTGATCACCTCGTCCTTTTCCAGGGCCACGATGGCTTCGCGCAGGGTGCCGGGGAGCTCCTTGATCTTGTGGCGGCGGCGTTCGCGCACGGTCATCGAGAAGATGTTGCGCTGGATCGAGGGCGGGGGCAGCAGGTCCTTCTCAATGCCGTCGAGGCCGGCCGCGAGCATCACGGCGAGCGCCAGGTAGGGGTTGGTGCTGGGGTCGGGCATGCGCAGCTCGGCGCGCGTGCCCACGCCGCGGCGCGCGGGGATGCGGATCATGGCGCTGCGGTTGGAGGCCGACCAAGCGATGTTGGTGGGCGCCTCGTAACCGGGCGTGAGGCGCTTGTACGAGTTGACCAGCGGGTTGGTGATGGCCACCATCCCCGGGGCGTGCGCCAGCAGACCAGCGATGAAGTTGAGCGCGGTGCGCGAGAGCTGGTACTCGGCCTCGGGATCGTAGAAGGCGTTCTCTCCGTTCCTGAAGATCGAGAGGTGGGTGTGCATCCCCGAGCCGTTGATGCCGGCGATCGGCTTGGGCATGAAGGTGGCGTGCAGTCCGTGCAGGAGCGCCACCCGCTTGACCACGAACTTGAAGGTGGCGATGTTGTCGGCGGTCTTGAGCGCGTCGGCGTACTTGAAGTCGATCTCGTGCTGGCCCGGGGCGACCTCGTGGTGCGCGGCCTCGATCTCGAAGCCCATCTCCACCAGGACGTTGACCATGTCGCGCCGGGCTTCTTCGCCCTTGTCGATGGGGGCGAGGTCGAAGTAGCCCGCCTGATCGTGGGTTTCGATCGTGGGCAGGCCTTCCTCGTCGCGCAGGAAGAGGAAGAACTCGGGCTCAGGCCCGGCCGACATGCTGTCGAAGCCCAGTTTCTGGAGCCGTTCGATCTGGCGCTTGAGGACGCCGCGAGGGTCGCCCTCGAACGGGGTGCCGTCGGGGTAGGTGACGTCGCAGATCAGGCGGGCGACGCGGCCGCGGCTGGCGTCCTCGATCTCGTCGGGAAAGATGGCGAAGGTGTCGTAGTCGGGCTTGAGGAGCATGTCCGACTCCTCGATGCGGGTGAACCCCTCGATCGAGGATCCGTCGAACATCATCTCGCCGTCCAGGGCCTTTTCGAACTGCGACGCCGGCACCTCGACGTTCTTGTTCTTGCCCAGAATGTCGGTGAACTGAAGCCGGAGGAACCGAACGTCGTGTTCGGCCATCGCTTGGAGGATATCCTTCTTCGTCCGTCCCATACGGCAACATTATAAACACAAGATGCGCGAATGGGGAAGAGGCGTGAACCTTACAACATGGCGGCTATGCAGGGTATATTGCATCGAAACACCACCGTACGATGCTCAATGTACGAATAGACTCGGCGCACAAGTAAGAAATTATGGTACATCCCGCAAGTAAGAAACTGCATGCGGGCTGAATAAAAATAAATGTCGGTCGCATGAAACGAGGGCGGCCCCGCGGCCGCCCTCGCAGGGTATGCCGCCGGGGTTACTTGACCGTCTTGATGCGGCCTTCCACCTTAGGGGCGATGGGCGAGTGCGCCTCGATGTAGTTTATGACGACGCTTGCGAGGAGCAGGCCGGAGCGCTCGTCGATGACGCGCGGTGCGTCCTTGAACATGCTGTAGCCGTCGCCGCCGCGGCCCATGTAGTCGTTGATGGCGACCACGTAGGTCTTGTTGGGGTCGAGCGGCTGACCGTTCACGTAGACCTCCTTGACCCGCTGGCCGGGTTCGGCGGCGGGGTCGTAGGTGAAGGTGATGCCGGAAACCTGCGGGAAGCGGCCCTTGACGCGCTCGACCTGGCTCACCCCGTTCTCGAGCGCCGCCTTGAGGTCGGCGCCGCTGACCTTGACGCTGATCACCACGTTGCCGAAGGGCAGGATGGCGAGGATGTCCTTGCGGGTCAGCGGACCGGGGCCATAGACGCTGTCGGTGCGGATGCCGCCGCCGTTGGCGATGGCCGCGTCGGCCTGGGCGAAGTCGCGCATGGCGTCGGCGATCAGGTTGCCGATGTTCGACTCCATGGTCCGCACGGTCTTGCGGCGGGCGTCGAGCGGCACCTTGGTTTCCCCGATGGTGACGTTGAGCTTCTCGTCGAGGATCTTCACGTACTCGTCCACGACCTTGGCCATCGCCGGATCCTCGGGGATCTTGTTGGTCACCGGAATGACCTCGAGGAAGACGACGGGCTTGAGGCCGGGGATGTTGTAGACCTTGAGGTAACCGACGTCGCGCCAGTCGGACTTGGCCTTGAAGATCAGGGTGCCGTTCACGACCTTGAACATGCCGCCGTGGTCGTGGCCGCCGAGGATGAGGTCGATCTCGGGCACCTTGGCCGCCAGCTCTTCGTCGTGGACCATGTCCATGTGGGTAAGGGCGACGACGACGTCGGCGCCTTCGGCCTTCAGCTTGCGGGCGAGGTCGCGCCCTACGGTGACGAAGTCGAGGTACTGGGCGTTGTCGCCGGGGCTGGTGAGCTCGAGCCAGTTGTCGATTAGGCCGATGAAGCCGACCTTGACGCCGTTCACCTCGGTGATGGCGAAGCGCACCCCACCGGCCAGCGGCTCACCCGTGCGCTTGTCGAGCAGGTTCGAGCTGAGCCAGGGGAAGTTGGACTCCTTCACGCGCTGCTCGGCGACCGCGGGCCCGAAATCGAACTCGTGGTTGCCGTAGACGGCGAAGTCGAAGCCCAGCTTGTTGAAGACGTCGACCATCTGCTTGCCCTTGAGCAGGCTCGACATGATCGAGGGGCTGAAGGCGTCCCCTCCGAACGTGACGATCAGGCTGCCGTCGTCGAGCTGCTTGATCAGGGTGGCGACCCGGGCGGCTCCGCCTAGCTTGCCCCGTTTGACGGGTTGGATCTCGTAGACGTCGTTCGAGTGGAAGAGCGTGAAATCGGGTTTCGCGGCGAAAGCCAGACCCATGGCCAGCGCCGCGAGCAACAGTATTCCTTTGCGCAACAGCTTCATAGCATCACCTCCACCGTTGATTCTATCCTCAAACCGCCCGCGGTACGCCAGGCCGGCGGCTCATTCGTCGAGGCTCGAGCGCGCCACCGAAGGCCGGCCTTCGGGCGGGTGGTCGGAGGAGTGTCCGGGATCGACGCGCAGGCGCGGGTGGGCGAAGGCCGCGGCGTGGTTGGCGGCGGTGGCCGCCTCCCCGAAGCCTACGGCGATCAGCCGGATCTTGCCCGGGTAGGTGGTGATGTCCCCGGCGGCGAAGACCCCGGGGATGTTCGTCTCCATGCGGGTGTCGACCTTGATTCGGTTTTTCTCGAGTTCGAGGCCCCAGTGCGCGATCGGGCCCAGCTTGGAGACGTATCCGGTGAGGACGAGGACGGCGTCCACGTCAAGGTTGCGCGTTGCGCCGGTCTTCTTGTCGACGATCACGGCCTCGCGCACCCACTCCTCGCCCAGTACCGCCTGGAGCTCGTAAGGGGTCAGGATCGTGAGCTCGCCCGCCTCGGCGGCGGCGATCAGGCGGTTGACCGTGGCTCCATGGGCGCGGAAGGCCTCGCGCCGGTGAATCAGCGTGACCTGGTCCGCCAGGTCCTTCAGCGTCAGCGCCCAGTCCACGGCGGAGTCGCCTCCGCCGATGATGAGCAGGCGCTTGCCCGCGTAGGCGCGGGCGTCGCGCACGGCGTACTCCAGCCCCTTGTGCTCGAGCCGCGCCACCCCCTCGGCCTCGATGCGCCGCGGCTCGAACGCCCCCACCCCGGCGGTGATGATCACCGCGCGGCTCAGGTAGGTGCGCCCGCTTGAGGTGGTCACCGCGAATCCGCCCTCGTTCAGCGGTTCGAGCCGCTCCGCGCGCTCCTCCAGGGTGTAGATGGGGTCGAAGGGTTTCACCTGCTCGACCAGGTTGCGCACCAACTCCTTGGCGCGGATCTTGGGGAAGCCGGCGATGTCGTAGATGAACTTGTCCGGATAGAGCGCCGAGAGCTGCCCGCCGACCTCGGCCATCGGATCGATGATGCGGGCGGTGAGGTCGCGCATCCCCACGTAGAAGGCCGCAAACAGCCCGCTCGGCCCCGCTCCGATGATGATGACGTCGGTCTTGGGCACCGGCCCCCCTCAGCCGTTCTGGCGCGCCAGCTCGCCCAGGGCCTCGACGTCGAGCAGCATCACCCGGCCGTAGCCGGACTTGATGAGGCCGTCGCGCGCCAGCTCGCCGACCACCTTGGTGACGGTCTCGCGCACCGAGCCCACGGCCGAGGCGATCTCGTCGTGGGTGACGTGGATCATCACCCGCCCTTTGTTGTCGTGGACGGCCAACGGCGTGTCCATGAACTCGAGCAGCGCCGCCGCGATCCGGTTCTTTAGGCGCTGGGAAACCAGCCGCTGGATGGCGTCGTAGGTCTGCCCCAGGGCGAGGGCGAGCCGGACCGCGAGGTTGAGCGTCTCTTGCGGGTCCATCCGCTCGGGGTGGATCTGGGCGATGCGGGTGTCCGCCGCGGCTTCGGCGTGGTAGCGCCGCTCGCCGCCCGAGAGCGCCTCCTCGCCGAAGTACTCGCCGGGACGCACGAAGCGCAGGGTCAGGGCGTTGCCGTCGTCGTCGACGCTCTGGATACGGACCAAGCCGGACTCGACCCGGTAGATGCGGTCCCGCGGGCCGGGGCTGCCGGGATAGAGGATGATCTCCCCGGCGCGGAACGCCAGCGTATCGATGATGCTGCCTTGCGTCACATTTCCCTCCCCTTCCAGGGTAGCACGTGCGCACGACTAAGTAAATAAATATATTAATTTATTTAACGTTTTCTTTCACCCAGGACAAATAGCGATCCAGGCCACTGTCTACCGCAAGGGCGAGCAGCTCCGGCACGCTGTAGGGGTGCAGCGCCCGCACCCGCGCCTCCAGTTCGGGCAGTGCGGCGGCGGTCGTCTTGACCAAGAGCAGCAGCTCCGCGTCCTCGTGGACCTCGCCTTCCCAGCGGTAGATCGAGGTCA
>Ga0256839_1003098_pt1 | contig 17583 bp, 26 predicted proteins | sample 354166metaG_FD_185968 | JGI IMG/M metagenome (GOLD analysis project Ga0256839, IMG submission 185968) | Hydrothermal vent microbial communities from Mid Atlantic Ridge, Atlantic Ocean - 354-166 | ecosystem: Environmental > Aquatic > Marine > Hydrothermal vents | place: Atlantic Ocean: Mid... | reverse complement strand
AACCAGTTTGCGGCCCGATGGGCTTCGTACGCCTACGGTCAGGATCATCGTGACCTCAAGGTCGTTTTGGCAGCTTTGATGCTTGTCCAGAACCGTAAGGGTGATCCGATCCGCGAGAATGGTGAGATCGTCTTCCACGATGACGACTTCCGTGATGTTGGTGAGGCCATGCTTCTTACGCTTCGTCGTAAGGATGGTAATGACCTGAACCCGAAGCTTTTGCTTCGCATTCATGACTTGCTGTCCTTGCCGGACATTGCCGCAATTAACCGTGAGCTTGGTTTCGGCCGCTCGTCCCGTAAGCCGTTTTACGGCCGTTGGGGCAAGGCTGTCAATAAGTGGCTGCGCTACCGTGAAGAGAACCCCCAGCTTCTTGAGGGTCTTGTCAAGGCAGGCTTCCGTAAGACCGTGATGGAGCTTGCGCGTAGGGTTGGTTACAAGCCAGTGAGTCCTCGATTCTTCGAGCTGCTTCGCTGGAAGCAGGTTCAGGCTGATGATGGTCGTCGTGAGGTGGCCATCGGTCAAGATGTTGCTGCAGCTGAGACTTGGGACGGATTGTCCGAGGCAGAAATCTGCCAGCGAATTGTTCGTGACAAGCCAAACTACAAGCGCATCGTTGGTATGGTTCCAACCGAGGTTGGTCTTACCCGTGCAATTGTGGCAGCAGCGGTTGAAACCGGCTGTGTATCCAACAAGGACCTAATCATCCTTACCCCAACTCTTGAGGAACTGGGACTATTGCAGGATCCAGAAGTCAAGAACCGTTGGGAAGAGGCAATGAAGAAGGCAACTGACATGCGTGCAGCCAACATCGCTTCCCGTGTTTCCAACCAGGAGACTCGTGAGAAGTTGGAGGAGGCTGCAGACAATGCCGCAAAGGCAGCTGTTGAAGAGGCTATGGACAACATTCGTATCTACTTCATGGTAGACAAGTCTGGGTCCATGGAGGGTGCAATCGAGGAAGCTAAGAATCACTTGGAGAAGTTCCTTCAGGGGTTCCCGTCTGACAAGATTCACATCTCGACGTTCAACACCTATGGTCAGGAGATTGTGTTGAAGAGCGCAACTCGTGCTGGTGTACGTCATGCCTTCAATAACGAGCGTGCCGGTGGTGGTACTGACTATGGTGCGGGTATCCGTGCCTTGCAGCACCGTAAGCCAGAGCCGGATGAGGACGTTCTGTTCATCTTCGTTGGTGACGAGGGCGCAAGCCGCTTCACCAAGGCTGTTGAGCAGTCTGGTCTAAACCCGGTTGCCTTCGGTTTCCTGAAGGTACAGGGTCGTTACCCAGAGCGCAGGTTCGCAGTCCAAGAGACCGCAACTGCATTGGGTATCCCGTGCTTCATGATTGACGAGCAGACATTCAACGATGTGTACGCTATCCCGCGTACTATTCGTAACTTGATTGCTGCAACTCCAGTCAACCGTGATTACGCATCTGGCGGATCGCCTCGTCGTAGGGTCTCCCTTGCTGAGACGATTCTGCAGACTGACCTGCTGGAGAAGCCGGTCTGGGCCTCAAATTGTGCATAATACCACATAGTTATGTGGTACGTAAGTTAACAACTGAGGAATTTATAGCAAAGGCGCGCGAAAAACACGGCCCCCGGTATATCTATTCAAGTGTAGATTATCGGGGGTCTCGTGTTAAAGTCGAGATCAAGTGCAAAGTTCATGGGTCATTCATGATGACACCATGTAATCATGTTGCTCAATTACAAGGGTGTCCACAATGCGGAATTGCTATAAGAGCAATATTGCAGCGCGAGAAGAGCAATATTGCAGCGCGATAATAAGCATTCATTCGTTAAAAAAGCTCGCAAGATTCATGGCAACAAATACTCTTATCGGCGCGCTATCTATAAAAGGTCGAATAAAAAGATAGACATAACTTGTAAAGAGCACGGATTATTTCAACAAACCCCAAACAAACATTTGCAAGGACAGGGGTGTCCCATCTGTGCTGGCACGTACAGATCGAATACCAAAGAATTCATTAAAAAGTCAATCTCTGTACATGGCAACAAGTATGAATACGACTTGGTAGATTATCATAATGCCTATTCAAAGGTCAAGATTGGCTGCCTCAAGCATGGAATTTTTGTCCAAGACCCGCACGATCATCTAAATGGCAAAGGTTGCCCGCAGTGTAAACATCCCGTTTCCAAAGCAGAAACATCGTGGTTAAACACCATTGGTATATCTAAAGAAAACCGCAACAAATTACTCATTATCAACAAGCAAAGATATGTAGTTGATGGCTACGAAGATGGCACCATATATGAGTTCTATGGCGATTATTGGCATGGGAATCCTGATAAGTTTCCAGCCACAGATATAAACAAACACACTGGGTGTACATTTGGAGATTTGTACAATAAAACAGTCAAGCGTGAGGAGTGCTTGAAGCGAGCTGGTTTTTCGATAATAACAATGTGGGAATCGGAATATGAATCAAACGAAATGCAGGGCCAAACTAAATCAAACTTGTTGCAACCTTATGTGCAAGCATGAAGGGCCACATCAAGATAAGACTGGTCGGCTGAAATGGTATAATAAAGAAAGGCCAAACGATAATCAGGGTTGGATGACCTGGGAAGAAAAATGATCGGTCGTCCAGACGTAGAAAAGGTCGGGCAGTGCAACCAATGCCTGGGTTCTGGGAGAAATCCTAAGAAGCGAAAGAAGCGCTGCTCGGCCTGCAATGGCTCTGGTCTCGGCACATTTTGTACCACCTGCGGGGAAAGAATGCCTTGCAGTGGTGCCGAAGATGTGTTAGATCAAACATACTGCTCACGGAGGGATAAAAATGCAGTGTGAAGCTACGTGTGGAAGTGTAAAGTGCGTCTTGTCAAAAGACCACAATAAGGCCCATCAAAATGATGACGGGTCTATTAAGTGGGAAAACGACAGCACTACGGACCAAGGCTTTAAGCCCATGTTTTCGTGTGCCCACACGCCACGAGAAGGAATCATGAACTTCTACTCCACTGGTGAGGTGCCAGAAGACTATGAATGCTCTCAGTGTGGCGCTAAGGGATGCAAATTGTGGCGTCAGTATAACACCATGGCATCTTGTTTAGACCTTATGTGCGGCCCATGTGCGCTTAAGGATCAGAACAAAGAAGGCGCTGATATTGATGATCAAGGATACATCAGGGATCCTGAGATTGATGGAATGAAGTGCGACCAGATCGGTTGGCTGGTGCCGGCCGTTCCTTGCGAAGAAGAAGAAGCCACCTACTGGGGCTACTCTTTGGTTCCACCTGATGGCGTCAAGTGGTGGCGAGCATTGCCTTCTAAGCCATAAAGATCTATTACGACATAGTTGTTGCAGGCGTTGTTCCATGCTTTGAGATTGAAGATTGGAAGGCTCAGCGATACAGGTCAGACAAGATTGGGGTAAATATGTTGCTTGCCTCTTGAAAAGGATTCTGGCCAGCAATTCAAAAAGTTCCTAACCAAGTGGGTCAAAAAGATTCCAAAGAAAGAACGGCCAGGCTACATATTTGTGTTTTGCCGGGTTGATCAATGTGACCAAGGTGATTATCTAAGCGCTGGCATTATTCATGTTCCTCGAAACAATGGTTGGTCAGATATGCATCGCTGGAATTTGAGACAAAAAGCCAAGTGGCCAATGGGACGAATTCCGAAAGGTTTCCCAAGAGTAATTGAGGTGTGAAATGGGCTGGAAAGATCTTCTACAAGAGAATGAAGACCGTAACCTGGTTTATCCATGGGTTGGGGGAAGATCTATCCGCACCAAGGATCGCGCCTGGAAGCTTGAAGCTCAGCTCCCAGAAGAGCATGGTTGGTACAACTTTGATGTACGAGTGCGTACAGCTACAGCATTGGACGAGGCTCTGCCAAATTCCGACATGCTCATTGATCATCTGACAGGATACCTAGTTGGTAACCGTATTGTCCCAGATGATATTGCATACGCACCTAAGATTGAAGACCTAATCTCTGGTTTTGAGAGGGTATACCTGATTGAACCGGGAATCGACAAGTTCTCCCGTGTCAAGGCTGGTCGAGCCTGCGAATGTGGGCCGCTCATCTTTGAGGGTGAAGAGTTCCCAATTGGCCCAGAGGATGATGTCTTGAATGCATTCCTTGATGGCAAGGAAAGTGTTGGAGATGTTGCCGGAGTAACGCCTGCCCTTGAGGCTGCATTTCGCTTCGAATGTCACATTCGTTCAGAGTTGGAGCGCATCAGACGTGAGGAAGAGGAAAGAAGGCGCCGCGAAGAAGAGCTGCGCCAGGTGCGAGAGCGCCTTGGTGATGGTTCGCTTCGTAGGAACCTGGCCCAGCGCGATTTTGCTGAGGCTGCACGTGCAGCTTTGGCAGTTGGCGGAGCAACCTTCCTGGATCACAGACGTGGACATGCTAACCGCGAGATGATTGTTAGATATCGCGTGAATAACATGCGGTTGGAATGCACCTGTGATGAGAGAACACTAAGAATCATCGATTCTGGAATCTGTCTAACGGCTGAATACCACGACCCAGATTTCGATTCTGGAACGCGTGGTGACACGTGGTTTACTCTTGAGTCTCTGCCTGGAGTTATTCTGCAGGCTCAGCGAGAGGGGCGATTGAATGTCTACAGACATGGATAAGAGGTAATATGTCGGACGAACGCTTTGTGATTGGGTTCAAAGATAACCCTGAAAAGATGAGGGTAATCCATACAACCGCAGACCAGGTAGATAAGGTGGTGGAGAAGCATGGCTTCACCACTCATTGTATCGAAGACGATTGTGGATACTGTGAATATCTAACAATTCAAGCATACAAGTGGGTCAAGAGCGAGGAGTACTACCTGGACGTAATCCAGTTCGAGGACAAAACTCCGGCCATCTTGAACCTCGACATGCGCTCGAAAACGAGCTTTTTATACGATGTTGATGCTAAGAAGTTCGTAAGTGTCGGAATTCTACTTTGGGAGAACCGCGATAAAGCAAAGGACAGCAAGCAGGCTATGAAATATGTGGCTTCGCGTCTAAGCGAGTTGTTTTACGGTATAGACAAAAAAGAGGCGGCCGAACTAACTGAGTACGCAGAAAAGTTCAACGTACCGCTAAATCTTGATATGCATAATGAGTTTCAAAAAGTGTTTAAGACAGAGCATCCGAATTGGGACTCAAGTGACGGACGCTGTCTGTGGTGAGGTAATATGAATACAAAAGTGCCAGTATGGTCAGGTGATGGTTGGGAAGGTATTTACGAAGCAGCCCACCAAGAAGAACAAAAACGTCCGGATGTCAAAGTCTACATAAAAGAAGAACTAATCCATGTCCCTTACACCGGAGATAACGTTAAGGCGGAGTTATCACATCCTAATGTAGTTGATGAGTGGTTTAGTTGTGACCTGCCGTGCGAGCTTTTTCCTCGCAATGGTGTTATTGAGTTCGGAGCAGACGTAAAACCTAATCTTGACCTGAATGGTGATGGCATTGATGACACCATTGAGGCCGTGGTACGTTACCTGTATTCTGTGCCAAAGATGTATAGTGATACATCTGATCCGCCTGACCCTTTTGATAAAGAAGGAAACTACTTGTTTCCACCAGTTAATGCCGGCCCTCAGGTTGTTGATATGCGAACCTTTACCGGGGTTGTTATTCAAAACACCTTCATGTTTGGAGATTGCAAACACTATTATGTGAATGGCAAGCTTCATCGCGAAGAGGGGCCTGCAATTGAAAGCCTAGATGGCGATATGCAAGCGTGGTATGTCAATGGTACCAGGCATAGAGACGGGGCTCCGGCTTTTATCGTCAAGGGAAATCGCCAAGGCTGGTACAGAAATGGCAAGCTACATCGAGAAACCGGGCCAGCCATGGAATACTTTTCCCCGCCGGCTAGGGCTGGCCAGCATGAGTATTACTTGAATGGCAAGGAATACAACAAAAAAGAGTGGAATAGTAAGACATCTCTTTCCAGGGCTCTGAAAACCATCACTAATTACGCGAAAATCTTGGAAAATGCCCCGCCAGGAAGCATAACAAAGAGCATCAATCAAATCATACAAAATGATGACTACGTAAAAATCAAATCGGCTACAGATCTGTTGACGCTTGACAAAATCGCTAAAGAAGGCGGCTCACGCTGTCAAAACTGCAACGAATTCAATGAATATGTTGCAGATCCGCACTATGTGTGTTATAGTTGCAAAAACGGGTGAAAGATATGATGGAAGCAGGAGTTCTACTAGACTTGAAGGGTGAGCCAATCTTTTGGCATACGCCACACGACCGTTCTGTGGCTGCGCTCCCAGACAGCGTAGACCTGTGGAACATCATCTGGACAAATCGACACAACGTTTCCGGCTTCGCCCATAGTCATCCGGGCTATGGTAGAACCAGCCCTTCGTGGACGGACCTTACAACGTTCGCTGCAATCGAATCTGGCCTCGGAAAAAGACTTGACTGGTGGATTACGAGTGGTAATGATATGATCCTCTGCCGCCACTGCGGCCCAGGTGAGCATGACTACAACATTGTGCCAGTCACTATGTGCCCGGATTGGGTTGGTCACCTTCGCGACATTTCTGGTTATTACCGATGAAAAGTGTTGTAATTCCAACGCATAAGGATATATACATGATCTCGTGCCTGGTTTCCAAAGGATGGGAGCCAGATTGGGATTGCGAGAAGTGGAAGAAAGAGGGCCACTCGCACAAAGTAATGGCGTCTAAACACGACAAGTTTGGATACTACGAAAAAGAAGAAGACACAGAATGGTTTGATTTAGAAGACGCATTCTGGGAAGCATACGAAGAATAAGGAGGAAACAATGCCTAACGAACTAGCAAACACAGAAGCACGAGTAAACATCACTTGGAACGGTCAGAACGGTGATCTTTCGGATCCTGTTCACTACGATTCCACTGATGATGACGTCATGTCATGGGCAGCTGAGGCTGTCCGTAACGGTGATGTGGCTGGTATTCGAGCAGATGCCAGCGTTGATTTCAGCAACTACGTAATCGACCGCTTTGCGGCTACCGAGGACCGTCCCTGGAATCAGATCAACATCCGTCCAAAAACTCCGTTCGGAGCATAGAACTTGGGTCCTTAATTGGGCCCTTGATCTACCATGAGGCTTACAGAGAAGCAAAAGTTGGTAATCTTGGATTACGTACGATGCCTTGATCCAAAGGGCATTCTAGAAAATGACCACGACGAATTTGCAGATTGTGATTATGATGAGGCCTGGGATGCGATCTACGATTACCTGCAAGATTTGTCGGAGACGCTAATATGACTAAGCAAGTAACAATTGTAGGTGTAGGGGCTTTGGGCTCCCACTTGCTGCAGTTCATCCGCAATGAGGATGTCAAGATCAAGGTGGTTGACTTTGATCGCGTTGAGCGCAAAAACACCATGTCTCAGTTCCACGGAGTGAAAACCGTTGGTAAGTCCAAGGTCCAGTCTGTGCAGCAGGGCATGAAGTTTATGTTCGGCACAAACATCGATGTCGTTCCGCACAAGCTGGTGAATGAGAACATCAATGCGGTACTAAAGGACGCTGACTTGATCATCGACTGCCTGGACAACTTCGAGGCGAGGAATCTGGTCAAGAACTATGCAGAAGTTGAAGACATTCCGTGTGTCCATGGTGCCCTAGCACCAAACGGTGAATATGGCCAGGTTATGTGGAATGAAAGCTTCACGATTGACTCTGAAGCCGGCACTGACGGTGCTACCTGTGAAGACGGAGAGCATCTGGCGTTTATCGCCCTGGTGTCTGCGTATTTGGCCAGGTCTGTTCACGAATTTCTTGTGAATGACCGTAAGCTTGGATTCCAGATCAATCCAGTTGGCGCCATTCGAGTATGAAATTCCAGAACACGGATCCAAGGCACACTATCTATAAGGGTAGGCAGATTGTGATTTATCGGCCAACCCCGCCAACTGGCGAACCTAAAGTGTGCCTTGGATTTTGTGAGACCAAACACGAGTATTACGTCCATACTGACTTCCCAAAGCCTTATCATCGTATTGGTGCAGATAAGGAATGGCCAGAAGATTGGTATTGGACCTATCTAGAGCTGGAAGGGCAAGAATAATGGACTACGATGATTACGTTAAGGCAGGTTTTTCCATCGTTCAATACGATGATAACGTGCTTGATTGGTTCGATAGGCTTGAGCAGCAACTAAAGCCCCATGGGCTCAAGGTCGAGTACGCAGAAGAAGAGTGCGATGGCTTTGAACCTTTTCGAATCGTTAAACGTCAAAAAAACAGTTGACACCCTGAAAACAGGCGTTATAGTACAAAGCACGGTTGGTCGATGAGGCCCCAGCGGGAATCCCGGCCACCTTATTGACTTTTTGAAAAAAGTTGTTGACAACTAGGCATAAAGAGTTATAGTTAACTACACAATGGGGAGTATTGAGGAACGGTTCCTCGACATGCAGTAAACATGTTGTTAAACCAGATTCGATACTCGCTCCGGCTACGGAGCACAAACTCGGTTCTTACAAGCACAAATCTTGGTTCGACTCCAAGACTCCCCACCGCTGATATTCATCAGCTAACATCTCACAAGCAAACTATGCAGGTTCGAGTCCTGCTATCACTACCAAAACTAGGTGATATGGCCGAATGGTAAAGGCAATCGTTATAGGAAACGATCAGTTAACCAGATGTTAGCACTCGAATGTGAGCGATCTATGCCGCGATAGCTCAGGAGATGCAGAATAAACGCTGCTAGGCCAGAGCGTCGCAGCCTCAAATGAGGATTGCGAAGGACGGTGGTTCAAATCCATCTCGCGGCTCCGCTAAGTGTTCAATACCCTTTGGTATCTTACACGCACGGTATAGCATTTGCCTCATAAGCAAAAGACTGTAGGTTCGAGTCCTACCTCCGCCACCCCACGATAATACTTGGCGGAGAAGCTAAATAGCATCTAAACAGATACCTCCACTCGAACACTAAGCAAACTCTAGCCGGTGAGGGCTCCGGTCAAAGGCCCAACATGGGGCGGTAGTATAAAGTATTACATTACCGTTACCGCGTGTGAAGATGCAGGTTCACGCCCTGCCCGCCCCACCAGTTTGTGTCCTCAATCGGATATCTTACAAGCACAACGGTAAAACGTTTCCATTTTGAGGAAAAATCTGTGGGTTCAAATCCCACCTGGTCCACCACAGTCGACGTCAGCATGACTGGGCACCCGCAAAAGGGTGCGGCTCGAAAGAGTCAAAAGCTGACACATCTGGGCCAGAAGTTTCAATAACTGCACTCCAGATATTAAACTCGGACACGAACTAAACTTATACCGCGATAGCTCAGCAGATGCTGTAACGGCCAGGCCAGAGCGTCATCCCCTGAAAGGGGTTTGAAGGTCGGAGGTTCAAATCCTTCTCGCGGTACCGGATATTCAATACCCCGACAGAACTAACAAGCATATAGCTCATCGGAAGAGCGTCTGTATTTAAAACAGAAGGTAGCAGGTTCAAGTCCTGTTATGTTTACCACAAAGGTTCTATCAACTCGAATATCCCAAGTTCACTCCGTGACTCTAACGAGTGACGGTTCCGTCCTTCGGGGCGGTGGGAGCCGGTCAGGTGTGTATGTCAAGTAGCATGCGAAAGACAGTCCGCGTCTCCGTAAAGGGAAACACACCGCCAATGGGGCGATGTTGGAGGGTGGTCCTCCGTCCAAATGTTAATTGGATTACATCAATTAGAGTTGTAACTCGCCTTTCTCTAAGAGAAGCATCATAACTACTCTTACACGCAAATAGGGTTCAAATCACCGTCGCCAAAGCCAGCACATTGCTGGCTTTTTTATTGTTCCATCAGACATGTATACGCCCAACAAATAGTACGAAATAGCGTCTTCATTAAGAAAAATAAGTAGTTATATCCTCTCTTGAGGTACATTTATGTCCGGTTTTGTTATTTGGTTTACAGGTTTAAGTGGTTCGGGAAAGTCAACGCTAGCAACTATGCTCGGCGCTCGATTAAGGCATTACGGAATTCATACAGAAGTGCTAGACGGAGATGTCGTTCGCCAGAACCTCTCCAAAGGACTGGGGTTCTCAAAAGAGGACAGGGATATCAACATTCGGCGCATTGGTTTTGTAGCTAGCCTAGTAGCCAACTCGGGAGGCTGCGCCATCACAGCAGCTATCTCGCCATATAAGGCGATTAGAGACGAACAACGCGCATTAGTCGACAACTTTGTCGAAGTATTCTGTGATTGCCCTCTTGATGAACTTATCAAGCGGGACCCAAAAGGCCTATACAAAAAGGCGCTGGCCGGAGAAATCAAGGGCTTCACAGGGATTGATGATCCATATGAGGCGCCAGAAAATCCCGAGGTTATCTGTGACACCTTTAATGAGACCGCTGAGAAATCTCTCAACAAGATTCTAGATGTATTAGTCCGCAAGGGACTATTATCAATGACCCAAAAGACTGAAGGTCTGGTTCCGCCGCACGGCGGAACACTGGTAAATCGCGAGGAGTATTATGAGGTGGATGAAAACCTCAAGTTCTTGGATCTAGATGATCAAGAATACTGCGATCTCAAGATGATTGGCAATGGCGCTTTCAGTCCGCTCACCGGATTCATGAATCAAAAAGATTACCTCAAGGTAGTCAATGAAATGCGACTTGAAAACGGGCTTCCATGGGCACTGCCAGTAACGCTGGCTACTACCATCCAGAACGCTGTTCATATTAAGGGTGGCGATGTTATCAACTTGCGATGCAATGGCGAGTTCGTTGGTAAGATTGAGGTTTCTGACCTCTACTCTCCTGATAAGGTCACTGAGTGTGAAAAGGTCTTTGGCACCAACGACTGGATGCATCCAGGCGTTGCTAAGGTCATGGACAAAGGCATGGTCTATCTAGGTGGCGATGTTACCGTACTCAAAAACAAAATGCCTCTGACAGGTTATCCCAACCGGCTCACTCCAAAAAGTACGAGGCACGCTTTCACAACTAATGGTTGGAGCAAGGTCGTTGCTTTCCAAACGCGCAACCCCATGCATAGAGCCCACGAATACCTAACCAAGTGTGCTTTGGAGATTTGTGATGGCCTGCTGATTCATCCACTGACCGGAGCAACAAAGCAAGGCGATATTCCTGCCGATGTCAGAATGCAGTGCTACGAAGCGTTAATTGAAAACTACTACCCGAATAACACCGTGTTGCTGTCTGAATTTCCGGCTGCCATGCGATATGCCGGCCCCCGGGAAGCAATTCATCACGCCATCTGCCGAAAGAACTATGGATGCAGCCACTTCATTGTTGGACGTGACCACGCAGGTGTTGGTGATTACTACGGTACTTATGATGCTCAAAAGATCTTTGAAGAATTTTCGCCTGGCGAGCTGGGTATAACCCCACTGTATTTTGAGCACACGTTCTACTCCAAAACACTCAAAGGAATGGGCAGCTCAAAAACTGCGCCGGGCGGGCCTGAGACCAAAGTTTTCCTCAGTGGAACGAAAGTGCGCGAAATGCTTAAGAATGGCGAAGATCTGCCGGAAGAGTTTACTAGGCCAGAAGTTGCTGAAGTGCTAAAAAAGGCATATCAAAGTGAATAATATCTCATAGTTGTGAGATGAGCAAACTTCAAAAGATAGCTGGGTCGTTCAAAATTTCACTTGGAAGTCATGAGGCATTGTCAGAGCTTTTAGCATACATGCGAGCCGCAATAGATTTACACCAAGTTCATCATTGGCAAACGCGCGGGTCAACATATTATGCTGACCACCTGCTTTTTGAGCGCATTTACAACGAAAGCGTTCCCTTTGTAGATCATGTGGCTGAGAAGTCAATTGGCCTGGGATCTGTTGACTTAGTTGATCTTTGTCAGCAAAGTGAAATGAGACATAGATTCATCATGTCTATGTGTAGTGGTACTTCGACCGTATCACCACAGGAAATGGTTGAACGATCATTGCAAGCAGAGATGACTCTGGTTGGTATGATCAAGCAAACAATCGAAACGTTGGAGGCTGGCGGCCAGCTATCTCATGGATTAAGCAATCTTCTTGAAGGAATAGGTGACACGCACGAGTCCTTCATCTATCTATTGAAACAACGTAATGAGCAAGTATAAAGCTATTGTTTTTGATTTAGACGGTACATTAGCAGAAAGCAAGACGAAAGTTCCAATCGAGGTAGCAAACGCCCTTGATAGATTGATGTGCAACTACCATGTTGCCGTCATTTCTGGCGGACGCTGGGAACAGTTCGAGCTGCAATTGCTTCCGTACCTAACTATGGCACCACACTGCCTACCAACCTGTGGTACAACGTACTATCGATACAAGTACGACACCGGATGGACACAGATTTACAATCTTGTTCTTCCGCGGGAAGAGCGAGCCAAGATTCGCAAGACAATCAATGAAGTTGTAAAAGAGTCTGGTCTTGACCTGCCGCAGCCTTTTGGTCAGAGAATTGAGGATAGACAAACTCAGATTACGTTCTCGGCACTCGGACAGGAAGCCCCAGTCCATTTGAAAAAGAAGTGGGATCCAGATAAAGAGAAGCGAAAAGGCTTAGTAGCCGAGCTGAAAGCGCGCTTGCCTGAGTACGAAGTTCGTTATGGTGGCACTACGTCCGTTGATGTCACAAGAAAAGGTATTGACAAGTCTCATGGTATTCGGCAGCTTATGAACTTCCTTGATCTGCAAACCGAGGACATTTTGTTCATCGGTGACGCTTTACAACCTGGTGGGAATGATTATGCTGTAAAGACGATGGGGATCGACTGCATCGAGGTGGATGGTCCTAAGCAGACACTGAGAGAGATTGAAAAGATTCTATCATCAAGAAATGATCGATGCAAAGGAGGCTCTTTACGAGCGAATCTTGGATCTTTTTGAGCAGAGGTTGGTATATCTCATGGGCGAAGGTGAGAATTGCATCTTTGTGTATGGACATTTTGAGGCCATCCGAAACCTTCCGCGTACTGTCAATGGTATTGAGGTTAGTGGTGTTGAAATGGATCACACACCAATCCGCGGAATCTAAGGGCCTGTAGTACTAATCGGGAGAATACCGCTTTCGCACGGCGGAGTAGCGAGTTCGAATCTCGCCATGTCCACCAGCATACTTAATGCCCCCGACGCCGACTGGAACGGCAGCTTGTCTTCTAAACAGGTTCTTGTGGGTTCGATTCCTACCGGGGGTGCCAAATGAGTACATCATGCTCAATGTGCGGAATCAAGTGGGTTCGCAATATTGGCGTATCTTGTGTGGGCTCTGATGATGAGCCCGTGGCATAAAGATCATTATGCATTGCCGTTTGATTTTGACTTCACAACAAAAAAAAAGCCCGATATAAAGTACTGGCACAAAAACGAGTGGCACTCTATGACATTTGAATACCCGCGTTTCTGGTTGCCATTTGATGACCTAGTTTATGAGGAAGCCTTTGCTCTTCACACAGCTTGGATTCATGAGGCTAACAAGGGAATTTGCATTACCAAGGTCACCAAGTTGACAGAGCACTTGAAAGATTTTGCAACTGTGTTTATCTTCAATCGGGAGGCTTGTCCTTACAGTCAAGCACTGAAAGAAAGGTGTATCGTAGAATGATTCTAGGAATTACAGGTCATAGGCCACAGAAAATGTATGGATTCAAAGAGGGCGAGCCAGCCAATGTCTTTGTTATCGAGGCAATTCGCGACTTTTTGAAGGAAGTTGGGCCAGATAAGGTGCTTACTGGCATGGCTCTAGGTGTTGACCAGTGGGCCGCCCAGTGGTGCATTGCCTTGGGCATACCATTTGTGGCCGTGCTGCCCGTAGAACACCCTGAGAAGGCCTGGCCAGAGAAGTCCCAGGCCAAGTACCATAGCATCATGAAAAGCGCCTCAGAGGTGCTTGTGGCGCCGTCAAACGGGGAGTCTTACGGGCATCTGCTGCAGAAGCGAAATGAGATGATTGTGGACCGCGCTGACCTCATGCTGGGCGTGTACGGAGGAGGCCCTGGTGGCACTCGTAATTGTCTGGAATATGCGTTGAAGCAGAATAAGGAAGTACGAATCATCAACCCGGGTGATTTTTACAGACACAGCCCACAGCCTACGGTGTGACTTTGATACCAGCCTGCTCTAACTGATCTGCCACATTGCTTCCGCCAGTAGGCGAAGACTCCATGGCTTTGAGGGCCTTTTTCTGTTCGTTCACTTCGAATGACAGATAGTTAAACGCATCGACAAGCGTCTGAATGTTCTTGACGATGTTGTTCAGATTGGGTTTGTCAAGAGTTCCCATATCATACGGGCGCACGCCGGCCATTTGCTGCGCCAGCTTACTTTCGAGCCGAGAAGCTACTTTTTGTACTTGACTCATGGTAATATGTCGTTATATTGAGTACTCGTAGGTTCAAATCCTACTCCCGCAACCAACCAAAAATACTTGGTTATATAGAAACATGTATGGCAGCATGAGTGTTGGTTCTTCAGGCTGGTCTCATAAGCTTCAACGTCGGTTCGATTCCGACTGCTGCTACCGCATGTTCTCATTGCCCTTTAGTAAATCCAAGCTAAATCTGACCGAACCCGATTGGGAATACGTATCCAAACTAATCAAGGAGCCCACCTCGATTTTGGTTTACGAAGAAGGTGAGATTAATCCAACCAAAATATTAGCTCTTGGGTCTACATTACAGGACGATGGGACCGGCATGATGAGGCTGCACATTTATCACAATTGTCAAGATGATGCGGTAGAGATCAAAAAATGGGCAGAGAATGTTTTTGCAAGGAATAGTGAGAAATGTCCAGTATGCACAAAACCTTACAGAAATGCAGTTCAATACGACATTGAACTGATTGTCAAATATCCAATGACACTTGATGACGCATCGTAAGGACAAAGATGAACTCTGGGCTTTGGCTCTTCTTGAAAAGATTATCCAACGCTCCAATGATGACCGAGATGCCTTGCCTGGCTCGGTTGTCAAGAAAGTAAAAGAGGCAAGAACAATTCTCAAGAAATTGAGAAAAGATGGCGGACGAGCCAGCTGATGACGGCGCCTCTCTTACAAGGAGGTCCCTGCAGGGTTTGATTCCCTGGTCCGCTACCAATACCTGCGGCGCGGGTAGGTTGGTAATACGTATGAACAGACTATATGAAGTTAATGAGTCTGGTCTTCTGGACAGATAAAGAGATTCGCCTAAGAAGGATGTTCGAATCATTCTTCTCTTCTGAACTTCAAAAAGCATTGCTGGAAACAAATCCAGCTTGGAAGTTTCATCGATCGTTTTAGGCGCGGATGCTTTGGATATTCGTCACTTAAGGGCGGGCTAAAGCTTGAGGGTGAGCCCGATCCAGAAGAAGGCGTTATACTAATAAGTATGGCGGCAAAGATATTCAAAGAGATAACGACTGAATTCCTAGATGAGATAGACGATTACCGCGGTCCCGCTGATATCGTTTGTACATCGGGTGGTTTTGACCCATTGCACATCGGTCATGTACGATGTATACAAGAGTCAGCGCAGATCCTCGCCAGCATATTGGTCGTGATTGTCAATGGTGATGGCTTCCTGGTTCGTAAGAAGGGAAAGCCGTTCATGCCCCACGATGAACGTATGGAAATCATTGCAGCGCTCGAAGGCGTTGATTATGTTGTTGGCTGGGATGATGGAAGCCAAACAGTTACCGGAGCTTTACAACTGATACTACCAAACTACTTTACCAAAGGTGGAGACAGAGACAGCTCAAAGAACGTCCCAGAATTCGACCTATGCGCAGAGATAGGGTGTAAGGTAGTTTTTAATGTAGGCGGCGGTAAGATACAATCTAGCTCAGACCTAATAGCTAACTCAAATGAAAATCATATTCCTTGACATTGACGGCGTCATCAACTCAGCTTTTGACTGGGTTCCTATGTCTGAAAGAGGGACTACAGACTTCAACTCAACGCTATGGGACGTTCATGATCTCATGCCAAAGTACATCGCCAGGCTTAACGAGATCATTGATGCAACCGATGCAAAGGTAGTGATTTCGTCTTCATGGAGAATTCAGTATAAGCACTCTGAAATAGAGTCAATGCTCAAACAACAGGGTTTTGTTGGTGATGTCATTGGTGAGACACCTGTGTTTAGCCAAACACCTGACGGAGACCGTGGTGATGAGATCAAGTTCTGGCTCAATACGCATGACGACATTGATGCGTTTGTAATTCTAGATGATATTGACTTCGATGGAATTGTTGCGAATTTCTATACGCAATTTGTCCACATTAAAAAAAGCACAGGTCTTCTGCCAAAGCATATTGAGAAGGCCATAAAAATCTTGAACGCTACTGATACTTCTTCATGACCTGCTTGGCTTTCCACCAAGTTGTAGGCTGATTCGTTTCCAGCCACGTCATGAATTCATCAAGCGAAGTGGCAACAGGATAAACATTAGTCATTTTCCTGATTTGTGGAGTCTTCTGCCCCGGGATGTCGGTAACGCTATATGCACCCACGGTCTGGTCTCCAATGGATAGCGTAACCATTTGATGCGCGCCTTCTGGCGCGTTGTGAGACAAATACTCTGAGAATACCTGTTCTGGCACAACTGCCATAACTTCACCGACAGGCACTTCAACACCAACATTAATAGATGGAGCCCTATAAGTTTCCATTTTGGGAGATGGTAGAGTTGGCGTATTAGGTGGCGGTGGAAGAATCGTCTCTCCGTATTCTTCTTCAAATTCTGGTGGCGGAGCCAAAATGGTGTCTTGGTCACCGTATGGTTGATCAATTACTCGTGTGTCCGGACTGCTTGAGATTGGAGGCTCGCTTTGGTCATTCCTGGCCTGCCACCACGGTTTTGGAAAGCGAAATCGTTGCTCGCCAGAATCATCCTCTTCGGCCAATTTGCGAATAAAGCGCTTGGACAAAGCCTGTACTTTACCATCCCTCATGCAAGAATGCAGAAATATTAACATTTGACCAAGGTCAAAAACCTTGGATCGGAATTTTTCTTCCCAGAGCGCACCAACTGGCGGTAAACGGCATGGGCAGCCCTCCTAAGTATCCTACTGACCGTTGCATAGTCTTCGTTACCAGTCCTGCGGTATAGCTCAAAAAACGATCTGGATAAGTCTAAAATTTCTACATCATAATTACAGTTGGTCGCTGCAATCATGACTCCAGCCCCGACTGCTTTTTCATACAGCCCCTGGGCTCCGTGTCTGTGTAAGAGCCTGATCTGTTTCTCTTTTTCGCTTTTGCTTATTCGCGAAGAGCCGCTTTTGCTTATTCGCGAAGAGCCGGATGATTTGCGTTTTACCATCACAATTATGCTAGATTAGCCCTAAAAAGTTAGTAGTTTGGACGTTGCGCCGTTGTATTCGTCTCCTTCAACCAAGATTACATTGCTAAAGTTGTCCTTAAGCACATCATTATGCGTAATGACCAGAATCTTGAATCTGTTTTGAAGTTTGCGTATTGCATCTGCATACGCATCGCGCGCAGAATGGTCGAGCGGCTGATCAACCTCATCCAGCATCAATAGTTTGATGTTGATGCCAAGGCGTCTCTGAATGATAATGGACAAGCCAAGCTTCAAACTGAGGGCGATTATGAACTTCTGTCCCCCA
>Ga0256839_1003097_pt1 | contig 17588 bp, 14 predicted proteins | sample 354166metaG_FD_185968 | JGI IMG/M metagenome (GOLD analysis project Ga0256839, IMG submission 185968) | Hydrothermal vent microbial communities from Mid Atlantic Ridge, Atlantic Ocean - 354-166 | ecosystem: Environmental > Aquatic > Marine > Hydrothermal vents | place: Atlantic Ocean: Mid... | reverse complement strand
CCATGTCCCTTGACCCCGCCATTACCCTGATTTCTCCGGCCCGCAACGAAGGGCCGTTCCGAACGCCGCCCCCTGTTTCGCACACCATCGGGCACTTTCTGGCCGGTTTTTCCCGTAAAAAAAGGCCCCGCCGTTTCCGGCAGGGCCTTCAATTCGTTTCCGCGACAACCTAGTCGAAGTTGGCGAAGCCTTCGTCCGAGGGCTGCTCGCCTTCGTCGACCTGCGCCTCGATCGCCATCTTTTCGGCCTCGGCCTGACGCTCGGCGATGATTTTCGCGTCGCGGCGGGCAGCTACCCGTTTGATCTCGTGCGTGGCGGAACCTGTGCCGGCCGGAATCAGACGGCCAACGATCACGTTTTCCTTCAGACCGATCAGCTTGTCGCGCTTGCCCTGCGTCGAAGCCTCCGTCAGAACCCGGGTGGTTTCCTGGAAGGACGCCGCCGAGATGAACGAGCGCGTCTGCAGGCTGGCCTTGGTGATCCCGAGCAGGATCGGCGCACCTGTTGCCGGCTCGCGACCGGCTTCGATCGCCTCCTCGTTGGCTTCCTTGAACTCGGCAAAATCAACGTGTTCGCCCTTGAGCAACGTGGTGCCGCCCGACGACGAAATCTCCCATTTCTGGAGCATCTGGCGCACAATCACCTCGATGTGCTTGTCGTTGATTTTCACACCCTGCAAACGATACACGGCCTGAACCTCGTCGATCATATAGTCGGCCAGCGCCTCGACCCCCATGACGTGCAGAATGTCGTGCGGGGCCGGATTGCCGTCCATCAGGTATTCACCCTTCTGGATCATATCGCCTTCCTGAACCGGAATATGCTTGCCCTTCGGCACCATATACTCGACCGGCTCCAGCGATTCATCCACCGGCTCGATGGTAACGCGGCGCTTGTTCTTGTAGTCCTTGCCAAAGCGCACGATCCCGTCGATTTCCGCGATGATCGCGTGGTCTTTGGGGCGACGTGCCTCGAACAGCTCGGCCACACGCGGCAGACCACCGGTGATGTCCTTGGTCTTGGTGCCCTCGCGCGGGATACGTGCCAGAACGTCACCGGCTTTGACCTCCTGCCCGTCCTCGACGGACAGAATGGCGTCAACAGACATGGTGTGGACCTCGGGGTTGCCGTTGTCCAGCCGCACCGGTTCGCCCGTGGCCGGATCCATCACGATGATTTCCGGCTTCAGGTCGTTGCCTTTCGGAGCCGTGCGCCAGTCCATAACGATGCGCTGGGACATGCCTGTCGCCTCGTCGGTTTCCTCGCGCACCGAAACACCGGCTGTCAGGTCGACGAATTTCGCCACACCGTCTTTCTCGGCAATAATCGGCAGAGCATAGGGATCCCATTCGAACAGCTTGTCGCCGCGCGCAACCTTCTGGCCGTCCTTGACCAGAACCTTGGTGCCATAGGTCAGCTTGTGCACTGCCCGCTCGACGCCGTTATCGTCGACGATGGCCAGTTCCATGTTGCGGCCCATCACCACCTGCTCCTTGTCGGCGTTGACGATGACGTTGGCATTACGGAACACAATCTTGCCTTCGGCGTTTGCCTCGACAAAGGACTGCTGCCCACCCTGTGCGATCCCGCCGATGTGGAAGGTCCGCATGGTCAGCTGCGTGCCCGGCTCGCCGATCGACTGCGCGGCGATGATCCCCACAGCTTCGCCCGGGTTCACCTTGGTGCCACGGGCCAGATCGCGACCGTAACAGGCGGCACAGATGCCATCCTCGGCCTCGCAGGTCAGCGGGCTGCGGATCAGCATCGACTGCACACCGGCGGCCTCGACCGCCTCGGCAGCGCGCTCGTCCATCAACTCGTCACGGCGCACGATAATCTCGCCGGTGGCCGGATCCAGAACATCCTCGGCCGCCGTGCGGCCAAGAATACGCTCGGACAGCGACGAGATGATTTCGCCGTCACTGACCGCCGCGCGTGCGGTGATCGAACGCTCGGTGCCGCAATCGTCTTCCTTGACGATACAATCCTGCGCCACATCCACCAGACGACGGGTCAGATAACCGGAGTTCGCGGTTTTCAACGCCGTATCCGCAAGGCCCTTGCGCGCCCCGTGGGTGGAGTTGAAGTATTCCAGAACCGTCAGGCCCTCTTTGAAGTTCGAGACAATCGGCGTCTCGATAATCTCGCCGGACGGCTTGGCCATCAGACCGCGCATCCCGCCGAGCTGTTTCATCTGCGCCGGCGAACCACGCGCACCGGAATGCGACATCATATAGACCGAGTTCGGCTCCATTTCCGCCCCCGCGTCATCGACGCGCATTCTGGAAATTTCGCCCATCATGGCATCGGCAACCTTGTCGGAACATTTGGACCAGGCATCGACAACCTTGTTGTATTTCTCGCCCTGCGTAATCAGGCCGTCCATATACTGCTGTTCGAATTCCTTGGCCTGCTCGCGCGTTGCATTGACGATGTCCCACTTGTTGTCAGGGATAACCATGTCGTCCTTGCCGAACGAGATACCGGCGCGGAAGGCTTCGCGGAAACCCAGCGTCATGATCTGGTCACAGAAGATAACCGACTCTTTCTGCCCGCAGTGGCGGTAAACGGTGTCAATGACCTCGCCCACTTCCTTCTTGCGCAACAGACGGTTGACCAGCGAGAACGGCGCCTTGTGGTTTTTCGGCATCAAAGCCCCCAGACGCAGACGGCCCGGAGTGGTTTCCACACGTTCCCAATAGGTATTGCCTTCCTCGTCGATCTGCTCCACCCGCGCGGTAATGCGGGAGTGCAGATGCACGATACCGGCATTAAGCGCATGTTCGACTTCCTCGAGCGAGGCGAACGACATCCCCTCCCCCTTCTGGCCCTTGCGTTCCAGCGTGATGTAGTAAAGCCCGAGGATCATATCCTGCGACGGAACGATAATCGGTTTACCGTTAGAGGGCGACAGAACGTTGTTCGTCGACATCATCAGCACGCGGGTTTCCAGCTGAGCCTCGAGGCTCAGCGGAACGTGAACGGCCATCTGATCGCCGTCGAAGTCGGCGTTGAACGCGGAACAGACCAGCGGGTGCAGTTGGATGGCCTTGCCTTCGATCAGAACCGGTTCGAACGCCTGGATGCCCAGACGGTGCAGGGTCGGCGCGCGGTTCAGCATCACCGGATGCTCGCGGATTACCTCGTCAAGGATATCCCAGACCTCGGGGCGTTCCTTTTCAACCAGCTTTTTCGCCTGTTTGACGGTCGAGGACAGCCCCTTCGCCTCAAGGCGCGAATAGATAAACGGCTTGAACAGTTCCAGCGCCATCTTTTTCGGCAAGCCACACTGGTGCAGTTTCAACTCCGGTCCGGTCACAATCACCGAACGGCCCGAGAAGTCGACGCGCTTACCCAAAAGGTTCTGGCGGAAACGGCCCTGTTTACCCTTAAGCATATCCGACAGCGATTTCAGCGGGCGTTTGTTGGCCCCTGTAATCACACGGCCACGGCGGCCGTTATCGAACAGCGCATCGACCGATTCCTGCAACATGCGTTTCTCGTTCCGGATGATGATATCCGGCGCGCGCAGCTCGATCAGACGTTTCAAACGGTTGTTACGGTTGATCACCCGGCGATACAGATCGTTGAGGTCCGAAGTCGCGAAACGGCCACCGTCCAGCGGCACCAGCGGGCGCAGCTCCGGCGGGATCACGGGGATCACGGTCAGGATCATCCACTCGGGGCGGTTGCCCGACTTGCGGAAGTTCTCGACCAGTTTCAGCCGTTTGATGATCTTCTTCGGTTTCAACTCGCCGGTAGCTTCGGCCAGATCGGCGCGCAGCTGCTCGGCTTCGGCATCCAGATCGATCGCGGCCAGCATTTCGCGGATCGCTTCCGCACCGATACCGGCGGTGAAAGCGTCATCGCCATACTGGTCCTGCGCATCCAGATATTCTTCTTCCGTCATCAGCTGACCGGCGTTGAGGTCGGTCAGACCCGGCTCGATCACCACATACTGTTCGAAATACAGGATGCGTTCCAGATCGCGCAACGTCATGTCCAGCATCAGGCCGATACGGGACGGCAGCGATTTCAGGAACCAGATGTGGGCAACGGGCGCGGCCAGATCAATGTGGCCCATACGCTCGCGGCGCACCTTCTGCAAGGTTACCTCGACACCGCATTTCTCGCAGGTCACGCCGCGATACTTCATGCGTTTGTATTTGCCGCACAGACATTCGTAATCCTTGATCGGGCCAAAGATACGGGCGCAGAACAGTCCGTCACGTTCCGGCTTGAACGTGCGGTAGTTGATGGTTTCCGGCTTCTTGATTTCGCCGAACGACCACGACAGGATCCGCTCAGGCGACGCCAGAGAGATTTTGATTTCGTCGAACGTCTTCAGCGGCTGGACCGGATTAAACGGGTTCGTGATTTCCTGGTTCATTTTATGATCCTCAATCTCGTTGTTTCAGGTAAGGGCGCGGAACGCCCCTACTCCGTCTCCGAATCCAGCAGCTCGATATTCATACCGAGAGAGCGGATTTCCTTGACCAATACGTTGAACGATTCCGGCACGCCGGCCTCGAAATTGTCCTCGCCCTTGACGATGCTTTCGTAGACCTTGGTGCGGCCCGCAACATCGTCCGACTTGACGGTCAGCATTTCCTGCAGGGTGTATGCAGCGCCATAGGCTTCGAGCGCCCAGACCTCCATCTCCCCGAAACGCTGCCCGCCGAACTGCGCTTTACCACCGAGCGGCTGCTGTGTGACAAGGCTGTAAGGCCCGGTCGAACGCGCGTGGATTTTCTCGTCCACGAGGTGGTGCAGTTTCAGGACATACTTCATACCGACCGTAACGGGGCGGGCGAATTTCTCGCCGGTGCGTCCGTCATAAAGGTCAACCTGACCGGAGGTATCCAGACCGGCGCGGGTCAGGGCATCATTGACGTCCGCCTCTTTCGCACCGTCGAATACCGGCGTCGCAATCGGTACGCCATTGGTGACATTGCTGGCCGCCTCGACCAGTTCTTCCTGCGACATTTTCACGATGGCGTCGTTATAGACTTCCTCGCCGTAGGCCACTTTCATGGCATCCTGCACGGGAGTCATATCGCCGGAACGGCGGTATTCTTTCAACGCCTCGTCAATGGATTTGCCCAGACCGCGCGCGGCCCAGCCCATATGCGTTTCCAGAATCTGCCCGACGTTCATACGCGACGGCACACCCAGCGGGTTGAGGCAGAAATCGACCGGCGTGCCATCCTCGAGGAACGGCATGTCCTCTTCGGGAACCACGCGGGAAATAACACCCTTGTTCCCGTGACGACCGGCCATCTTGTCGCCCGGCTGCAGCTTGCGCTTGACCGCGATGAAGACTTTGACCATTTTCATCACGCCCGGCATCATGTCGTCGCCACGGCGGATTTTCTCCACCTTGTCCTCGAAGCGGTCGTTCAGCGCCTTTTTCTGCGCTTCATACTGCTTGTTGAGGGCTTCGACCTCGGCCGCATCCTTGTCGTCTTCCAGCGCCAGTTGCCACCACTGGCCACGGCTCAGACCTTCGAGCAGCTCCTCGGTGATCTTGGAACCGGCCTTGACACCTTTCGGGCCTTTGACAGCCTTCTTGCCGAGGATCAGCGTTTTCAGACGGGAATAGATGTTGCGGTCATAGATCGCCATCTCGTCGTCGCGGTCGCGGCTCAGGCGCTCGACTTCCTCGCGCTCGATCTGCAAGGCGCGTTCGTCTTTTTCCACGCCGTGGCGGTTGAAAACACGCACCTCGACCACCGTGCCGAAATCGCCCGGTTTCAGACGCAGCGAGGTATCGCGCACGTCCGAGGCTTTCTCGCCGAAGATGGCGCGCAGGAGTTTCTCCTCCGGCGTCATCGGGCTTTCGCCTTTCGGGGTGATTTTGCCGACCAGAATGTCGCCCGGACCAACCTCGGCCCCGATATAGACGATACCGGCCTCGTCGAGGTTGCGCAGGGCCTCCTCGCCGACGTTCGGAATATCGCGGGTGATTTCCTCGGGCCCGAGCTTCGTATCACGCGCGGCGACCTCGAACTCCTCGATATGGATCGAGGTGAACACGTCGTCCTTGACGATACGCTCGGAAATCAGGATCGAGTCCTCGTAGTTGTAACCGTTCCACGGCATGAACGCGACCAGCACGTTTTTACCGAGCGCCAGTTCACCGAGATCTGTCGACGGACCGTCGGCCACAACCTCGCCCTTCTTGACACGGTCGCCCACTTTCACCAGCGGACGCTGGTTGATGCAGGTGTTCTGGTTCGAACGCTGGAACTTGCGCAGACGATAGATATCCACACCCGGATCGCCCGGCTCCAGATCCTCGGTCGCACGGATAACGATACGCATCGCGTCCACCTGATCGACGATACCGCCACGGAAGGCGGTGATCGCGGCGCCGGAGTCGCGGGCAACGATTTCCTCGATTCCCGTGCCGACGAACGGCGCTTCGGCTTTCACCAGCGGCACCGCCTGACGCATCATGTTCGATCCCATCAAGGCGCGGTTGGCGTCGTCGTTTTCAAGGAACGGGATCAGCGAGGCCGCAACCGAAACCAGCTGTTTCGGCGACACGTCGATCAGGTCCACGTTCTCGATGGGGTTGAGCATGTAATCACCCGCTTTGCGGGTCGAAACCATGTCGTTGACGAAACGGCCGTTCTCGTCCAGCTCGGCATTCGCCTGCGCAACCGTATGGCGCATTTCCTCGGTGGCGGACATATAGACAACCTCGTCGGTCACCGTGCCGTCCACAACCTTGCGATAGGGCGTTTCGATGAAACCGTAACGGTTCACCCGCGCGAATGTCGCCAGAGAGTTGATCAGGCCGATGTTCGGCCCCTCCGGCGTTTCGATCGGACACATGCGGCCATAGTGGGTCGGATGCACGTCGCGCACCTCGAACCCGGCCCGCTCGCGCGTCAGGCCACCCGGCCCGAGCGCCGACAAGCGGCGTTTGTGCGTCACTTCCGACAGCGGGTTGGTCTGGTCCATGAACTGCGACAGCTGGCTGGAGCCGAAGAATTCCCGCACCGCAGCCGCCGCCGGTTTCGCATTGATCAGGTCCTGCGGCATGATCGTGTCGATCTCGACGCTGGACATACGCTCCTTGATGGCACGCTCCATACGCAGCAGGCCAACGCGATACTGGTTTTCCATCAGTTCGCCGACCGAGCGCACACGACGGTTGCCGAGATGGTCGATATCGTCCACGGCCCCCTTGCCGTCGCGCAACTCCACCAGAGCCTTCACAACCGCAATAATGTCTTCCTTGCGCAGGATACGCAGGGTGTCCGGCGCATCCAGATCGAGACGCATGTTCATCTTCACGCGGCCCACGGCCGACAGGTCGTAGCGCTCGGAATTGAAGAACATGGAATCGAACATCGCCGCCGAGGCCTCGACGGTGGGCGGCTCGCCCGGGCGCATGACGCGATAGATGTCCATGAGCGCGGTATCGCGGTTCATGTTCTTGTCGATCGCCATGGTGTTGCGGATGTAGGGGCCGACATTGACATTGTCGATATCCAGCGTCGGGATGCTGGTTACACCGTTGTCGAGCAGGGTTTTCAACGTCCCGCCAACCACATCGCCGGTCTTGGGATCGATTTCCCATGTCAACTCGTCACCGGCCTCGACCCAGATCTCGCCGGTTTCCTCGTTGATGATGTCTTTCGCGGCAAATCGGCCGACGATCTGGTCGAACGGCACGAGAATGTTTTTCACCTCGCCCTCGTCGATCAGCTTTTTCACCGTGCGCGGCGTGACTTTCTTGCCCGCTTCGGCAATCACTTCACCGGATTTCGCATCGACAATGTCGAAGGCCGGCTTGGTGCCACGGATACGCTCCGGGAAGAACGGCGTGGTCCAGCCTTTTTTCTTTTTGTTCTGCTTGTAGACGACCGTATCGTAATAGGCATCCATGATGCCTTCCTGATCCAGCCCCAGCGCATACAACAGCGTCGTTACCGGCAGTTTGCGGCGACGGTCGATACGGGCGTAAACGATATCCTTGGCGTCGAATTCGAAGTCCAGCCACGACCCGCGATAGGGAATGATACGCGAGGTGAACAGCAGCTTGCCCGACGAATGGGTCTTGCCCTTGTCGTGGTCGAAAAACACGCCCGGCGAGCGGTGCATCTGGGAAACGATCACCCGCTCGGTGCCGTTGACGACAAAGGTGCCGTTCGGGGTCATCAGGGGCATTTCGCCCATGAACACGTCCTGCTCCTTGATATCCTTGACCGAGCGCGCGCCGGTGTCCTCGTCGACATCGAACACGATCAGACGCAGGGTCACCTTCAGCGGCGCGCCATAGGTCATGTCGCGCTGCATGCACTCCTCGACGTCGTATTTCGGCGGCTCAAGCTCGTATTTCACATATTCGAGAACCGAAGTTTCGTTGAAATCCTTGATCGGAAATACCGACTGGAAAACCGCGTTGATGCCTTCGCCATCCTGCGGTGTGTCCTGATCACCCGAATTCAGAAACAGCTCGTAGGAGCTTTTCTGGACCTGAATCAGGTTCGGCATTTCCGCAACTTCGCGGATTTTACCATAATATTTGCGGATACGCTTGTGACCGGAATACGTCTTAGCCATGCTTTTTCTTACCTGTTTTCAACGCCCGGCAGACGACTGGGAACGCCTGCCTGAAGCCTTGCGGTGACAACCAACCAATTCTTGCGGGATTCCCAGGTCCCGCGTCCGGAGGGTCTGCACCTTTCAAGATACCCGTTGGATACCTTGAGAGACGCAAACAGCCGGACCCGTCAACAAGCGACGGATCCAGCCTTTTTCTACCCGTGCAGCTTGCGCTGCGACAGATTATTTCAGCTCGACAGTTGCGCCAGCGGCTTCCAGTTTCGCTTTGATTTCTTCGGCTTCGGCCTTCGGAGCGCCTTCTTTGACGGCTTTGCCGCCTGCGTCCACGAGGTCCTTGGCTTCTTTCAGGCCCAGGCCGGTGATGGCGCGGACTTCCTTGATGACGCCGATTTTCTTGTCGCCGGCGGAAACAAGGATTACGTCGAATTCGTCTTTTTCCTCGGCAGCACCGCCAGCGTCGCCGCCAGCACCGCCAGCCATGACGACAGCACCGCCGGCAGCCGGCTCGATGCCATACTCGTCTTTGAGGATGTTTTTCAGTTCAGCAGCTTCGAGAAGGGTCAGACCAACAATCTCTTCAGCCAGTTTTTTCAGATCAGCCATTTTACTTTTCCGTTTCAGTTTCGATGTGTTCCGGTGTGGTTTTCGTTACCAACTATCCGGCCCTACAATTGCATTCAGACTTATGCCGCTTTTTCCTCGATGGTCGAAAGAATCGACGCAATATTCGAGGCAGGCGCGCCAATCGCTCCGGCGATGTTCGAAGCAGGTGCACCCAGACACGCCGCGATCGAAGCAATAAGCTCCTCGCGCGACGGCATGGCTGCCACTGCCTTGACGCCGGCCGGGTCAAGAAGATCGTCGCCCATAGCACCCCCGAGAACAACGAGCTTGTCGTTGTCCTTGGCATAGGCTTCCACGGCTTTCGCAGCGGAAACAGGGTCCTCGGAATAGGCGAAGACTGTCATCCCTGTAAGCAAGTCACCCATAGCTTCGGTGGACTTGCCCTTGAGGGCGATTTTGGCGAGCTTGTTTTTGGCAACACGGACCGACCCGCCTGCATCGCTTACGCGATGGCGGAGGTCCGACATCTCTGCAACTGTGAGGCCTTCGTAGTGTGCAACCACGACGACACCAGAGTCCGTGAAGATCTGGTCGAGTTCAGCGACCACTGCTTCTTTTTCGGCTCTATTCACAATATTGCTCCAGTTTATGGAAGGGTCGCCCCCTCCGGCTCATATTCGCCGCGACTTGCGCCGCAACGTCTCGGGTCTTGTCCAGGTTCCCGCCAAAATCCGCCCGAGGTCTGTGGACCTCTTGCTGATCTCGATCGTTTCCCTATCTCGGGCAGGATTTATGATCTTGCGACCACCCACCGTCTTGGACAGATGGACCGTAGGCTTGCACCGCAGGTCCGAAACATCCCCCGACCGCTGGCCGGGGGAATTCCTTATTCGGCGGCCGTCGCGCTGGCGATGTCCACCGATACGCCAGGCCCCATAGTAGAGGTCAGCGCGATTTTCTTGATATAGGCGCCCTTGGCCCCCGACGGCTTGGCCTTGTTGACCGCGTCGACGAATGCCTTGACGTTGGCCACCAGCGCACCCTCGTCGAACGAGGCCTTGCCGATACCCGCGTGCACAACACCGGCCTTTTCGGCGCGGAACTGTACTTCGCCACCCTTGGCAGCCTCGACCGCGGCCTTGACATCCATCGTCACCGTGCCGACCCGCGGGTTCGGCATCAGGTTGCGCGGGCCAAGCACCTTGCCCAGACGGCCGACGATCGGCATCATGTCCGGCGTGGCGATACAACGGTCGAAATCGAGGTTGCCGGCCTGGATGCTTTCCATCAGGTCCTCGGCACCCACGATATCGGCACCGGCGGCTTTCGCCTCGTCCGCCTTGTCGCCGCGTGCGAATACCGCAACGCGCATGGACTTACCGGTGCCCGACGGCAGCGATACGACACCGCGGACCATCTGGTCGGCGTGGCGCGGATCGACACCCAGGTTCATGGCGATTTCAACGGTCTCGTCGAATTTGGTCGTGGCGGCGGACTTCACCAGCGCAACAGCCTCTTCAACCGAAACATTCTCTTTGCCTTCGAACGCGGCTTTCGCGGCGTTATAGCGTTTTCCGTGTTTAGCCATGACGATTACCCTTTAATCTCGATGCCCATGGAACGGGCGGAACCGGCAATGATCAGCATTGCGGCCTCGATATCGTTCGCGTTCAGATCTTTCATCTTGGCTTCGGCAATTTCACGCACCTGCTTGGCAGTGACAGAACCGACGACTTCCTTGCCAGGATTGTTGGCAGCGGATTTCAGCTTCGCCGCTTTCTTCAGCATGTAGGACGCCGGCGGCGTCTTGATGTCCATGGTGAAGGACTTGTCAACATAATAGGTGATGATCGTCGGGCACGGGGCACCGGCTTCCAGATCCTGCGTCTTGGCGTTGAACGCCTTGCAGAATTCCATGATGTTGATGCCGCGCTGACCGAGGGCCGGACCAACGGGGGGCGAGGGATTGGCTTTGCCTGCAGGAACCTGCAGCTTCATGGTGCCAGCTACTTTTTTGGCCATTGTGGCCTCCTTTTCGTTCACCGCCGCCCGTCGGGCGACATTCGGTTTAGTGGTGCGGCACTACCCGTAGGCGCGCCTCCCACAGCTCACATTCAGGCCTGCTTCTTGACCTGCATGAATTCCAGTTCGACCGGCGTTGCCCGGCCAAAGATCGAGACGGTCACCTTCAGGCGCTCGTTCTCGTTGTCCACTTCCTCGACCATGCCCGAGAACCCCTCGAACGGGCCGTCGGTCACATCCACGGTCTCGCCGATATCGAAGGTGATAAGGGTGCGCGGTTTTTCCAGCCCCTCCTCGACCTGGTTCAGCAGTGCGGCGACTTCCTTGTCACGCAGCGGCGAGGGCTTGCCCTGCGGTCCGAGAAACCCCATGACGCGGTTGGTGTCGTTGATCAGGTGATAGGCGCGGTCGGTCATCTCCATCTTGACGAGGATATACCCCGGCATGAAACGTTTCTCGACCTGCACTTTTTTGCCCTTGCGGACCTCGATAACCTCTTCGGTCGGGACCATAACCTCGACGATCTCGTCCTCCAGACCGTTCTGGGCTGCGGCTTCGCGGATCGACTCTGCGATCTTTTTCTCGAAATTCGAGAGGACGCTTACCGAATACCAGCGTAATGCCATGTTGCTCGACCTTTGGTTATCGCGACGCATCGCGCCGGTTTTATTCAATATTTCCGTGACTTACGCCACACTTCCAGAACAGAACAGAGCGCGCAAACGAATCGAAGCGCGCCCTTTCCTCGGTGGAGACCGCGCGTATACCCCGCGCCCCCAATGAAATCAAGAGGCTAGAGCAAGGATTCCTTCAAGACCGAGACGGATAATCTGGTCGACAATGAAAAAGAAAATCGCGGCCAGCGTGACCATGACGAACACCATTGCGGTGGTCAGTCCGGTCTCGCGGCGGTTCGGCCAGACAACTTTGGACACTTCGGCCCGCACCTGCTGTGCAAACTGCAATGGGTTGGCTTTGGCCATTATCTAACGACTCCTGAAATGCGTCATGCTGTGCTGAGGGTCCACATACGGGGTTCGGAACGGGAATTCAAGTGGCAGCTAGCCCCGCCAGAACAAAAGACGGACGCGTGTTGCCACGCGCCCGCCGGCGGAATCGCCTGTATGGCTGTCCGCTCAGTCCTTCGCCGGACAGGTGCGGATGCCGAAAATGGAATAGAGCGGACAGGAGGACATCAAAGCGGTCGCAATACCGATCACCCCGACCACCAAAAACACCCAGTGCAGCACACCGGTCGTGGACGCCATGAAAAAAGCGGCCAGAGCGGCAATGCCGACCAGAGCGCGGATAATACGGTCGATGTTTCCTACATTTTTCTTGAACATGGTGAACCTCGTTTGTTTGTTGCGGGCCGCGCCGGAAACCGGCAGCGGCAGGGATACTGCGACGCCATATAGGGCAGAACACCGCCCGTGTCAGTGACTTGGTCACACAGTTTCCGCAATTTCCCGCAACATTTCCGGCGCAACGATGCCCACCACCCCGCGATCCAGCGTCACGATCCCGCGTTTGGCCAGCGCAAGCAACCGGCGCGAAACCACCTCGCGGGCGGAACCGATCACCGTGGCCAGCTCGGCATGGGTGGCATGGACCTGCCCGCCCCTGTCCGCGCGCTCAAGCAATGCCGCAGCCAGCCGCGCCTCGATCCGCACAAACGCCACCTGTTCCAGCAGACGCATCATATTCTGCATCCGCTCGGAAAAAGCGCTGAAAACATAGGTGCGGAATACCGGCGACCCTTCCAGCAGACGCTCGAACACATTGCGCGGCAACAGGGCCAGCGTGCAATCGCTTTCGCATACCGCCTCGGCGGAATAGGCGTGCCCGCCCATCAGCCCGAGCGTCGTCTGGATGCAGGTCTGGCCGCGCCTGATATCGTAAAGCAGAATATCCCGTCCGCCCTGACCGGTCAGATAGACCCCCACATGCCCCGAGAGCAACAGGATGAAACCCTGCACCTCGTCACCCGGATGAAACAGCACATCGCCTTTCGACGCCCCTTCCGCCACAGCCATGCGCAACAAAACCCGCGCCTCCGGCTCCAGCGCATTGTAAAGCTCGTTGGCTGCGCACCATGCGGGGATATCATCGTTCAAAGAGGGTCCTCCGCACTTGTCGGGAATTGCAGCGGCAAACTATCAGGCACAAAGGGATACGACAACAGCAGAGCTGAGAAGCACTGGCAGGGGTTGAGGGACTCGAACCCACGACCCTCGGTTTTGGAGACCGATGCTCTACCAACTGAGCTAAACCCCTGTGCCGTGCGAAACGGGAAATACGTGGAATCGCGCTGCGATGCAAGGGGGCAGGCCGATTAATTCCCGCCGGAACCCGCCCCTTGATAAAATACCGGCATACACGATACTGGGGCGGGCATTTTAGCGAAAGGTTTGACCCTGTTCCATACTCTGAAAGTCCGGCTCCTAACCCTGCTGGCCGCCTGGCTCGCCCCCTCCGCCGCCTTCGCCTGCAAGCTGGCGCTGGTGCTGGCCTTCGACGTTTCCAGCTCCATCGACGGCGCGGAATACCGGTTTCAGGTGGACGGGCTGGCCGATGCGCTGCTCGACCCTGCCATTGCCGACACGCTGGTCTTCAACCAGGTCGCCCTGACGGTGGTGCAATGGTCCGGTGCCGGAGAAGTCGAAACCACCATCCCGTGGCGCCGCATGCTCTCGATCAACGAGGTGCGCCGTTTTTCCGACCGCGTGCGCAATATGGAACGCCCCTGGCGCCGTTCCAACACCGCCGTCGGTGATGCCATCGCCCATTCCGCCAGCCTGTTCGCCGAAGTCCCCGACTGCACCCGCCGCGTCATCGACGTCTCCGGTGACGGCGCGGAAAACGCCGGCGTCAGCACCCGCAAGGCCAGTCAGACTGCCGCCGATCAGGGGATCGAGATCAACGGCCTCGCCATCGACACCATGGGGCTGAGCATAACCGAATTCTACCGCCGCTTCGTTATCACCAAATTCGGCTTCGTCATCACCTCGCGCGGATTCAGCGACTACCCCCGCTCGATCCGCGAAAAACTGTTCCGCGAGTTGATAAAACCCGCGTCGTGACCCCTTCCCAAGCCGTATCCGACACCCTATATATACCCCGTCCCCTCGGGGACTATGGTGATAAACGCGCATGTAATAAGCGGATCGGACCCGGGGGCGGTACCCGGCGGCTCCACCAGATATCCTTCATTTGGGGATTGCGGGGCCGAAACAGGATCGACGGACGTCTAAAGATGTTTGCTTTCACCCGGCTGACTGCCACCGTTATCGGCGTAAAAAGTACAATTGCAAATGACAATCGTGCTCCGAGCCGTCTGGCAATCGCTGCTTAATTGCAGTAGCTAGACACTCGAAAACCTAAGTCCGGTTCTCCTAGCAGAGGCCGGCGGGGTTCGCAGGCACCTGGCAACAGAAGCCTGCACTTTCCTCCTCCCCCTACACAAAATCCGCTCCGAGAGCAGCCTGTTGCCTATTCCACATATTCAGCTATCCTTATGTGAACGAAAAACGGGAGGATATTTTCACATGGGTTTCATTCGCAACATTCTGGCGCTGCTCGGCGTCGCGGCCATTGCGCTGGCTGTCTGGATCGGGCCGGAGCTGTATCGCTACAAAACCGCCTTTGACGGATTCGACGACAAGGCCTTCGAGACCTACAAGGCCATGGGCGACCGCCTGATCGAGACCGGAAATTCCGCCGCCGCCACCGTCTGGCGTGCCAAGGTTGCCGAAGGCCTGACATTCGAGGAGGTGGACCAGTCCATCCGCCAGGTCGCCATCGACCGCAATATCAGGGGTGTCGGCGACCTCCCGCTTGGTGACCAGGTCGAGATCATGACCGGCGAGCCGTGGCGCAAGCTGCAAATCTATCTCTACTGCAACCCTCTCACGGCCGCCAAGATGGTCGAATTCGACCCCGCCTATGCCGCCTATCTTCCCTGCCGCGTCTCGCTGGTCGAGGATGACGAGGGGCAACTCTGGATCTACACCCTCGATATGGACATGATGATCTACGGTGGCGAGACCCTGCCGCCGGACCTTCTGCAAGAGGCCCTGGAGGTCAAGGACATCATGCTCGACATTCTGGAACGCGCTTCCGAGGGCGATTTCTAGAGCAGACCGGCGAAAGGGGCGCAGCACGCGCCCCTTTTTACTGTTCGGGGCCAGCTCCCGCAAATACGCACCTTTCCTCTTCCCTCGCGCGACAAATCTGTTAATCATTCGGAAAACAGCTACGGGATGGGGAATATGTCCGACACAATCGACTACGGCCACATGATGCACCTTGCCATGCAGGGGCTGGTAAAGGATATCCTCGCAAAGGTCGCGGTCGAGGGGCTGCCGGGCAAGCACCATTTCTTCATCACCTTCGACACCACCCATCCGGGCGTCGTCATGGCCGACTGGCTCAAGGAACAATACCCCGAGGAAATCACCATCGTCATGCAGGAATGGTTCGACGACCTTGCGGTGATGGACGACCGTTTCACCGTGACGCTGAATTTCAACGACACGCCGGAACCGATGGTCATCCCCTTCAACGCCATCACCACCTTCGTTGACCCCTCGGTCGAATTCGGCCTGCGTTTCGACAGTTACGAGGACGAAGGCGGCGCCGATCTGCCGGACGAGGAACCGGACGAAACCCCGCCGCAAGGCGACGGAGAGGTCGTCAGCCTCGACGCGTTCCGCAAACCCTGACGCGGTCCACCATTGTATACAATTGATCCTGCCCCCATTGGCAAGCCGCGCCAACGGGTCTATTAGGAAGGCGATTCCAAACGTCAGGAGATGCCGCCATGACCGAAACCCGTACCGAAACCGACAGCTTCGGCCCGCTCGAAGTCCCCGCCGACAAATACTGGGGCGCACAGACCCAGCGTTCACTGATGAACTTCCCCATCGGCTGGGAAAAACAGCCCGTCGCCATCGTCCGCGCGCTCGGCGTCATCAAGAAAGCCTGCGCACAGGCCAATCTGGAACTGGGCCGTCTGGACGAACGCCGCGCCAAGGCGATCATCGAGGCCGCCTCCGAGGTCATCGAGGGCGAATTCGACGACAACTTCCCGCTGGTCGTCTGGCAGACCGGCTCCGGCACCCAGTCCAACATGAACGCCAACGAGGTGATCGCCAACCGCGCCATTGAACTGCTCGGCGGCGAAATCGGCTCCAAGGATCCGGTCCACCCCAACGACCATGTGAACATGGGGCAAAGCTCCAACGACACCTTCCCGACCGCCATGCACATCGCCACGGCCATGTCGGTGCGCGACGTGCTGCTGCCCGGTCTGGAAAAACTCGCCGCAGGGCTGGAAGCCAAATCCGAAGCCTTCAAGGACATCATCAAGATCGGCCGCACCCACACGCAGGACGCCACGCCGCTGACACTGGGGCAGGAATTCTCCGGCTACGCGCAGCAGATCCGCAACGGTATCAAGCGGGTGGAACAGGCCATGCCCGCCATCTACGAACTGGCGCAGGGCGGCACCGCCGTCGGCACCGGTCTCAACACCCCGAAAGGCTGGGGTGAACTGGTCGCCGGCAACATGGCCGAAATCACCGGCCTGCCCTTCGTCACCGCCCCGAACAAATTCGAGGCACTGGCCGCCCACGACGCCATGGTGTTCCTGTCCGGCGCCCTGAAAACCGTTGCCGGCAGCGCCTATAAAATCGCCAACGACATCCGTTTCCTCGGCTCCGGTCCGCGCTCCGGTCTGGGCGAGCTGATCCTGCCGGAAAACGAGCCGGGCTCCTCGATCATGCCCGGCAAGGTCAACCCGACACAGGCCGAGGCCCTGACACAGGTTGCCATCCACGTCATGGGCAACGACGCCGCCATCGGTTTCGCCGGCTCGCAGGGGCACTTCGAACTCAACGTCTATAACCCGATGATGGCCTACAACCTGTTGCAGTCGATCCAGTTGCTCGGCGACGCCACCGACAGCTTCACCGAACGGATGCTGAACGGTATCGAGGCCAACGAGGAACGCATCGCCAAACTGATGCGCGAAAGCCTGATGCTGGTCACGGCACTGGCCCCGACCATCGGCTACGACAACGCCACCAAGGTTGCCAAAACCGCGCATAAAAACGGCACGACCCTGCGCGAAGAGGCCATCGCCCTCGGCCTCGTGGATGGCGAGACCTTCGACCGCGTGGTCCGCCCCGAGGACATGATCGGCCCGAAATAACCGGACGTCACAAGCAAAACCCTTGAAACCTGCCGCCCCGCGTGGCAGGTTTTTTTTCATGGCAAAAGTGGTTAATCTACGCACCCTGCGCAAACAGAAGATGCGCGAGAAGGTGCAGGAAAAGAAAAAGCAGCGTCTCGACGCCATTGCGAACCTGAAAAAGCCCGAGCGCGAGCGGGTGGTCGAACTCAACGCCTTCGCGGCACGC
>Ga0256839_1003096_pt1 | contig 17591 bp, 18 predicted proteins | sample 354166metaG_FD_185968 | JGI IMG/M metagenome (GOLD analysis project Ga0256839, IMG submission 185968) | Hydrothermal vent microbial communities from Mid Atlantic Ridge, Atlantic Ocean - 354-166 | ecosystem: Environmental > Aquatic > Marine > Hydrothermal vents | place: Atlantic Ocean: Mid... | reverse complement strand
CTGGAGCGCTGGAGCCGGTGCCGGGCGGGGCTGGAGCGCTGGAGCCGGTGCCGGGCGGGGCTGGAGCGCTGGAGCCGAAAGGTCAGACTCCATGACCATTTTCCGTTGCGCAAACGCGGCTACCGTTGAGATTGGAAACTTCGCGGCCCGCGCCGGTCCCCGAAACTTCACGACCTCACCCGGTCCTCGAAACTTCGGAAAGTGCGCCGGTCCTTGAAACTTCGGCGCTCTTGCCGGTCCTCAGTTGTTTGCAAGCTCTTGTTTGATCGAGCAGGCCAGGCTGTTCTCGCATTCTGCGGCTGCCTCCAGCTGCGCAACTGGCGCGGCCGAGATCGCGAGGCCTGATACCGCGGACACGATCCCGAGCGCGGCGACGGCGACTGATACCCGCCGCCCTTCTGTTTTGAGAAGGGCTGCCAAAAGACCCGCGCCGAAGCCGACAATTCCGCCCCAGAAGAGGAGCGACGGGAAGAAGATCATATAAGTGCTCATCGAATCAAACTCCGCTACTCTGGCCGCCGATTTTCCCGATCAATCTGGCGATATTGCGGCGTCAGGATCAGGGAAATGTGCGAGGAATTCCCGCCACTCCCGAGCGCCCATGCCCGAGTTCTCCTGCGTGACGGTCTTCCCGGCCAGCCTGCGGCGGAGGCAGTCGGCCGCCTGCGCCGATAGGGACACGGCGTCCAGCCGGTAGTCCCGGAAAGCCGCCCAGGCCATCGGCACCCAATCCTCGACGATCCGGCACAGAGCCTCGGCATATTCCCTGATCTCGCGCTGGGCGTGCGGGTCTGCGCGCAGGTGGAGGAAGTGGAACAGATTGTGCAGGTCGATCTTCCAATACCACTCGGTGTAGCTGCTTACCGGTAGGACGATCCGGGCCAGTTCCCGCGACAGATTGCATTCCCCGTCCGCCAGCTTGTCGTAGAGCGAAACCGAAGCGGAGTTGTGGCGCCGGATAGCCTCTGCAAGCCCGAACGCGGTGTCCTGGTCATAGCCGCCCTCGCGCCCTTGTCTGTTAGCTGTTGATTGCGGGGCCAGCACCTCGGGCACCGGGTCATAGGTGTCGCCAGAAAGCAGAGAGTAGCGGGCCGAGTATTCGTTCACGTTGGCCGTGCGGTGCCTGATCCACTGACGGGCGACGAAGATCGGCAGCTTCACATGCAGCTTGATCTCGCACATCTCGAAGGGCGTGGTGTGCCAGTGGCGCATGAGATAGCGGATCAGCCCTTCGTCGCTCTGGACGGTTTTTGTCCCTTTCCCGTAGCTCACCCGCGCCGCCTGGCAGATTGCGGTATCGTCGCCCATGTAGTCAATCACCCGGACGAAGCCGTGATCGAGGACGCGATGCACCCGGTAGAGCCGTTCTTCCATCCCCGCGCTTGTCGCCCGCCGGGTCTCGCTGATCTGGCCGCGAAGCTCTTCCGCGGTGGCAATGGGATGCTGAGGCGCATTCATTCCTTGACCCTCACCTGTTCGAGTTCAGCCAACCGTTCCTCGCGGCCGATGAGGTGTTCAGGCCAGTCATCCGGCCGGAAACCCGCGAGATAGGCCTGGTAGAGCCGTGCGACACGCGCGGGGGCCTCCCGGGCCGTCTTGAGGCTCGGGTCGCGCTCCATGCGGCGAATGGTGGATACGTCGGTCTCCAATACCCGGGCGGCCTCGGCCGGTGTCAGGCCAAGCGCCTCACGGGCTTTCCTCAGTTCATCAGGCGTCATCGTTCGTGGCTCCTCTGCCATTTCACCGTTGGGTGATTCATAGGGGCAAATGCCCTTTTAGTCAATATATGGTAGAAATCTAATCCTTCACCCGATAGTTGACTTTACGGGTCTGGGCGATATGGAATCGGAGGGCGGAATCACACGGAGGAGCGACTGACATGGGGTCCGCCAGAGCCACCCCGCAGGAGATGAAGCGAAGGGTTTCGGCGATCTCCGACCTGCTGTCGGCCGGGGTCCAGCCTGATGAAATCGCCAGGAAACTGGGCCTGCCCATCGGCAAGGTCCGTTACGCGATAAGGGCCTACCCGGAGTTGCAAGCCCAGTGGGTGCGCCTCCGCCAGATCGGCGGCTCCTACCTGATTGCGAAGGCAGGATGCGCGACGGGCTCCCTACGTTCCGTTCTCTGCCGCCAGGAGAAAGATTTCCTTCTGTGGTTGCTCGATCAGGTGCCACCTGGCGGAACCATGGCGGATGTTGTGACCGCGATAGCGCTGGATACCTTCTTCGAAGAATCCGGCGCCGATCAACCCCCAACCGAAATACACGAAAGGAATGCAGCATGAGCATCTACGACGACCTGACGGGCGATGATGAGCCGGGCCTGGGCCATAACTCCTATCGCGTTGTCGCGGGCGAGCTTCGCCAGTTTGTCGAGCGCTACGAGCGGCTGGAAGCCGAGAAAATGGACATTGCCGACCAGCAGAAAGAGGTCATGGCCGAGGCCAAGGGGCGCGGCTATGACACCAAGGTCATGCGCAAGCTGATCGCGCTGCGCAAACGTGACCCGGAGGACCTGTCCGAGGAGGAGGCCGTGCTGGAGCTTTACAAGCAGGCGTTGGGGATGGGGTGAGAGTCATCTCTTTGCAAGAGTCGGACGTGGCCCGCGCGCCATTTGAACCGAAACAAGTGCCCCATTAATCTTCCCAATCCTCGTCGGCCGCGCGAAGCTCGTCTTTTGCTGCTCCGTAGAATGCCTGACGATGAAGGTGAATGTTGACACGGGATGCTACGTTCTTTTGCGGCGTATCGATTCCAAGGCTTTCATGGAACGAAGTATTAAGGATCATTTCTTCGCCCCAAATGCCGAGATCGCCCTCCCAGCCGTCACTTGCAATTACAGCTTCGGCAGCTTGCTTGAAGCCCCACTCGTCATCCTTGTTCCGTGCAATCAGCCAAGCTGAATCGGTTGGATAGTCAATTCGTTGCAATGGGCGGTTCGCGAAACCAGTGTTCTCTCTCGGGCGAGTGCTGCCCCAGTCTCCATAAAAAATGTTCTTTCTATTGGAAAAACGCCTTTTCACCTGATCAAACAGCTGATGATTGGTGAAAGCCACCCGTGTGACACCCGAAAACTGGGTAAACATCTTGGGGATCGAGGTGCAGGACAAGACAATCGGAACGTTAGCGTCAATATCTGAAAGGCCCTCAGCGATCATCCCTTCAAACCATACATGCAAGCCGAGAGAATCGCGTGTCCAACCACCTTCGAGAATGATCACGAAGTCAGCGGCTCCGAACGCAGTTATGGCCTCTACAATTTCATCAAGATTGCTCGGGAACCGTTCTCGCTCAATTCTCACGCCGTAAGGACGACCCAGCTCTTGGATTAATTCGATTTGCTTTCGCAGCAGGGCTTGGTCTTGGTGCATTGTCTGAAGGCACGGGAAGGCATTTTCGTGCCTTGAGATGAAATCTATCCAATTTTTGTATGATCCTTCGGGATCAAGCAGGCGCCGCAGTTCGATTTGCGGCTCACTATCGTCATTTGTGAACCGATAATCCCTGTCTATGTCCAGGAAGAACTTCCGGTTCGGGAATGCCCGCTCTATTCGCTCGATCGACTTGTCGAGAGAATTGGAATTCGCCCACGGGGCCAACAAAAAGCAGGGAGTCATCTTGTCTTTTGTTGCCCCGGGCAGGAACTGCAAGCCATTCATTTCGCTGGCGCGGATTGCCAGGGTGGGAACGTAGGTTTTGTTCTCCAATACCATTTAGGCGGCTCTGCTGCCAGTTTGTCCGAGAGTTGATAGACGAATTTCCATCGCAGCTTTCGATACCTGAAATTCGCTCGCCAGCTTCTCGATCGTAGCTTCGGTTACAAGTCCGCCGAACTCTTCTTGGAGCTTTCTTTGGACCAGCTTTCTCGGCATCACGATTTCTGCCGCAAGGCGGTTTGCTTCGAATTCGATCCTTTCTGGCGCACCGGAGCGATAGAGAACGTTGTCTGAAATCCCCCCTGGAGTGCTGTCGATGAGCTGCCTGTGCAGCAGGAAGTGGGCGAGTTCATGTGCAATCGTGAACCGCTGCCGCGGCCGTGCTTCATGCCGGTTCACGCGGATTACATACGCATTGTCTTGGGGCTCTCTGGAAATCTGGCCGGAAATACCTGTGCGCAAACTGGACACCTTTACGGACACACCCAACTCCGCAGCCAAGGCGCCCAGCTTTACGGGACATTCAGAAAGATAGCGTTCGAGTATTGATCGCTCCTCATTCTTGAGGCTCCTCAGTTCATGTGTCGGCATGTCTCCCTCCTAGCGCTCACCATTATCTTCCGGGTCAAAATCCGGTTGCAGTTCTTCATTGGCCATGGATTCCTGGCCAATGCCCATATTGAATGTGATCTCGGCGACAATCCCTTGAATGACACTTGGCGCGAGAGCTTCGCTGGCCTTCTTTTCAACGGTAGCCATGGCAGATTCCCGAATTTCGCGGAACGTATATGCCGCGACGACGCCGATCCCGATTGCCACGGCCGTAAGGACAACGGTTACGGCGGTCAGCATCACGCCTATGAAATTTAAGTAGGTCGGCGGAGTGACCGCTGGTGTCTCCAGCGTCCCCGGAATGCCGTCATACGCATCCAACACCCCGAGCGAAACGAGGAGATACATGAACACCAGACCGCCCGCAAATACCGCCACATAGCCCACTACCTTCAATCGCACTGCCCTTCTGGTTGATTCGCCATGCGCCATATTCCTTTTTTGTTCCGCAAAGTGTAACCCAGTTGCCCGGCAGATTCTACTGCCATTCGGGTCGCACAGGCGGAGCGAGCGAAGCTGGCTCTTGGCTCGGGGGTGTGGCCCTTGGGCGTGGGCAACGCGATAACCAGAACCGGGGCTGCTGTTTACAGAACTGGCGCCGTTGCCAATCATGCGGTAGACACGAAGAAAAACCGTTGGGGGGCTGCATGACCGAGCTTGTGTTCAAGGGCAAGGAATTCGTTTACAATCATCATCTTTCGGTGCCGTTCCACCCGCTGGAGCCGCAGCCCGACAAGGGCATCGGCGAGGTGGCGCTGGACGGCAACCTGATCATCCAGGGCGACAACCTCAAGGCCTTGAAGGCGCTATTGCCGACCTATGCGGGCAAGGTGGACTGCATCTTCATCGACCCGCCCTACAACACCGGCAACGAGGGCTGGTGCTACAACGACAACGTGAACGCGCCGATGATCAAGGAGTGGTTGGAGGCCAACCCCATCGGCATCGAGGACGGCCTGCGCCACGACAAATGGTGTGCGATGATGTGGCCGAGGCTACGGTTGCTGCATGAGCTGCTGGCCGAAGATGGCAGCATCTGGATTACGCTGGACGATAACGAAGCGCAGCGCGCCAAACTCCTACTGGACGAGATTTTTGGCGAAGATTGCTTTGTGGCAAATGTCGTTTGGCAGAAAAGAACCTCCCCAGAAGCTCGTTTGGCGTTAGGGGCTGCCCATGACAATATTCTCGTGTTTTCTAAGCGACCGAACTCGTTTCGCTTCAACAAGCTCAAACTTTCGGAAAAACAGACAGAAAACTTTAAGAACCCAGACTCCGACCCGCGTGGCCCATGGGTATCAACAGATTTGACCGCACAAGGTTTTCGACCCAACCAAATGTATACAATCATTACCCCATCGGGCACGAAATACACGCCACCACCTGGGCGCTGTTGGTCTTTGACTGAGCCGGAGTTTATCAAACTAAGAGAAGATGGAAGAATCTGGTTTGGCGTGAACGGAAACGCGCGGCCCCGAGTCAAAACTTACCTTTCAGAAGCTGACGGCGTAAGTGTCTGGACTTGGTGGACAAATAACGAAGTTGGCGATAATCAGTCCGCAAAAAAAGAAATCATTCGCATTATGGGATCAGATGAAAATTTTGACTACCCTAAACCATCATCATTGGTTCGAAGAATTATCGAAATAGCAACGCATGAAAACGCCTTCATCCTCGACTCCTTCGCCGGCTCCGGCACCACGGCCCATGCCGTCCTTGAGGCCAACAAGCGTGACGGTGGAAACCGGCGGTTCATTCTGGTGGAGATGGAGGACTACGCCGACCGGCTGACCGCCGAACGGGTGCGCCGGGTGATCCGGGGCTATGACTTCACCGGCACGCAGAAGACCGAGCTTCTGCGCAAGAAGCTGAACTGGACGGCCTTGCGCAACGCCCAGAAGATCACCGATGAGGTCGAGAAGATCGAGAACCTGCACGGGCATGAATTCGACGCGATCAAGAAGGCCGTGAAGAACGGCGAGCTGATCGTCACCGGTGAGCGCAAGGTCGAAAAACGGGCCGAGGGGCTTGGCGGCTCCTTCACCTACTGCACGCTGGGCGAAGCGGTTGAGATGGACAAGATACTTACGGGCGAGCGCCTGCCCGCTTATGATCAGCTCGGCGCGCTGCTCTATCACATGGCGACCAACCGGCCGCTGGATACGACCGGGATCGACGAGGATACCTTCTATCTGGGCGAGGCGGAGGACCGCCATGTCTGGCTGATCTACCGGCCCGATCTGGACTGGCTGAAATCGCCAGAGGCGGCGCTGACGCTGACATTCGCGCGCAAGGTTGCCCAGGAAAAGCCGGGCAAGGACCATCTGGTCTTTGCGCCCGCCCGGTTCGTCAGCCAGAAGCTGCTCAATGAAGAAAAGCTGCGGGTGGAATTCGCCCCGCTACCCTTTGCCCTCTATCGCGTCGAGCCGGAATGATGCGAGAACTTGAGTATCAGACGCGGGTTCTGGAGGTCTTTGCCGACTATCTGGAGGCGTTGAAGGCCGAAAAGGCAAAGGCCGAGCAGGTCGCGGCGGTCGTGGCAGAAAACAATCTGGGCATTCCGATCCCGGACTTCACCGAAAAGGCCTGGGCGGCCATGAAGGATGCGGGCCGCCTGCCGCCTTCGCGGGCCGGGATTCCATTCTCGCCGCGCCGCGACGGGATCGGCCGCCCGGTGCCCAACGTCACCTTCAAGGTGCCCACCGGTGGCGGCAAGACGTTTCTGGCCGCCAATGCCGTGTCGCGGATCATGGGGCGGTATCTGGGCCGCAACACGGGTTTCGTGCTGTGGATCGTTCCCAATGACGCGATCTACACGCAGACGCTCAAACACCTGAGAGACCGCCTGCATCCCTACCGTCAGACGCTCGACCGGGCTGCCGCGGGCCGGGTGAAGATCATGGAAAAGACGGATCGGCTGGACGCCCGTGACGTGGAGGAAAACCTCTGCGTGATGATCCTGATGCTGCAATCGGCCAACCGCGAAACCAAGGACAGCCTCAAGATGTTTCGCGACCGGGGGGATGTGCATGGCTTCACCCCGGCCGAGGGCGAGCAGGCCGCGCACGAGGCCCTGTGCGAGGCGATTCCCAACCTTGACGTTTACGATCAGGGCGACGCGATGGCGCCCTACGCGATGGTCAAGGACAGTCTGGGAAACGCGCTCAGGATCATTCGGCCTGTCGTGGTGCTGGACGAAGGGCAGAAGGCCATTTCCGACCTCGCCTTCAAGACGCTCTACGGGTTTAATCCGTCGTTTGTGCTGGAGCTTTCGGCGACCCCCATCGACGTAAAGGCGCGCAATGGAAAGAACCCGCGCCCAGCCCGTTACGCGAACCTGCTTGTCGAGGTCACGGGGCGCGAGATTGACCGCGAGGGCATGATCAAGATGCCCCTCAATCTGGAGACCAAGCCCGGCAAGGACTGGAAATCGACCCTGAATGCTGCGCTTGCCCGGCTCAACGACTTGCAGGCGCAGGCGCGTGCCTACCAGGGCGAGTCCGGGCGTTACATCCGGCCGATCATGCTGGTTCAGGTGGAACGCACCGGCAAGGAGCAGATCGGCGAGGGCTACATTCACGCCAACGATGTGCGCGACTGGTTGCTCAACGCCGGGCTGGACGAGGCCGAAATTGCGATCAAGACCGCCGAGCAGAACGACCTGAACCAGCCCGAGAATCTGGACCTTCTGTCACCCACGGGCAGGGTGCGGGTGATCATTACGAAACAGGCGTTGCAGGAAGGCTGGGATTGTCCGTTCGCCTATGTGCTCTGCGCGCTTGCGGCCAGCTCGAACCTGAATGCCATGACCCAGCTTGTAGGGCGCATTTTGCGTCAACCCCGGGCAATGAAAACGGGGATTGATGCACTGGACGAGTGCTATGTCATCGCCCAGCACGAGGCCACCGGAGAGGTGGTCAGCGCGATCAAGGACGGGCTTGAGAAGGACGGGCTTTCGGACCTGGTGCTGCGCGTCAGCGGCCCCGATGCGGAGCCCGGCGCCCGTCAAACCCGGAAGATCAAGCGGCGAGACCGGTTCAGCCATGCCGACATTTTCCTCCCCAAGGTGCTGGTGGTGGAGGGGGATGAGGTCCGCGATCTGGACTATGAAACCGACATACTGGCCTGGATTGACTGGGCGGGATTCGACGCGGAAGAACTGGCCGAAACCATACCGAAGAACGCCCAGGCCGCCGAGGCTCAGATTCAGAGGATTGAGCTGACTGAAGGAGACGATCCGATTGTCGCGCAACGCATCGCCCGGTTGGCTGTGCGCGCAGAGTTCGATCCGGCTTTCGCGGTGCGCATGGTCTCGGATATTGTGCCGAACCCCTTCGTGGCCCGCGATATTGTCGCGCGTTTCCTGGAGGCGCTGGCCGGGCGCGGTTTCGCCCCGGAGAAGATGGGCGCGCTGTCGGCTCTGCTCATCGAGGAACTGCGCAAGGGGCTTGAGAAGGAAAGAAACAGGCGGGCCGAAGCTTTCTTCAAGCAGGCGGTGCGAGAGGGCCGCATCCAGTTCCGGCTGCGCCTGGACGGACGCAACTGGATCATGCCGTTCGAGATGGAGACCGCCGAGCCCGAAGATTCACGTCAGTTGGTGCGCCGTGACGGCACGCCGCTTGAAAAGAGCCTGTTCGCCCCCGTCTATGAAGCAGAGCTGAACAAGGATGAGCAAGACGTGGCGGTGTATCTCGACGCCGACAATGCCCTGGAGTGGTGGCACCGCAACGTGGCCCGGGCGCAATACGGCCTCCAAGGCTGGAAGCGAAACCGGATTTATCCCGATTTCATTTTCGCCGCGACCGGAGGCAAGGGCGCGCGCCGCCTTGTCGCGCTTGAGACAAAGGGCGACCAGTTGGACAATGCAGACACGGCCTACAAACGCGCCGTCCTGGATTTTCTCACTGAAAACTTTGCCCGCGAAACGACAACCAGGAGCGGAGAGCTCGAACTGGTGACGGAGGGGGGCGACGTTGTGGAGTGTGCCCTTATCCTGATGAGCGAATGGAAAGCGAGACTTCCTGCTTATTTGGAGAAAAGCAATTAGGGGCCAGGAATAGCTGCGCAACCGGCCGTAGCTTCCCGCCTGAAGTTAGAAACAAGAGGATCATATGCGCAAAGCCCAGATTCAGAATGATTAGACTTCGATTTCTGGCGGGAGATTTCCACAAGGCCCGATTGGCAGGGCCATTCGAGAATCGACCAACTGTTGTAAATCTACACCGTTAGTTGTAGAATTCTCACTGGAGGAGCGCGACACAGGAGCGCGCACATGGCCGACGACGCAGGCCGTTCTCCCGATGACGACGATTTCGACGCGAAGTGTGTTCAGGCCCACCGGGCTTACCTGGCGGCCGGGAAAAACCAATCCGCGGCGGCGCGGAGTCTGGGTCTCGACCGAAGCACATTCAGAAACCGCTTGAACCGGTATTTCCTCCGAAACCTTGGTGGCGAGATTCCGGTGCCGGTCGAGCCGCCCATGGAGATCAGGGAGAGGTCGGAGACCCGGAATACCTCTGGCGATCTGCTCCGCCAGTCGGTCAGGCTCGTGCGCGCGCCCAGCGAGGAGCCCTTCGAAGTCCCCACAGGGCACAGGGTGAAGGGCATTTCGGCCCTCCTGGATGCCGATGGGAACGCGCGGGCGACTTGGGTCAAGACCGTAGAAGGAGAGCGTTCCCACGAGGCCGTCGCAGAGGCGGCCCGTATGGCCGCCGAGCGGCATGTCAGCCCTGCTGATCCTACTCCCCTGTCACCAGCCGTCCAGGCAGCGGCTGATCCCGCGCTTCTGAACCTGCACCCGCTCCCCGATCTGCACATAGGTCTCAAGGCCAGCCTCCCGCGCGCCCAGATCGAGTGGAATCTTCGAACGGCCATCAAGACCTATCGTCGCCTGTTCCGCGTCCTGATCGAGCGCAGCCCCACGGCCGGAACGGGTGTCATCCTGGGGGGCGGAGACCTGCTCCACTTCGACGACCCGACACTGCGGACGCGGCAGTCGTTCAATCAACTGGATGGATCGGACCCTTACCCCGAGGTGCTCGCTGAGGCCGAGATGCTGATGGTCTATCAGGTGGAGCTGGCCTTGCAGAAATACCCAAAGGTGATCGTAAGGATTCTGGAGGGGAACCATGACCCGGACAGCGCCATCGCGGTGGCCCATTTCCTGAAAGCATGGTTCCGCCTGGAGTCCCGGGTGCAGGTCGATGTTGACCCTTCGGTGTTCTGGTTCTACCGGCACGGTGTGGTCATGCTGGCGGCAACCCACGGGCATGAGGCCAAGATCAACCAGATGCCCGGGATCATGGCGGCCGACCAGCCAGAGATGTGGGGCAAGGCCAAGGTCCGTTATGCGCACGGGTTCCACATTCACCACGCCACGAAATCCAGCGGCGAAGAGGGCGGCGCCCGATGGGAAACCCACGAAACACCGGTCCCCAGGGACGCCTACCACCAGGGCCGACATTACCGGTCGAACCGGTCACTCTGCACGATCACCTACCATGCGGAACGGGGTGAGACTGGCCGCTCGATAGAAACCCTGCTCTGACCTTCAACCAATAGTTCACTTTTCTCTTGAAAAGGCTTATTTCACCTGAAAGATTATCAATCAACCAGAATCAGTGCTTAGGGGGTGCGCGCAGATGGACAGCCGTGAGAGCCTTCTCCAGGCTGGTGGTCCGTTCGATATTGTTCTGGCCGACCCGCCGTGGCGCTTTGCCTCCAACTCGAAAGACCGGCCGGGCAAGAATCCGATGGCGCACTACGAGTGCATGGCGCTTGACGAGATCAAGGCGCTGCCGGTGCGGGAGATCGCGGCCAAGGACGCGCTCCTGCTGCTTTGGGTGACGGTGCCGTTCGCGCAACAGGCATGGAGCGTGATGGAGGCTTGGGGGTTCCGGTATGTCTCGCAGATGGTCTGGCCGAAAGAGCGGATCGGCACCGGATTCTGGGTGAGGAACCGCCACGAAATCGTCTATGTCGCCCGGCGCGGCAGATTCCCATGCCCGCGCCCAGCGCCGTTCCCGGATAGCGTGATCTCCGGTCCCCAGCGCGAGCATAGCCGGAAACCCGATGCTCTGCACGAAATGACGGACAGGGCGTTCCCTGGCGTCCGAAAGCTGGAGATGTTTGCCCGCGAAAGCCGCCCCGGGTGGACGACATGGGGAAACGAAAGAACGAAGTTCGACACATCGCGGATGGCGGAGATCGACGCCTTCCTCGGGATTTGAGCCAACACATGGAGGAGCGAATGAACATAGTGGCCCAATCCATCGCGCCGACGATGGCGTGGACGGGATCACGTTACATCGACATGCTGAACCCGAACCCCGCGGACATTGACCTGCGCGAAATCGCGGTCGGTCTCAGCCGGGAAGTCCGCTACGGCGGAGCGGCCACCACGGTGCCGTGGTCTGTCGCCCAGCACTCTCTCCAAGCGCTCTGCTACGCCCGGGAGGACGGCATTCGGGATCGGATCATCCTTGCCTGCATTCTCATGCACGACGCGCCGGAATACATGATCCGGGACGTGATCGCGCCCCTCAAGCGCGGCCTGCCGGAATATCGGCGCCTGGATGCCCTCTGGTGGCAGGCGGTGGCCGCCCGGTTTCATCTCCCCGAGGCGCTGCCGGTCGAGGTCAAGGGCTACGATAGGCTGACGGCAGCCAGCGAAAAGCGCCGCCTCATTTCCTGGCACGCAGGAGTGTGGCCCGGGTTCCCCGAGCCCCGCAGCCTCAGCCGAAAGCTCCTGGAACTCGATATGGGCCAGGTCGCCGATCTCTTTCTGGCCGAGGCGGCGGAACTTGGCCTGTCGTGACTGTTCACTGTTCCCTTTTCAGTTGAACTACCCACTTTGAATGCTAAATTTGCCCTTTGGTTTTCAACCGGAACTGGGGGCAGATTCATGGCAGGAAGGAACGCGTATGACGCTTCGTTTGGCTCTTTTGAACCTTCCATTCGTTCGTGAGGCGAAGGGAAGAAAACTTGAGATGTGGCCCGCGGAACTTTTGGACGACGGGCAGAATTCTCGAAAAACAGGACGGGCATGGGCAGCCCAGTTTCTCCACGTCGCGCGGGAGTTCGACGCCCCTTGTGTGTTGCATCACATCGTGGAGGCCATGCTCACCCGGCAGGCCTCGTCACATGAGGTTGGCTTCCTTGACGAGATTGCCGGGGCGGCGATCTCAGCCCCAGGCGGGGCAAGCCCAGCCGTCCGCGTTGCCGCTGCGGCCTTGCCATGCCGGGAGGGCTGTGGTGCGAGCAGCCTTCCTTTTTACCATGCGCGGGAGGACGGTTCGGTGAACTACTGGAGCGTGTCTCCTGTAGCTCGGTTCGAACCGGATCAATCCCGCGGGAGACACTTCGCGGCCCTCACTGTCCAGGTGTTGCGTTCCGCCGGGTCGAGTGCGCTTCTCGCCCGAATCGTGGCCTCGATGCGTGTTTCAGGGCAGGGTGACGCGGATGCCGATATGCGTGCAGCCTTCTGGGGGACCATTTCCTCCGTAGCCATGAGTGCATCACCGGTTTCCAGCGTCTATCAGGAGGCAATGCTGCCGATACACCGGGCGGGAATGCTTGAGAGGTCGGGGGTTTTCGGGTGAGGGCGGAGGTTAGCCTTTGGGCTCCTTTATTTCCAGGAGCAGGCGGAAGGTCTTTCTGTTGACCGTCTCCCCACGGCTGGCGAAGGGGCAGTCCATGTAGTAGTTCAGGACGACGACTCCCGCCACCCCGGGTGGGATAAAGTCGGGGATTTCCAGATACACGGGAATGGTCCTGAACTCGGTTTCCAGCGGAACCGGTGTGTAGTTCTTCGAGAAGCGGATGGGGAACTCCCGCCCATCCGCAAGTTCCAGCTTCGGCTCGGCGCGGGACAAGGTGCAGCCAGCCCCGGCCTGTGTCCGGCGGCCACGGAAATAGACCAGGCAGTCCGAGTCGCCTGCGAAGCATCCGCCGACGGCATCGGTGAGCCGCTGAGAATGATCCGGCGCCCATTCGACGATCTGCTGCGCCTCGACCCGGAAAGCTTCGAGAGAATCCGAAATCTGTTGGAGTGCTCTGCGCGTTTCCTCCTGGCTTTCCTGGACCGCAGCGAGCGTTTGCTCGACGCGCGCGGTATAGTCGGGCAGCCCGGCGAGCGTCTCGGCGATCTCGGGTGTCGAGAGCGCCGTAACCGAAGTCACCAGGGCCACAGCGCCACCCTTCGCGAGCCACCAGGTCGCTCCAGCGGTTACTGATGTGCAGGCGCCCAGGAACATCGCCACACCCCGGTGTTTGTCGATGAATTGGATGATCTTCATTCACCTGCCCCTACGCTCGATCAGGGAACCGACCACGACCGAGGGGATCAGCCACCAGGCCATGTCGAAGATGTGTGCGGGTATGTCGTCCACAGACAGCGTGCCGTCCTGCAACAGCGGGCGGGCGATGCTGACAATGAAGATGGAGGCCCACCAGAGACCGAAGGGAACGACAATCAGATACTGACCGATCCACATGGGGGACCACCAGCGCCGTGACTGGGGCTTCTGGAGATCGTGGATCATCTTGAGCTGAGCAATCTCGCGCTCGATCTCCGCCTTTTCGATCTCCGATTTGGCGTTCTGGAGTGCAGTGAGGCGCTCAAGCAGCTTGTCGGCCGTATCGGCAACCGAGAACTGCGACGGCCCCCGCAGGAGCCGCCACAAAATGCCCAAGAGGGTCCACAGGCCGCTCATTCGCCGGTCTCACGAAGGATGCGCAACCGGCCCCGGAAGACAAGGAACCCGCCTGCCAGGACCAGCGCGAGTGCTGCCAGTGCGTAGGCATTGTCCACCCCATCCAGAAGCGCCTTGACGCTAGCTGCGGCGCCTCCGACGGTGCCGATGAGTCCGCCCCAGGAGGTCTCGTCTTTCACCGTTGGCCGTTTCACGGGGATCGCGTCGCCCGGGTTCGTCACCTTATCCGCGATTGCCGCTCGGATCGCCGTGAGGAACTCAGCGTAATACCCGGCAATGAGCTGTGCCTTGTCGAGGCCATTGACGACCTGGCGTGCGCCAACAGGGTCATCCCTTTCGTTGTTGAAGTAGTCCGAAAGGGCGTGGTTGGTGAAGTCACCGCGGTCGCTCGCTCCGCGCGTCATGCCCTCGATGAGGATGAGCTTGGAGATCACCGGATCAAGGGCCAGGTCGGGGTTCTCGGCAAGAGGGAGGCCCAGGATGATACCCATGCGCAGATAGTTGTCATACCAGGTGAGCTGCACATCGCCGCGGCCGTAATAGACATGGCCGTAAGGACCGGCTGGTTTCCCGTAGCGCCGGTTGGCCGTTATCCGGCGGGCTTCCTTGTCGGATTTCGCGAAACCTTCCCGCACCGGCTGCATTCGCGCCCCGGTTTCGTGGAAGTCGGTGGCGAGAACGTAAGCAAGGTGGCGCGGGTCGTCGTTGCCAATCTTCCCCCAGGCGTCGAGCAAGGCGTTCATCCCGTCCACCTGACGCTGGGAAAGCCTGCCGGGGAAGGGGCCGTGACGCACCTTTGCGAAGAAAACGGCGCGATTCAATTCGAGCATGTCGTATCCCCTTCCGGCAGAATCATCTATTCAATGATATTTTAGCCAAAAAGAGATTTCTGTGCCAACCTGTCAGGCAACCGAATAGAAGCTGTTCCCGGGTTTGTAATTCGCGGCCTCTGCTGCGATCCAGGCATCGGAGCGAACGGAAAAGACCAAGGTTGCCATGCCGATATGCCCATATTGCGGCTCGCTCGTGCCGTTCGACCGAGAGACATACCAGTTCATGTTTGCACCGCTCATCTTCGCTGCAATGGGCGCGTCGGTTGCGTTCACGGCGCCGTCAACCCACACTCTGCGCTCGGTTGTGCCATTGTGGGACTTGGCGACATGGTATGTGTTGAAGGCAGTTGGGGTGACGGTTCCGTTCGGCATCCACCCGTCGGTATTGTTCCAGCCGGTCATCCGCAGGGGAGAGTTGTCGGAAACCAGGGTTGCCCGCTCAGTGCCGGAGGTCAGCGACAGGATACCGCCTTGCACAAGCTCCAGCGTCGGCTCGAATGTGGCCGCCATTGTCCATATGGTAGAGCCGGGCAGGTTATCGACGTTCATCAGGCCGCCGTGAGAGCGGAACCACTCTTCTTTCCCGGTTATTGGCGTGATTGTCCGAATGCCCGAGAACGCGCCATCGTTCAGAACCAGCAGGTTGGTGCCGTCGTTCGTGATCCCTTCGAGGAAGCCGGAATAGAAGCTCTTGTAAACCTCCCGCACAACCGTCCCGTCGGTTTCTACTTCCCAGATCAGCTTCGCAGCCGAGTCATCGGTGAGATAGAATTTTCCGCCCATGTAGGTGATGCCCTGAATTTGCGGGATGGGCTGCGAAAGGGTGAGCGTGCCAAGCAAGTTCCCGGATTGGTCAAAATACGGGATGCTCGCACCGTCGGTGTAGTCCGTCACATAGAGGTTTCCGCCAGGACCAAGGGAAATACTGGAAGCTTCCCGCCCGGCGGCGGAAATGTCGATCACCCGGTTGAGCGTCAGATCGGCCACGTTGAAGACGGCCATGAACTGGGTGGTGTAGGAGCTGCTCGGGTATTCCTCCACGGGAACGAAGAGCTCTCCGCCGACGATCTCCGGGTCCCCGCAATGGTTCAGCGTGGTCAGCCCGGTAGCGGTATTTACGACTCCTGCGGGGTCGGCGTTGGTGGCCAGCAGGTTCCAGGTGGTGTCGAATTTCTTGATGATGTTGGTGTCGGTCACATAGAAGTAGGTGCCGTCGAAAGCGACCCCCTGGTGCATGTTGATATGCGCGCCCCGTGCCGTTTCCTTGAACGGGTGGACCGCTACGTCTCCGGCGGTAGCTACCGGGTTCTTGCCGGTCCGGTCGGCGATCTCGGGAGCCACTATGACAGCTTCGTATTCCGACCAGACCGCGTTTCGTCCGCTCGGGTCAGTTACCGGGAGGGCGGCGGTTCCCGGTGCAAGGAGGTCGAGCACAATCACCGTGTCGGATACGGAGCTCAGATCGGTTTTCACAAACAGCAGGCCTGTCTGAGCAGTCTTGTCGATTGCAACGAGATCATGCGGCAGCAGTGAAATCCCGTCACTCTGGTAGGCGCGCAGGTTCCCGCCTCCGGCATCGACGGACGCCCAGAAATCCGCAGGCATGTCACGCAGGTCTATGCGTAGCGGGAATCCGGTCAGATCAGCCGACAGGTTCGCCGCGGGAACCGTCACCGTATAGAAGGTGGCGTTTCCTACGGCCGCGTTTCGAGAGGCGGAAATCGAGCCGATCAGGAGGCCGCTCATGCCGTCAGGTCTCCGACGAGGTAGTAGGTGTCCGCGCCTTTAGGGATCAGCGTTGCCGAGGAATACTGTGCACGGAGTTTGAGCGCGCCGTCTGCGCTGAGAATCGAAACGCCAGCACCCGCGACAAGGCTCGTCTGACCCGCACCGGACTGGATGATCGTCAGCGGCTCGGTCCCGGTCAGACCTGCGGGCACGATCACTGTGTTCGCGGTCGCCACGTTCATCTCGACAACCCTTCCGCCTGACAGGTCGGCGTCGGTGACGGTGTGGTCGGCGAGTTGTTCAGCCAGAGAGGTTCCAGGTGCGCCTGCCAGCAACTCGGCCTGCGGTCCATCATCCAGCCCGATCAGCGCGATCTGGGCTTCATCCCCGGCCGGGATGCCGGTGGTCTGGCAATAGAGGCCGATCTGGTCCACGTCACCGCCGAGCCAGCCGGTGGAAATTGTCTCGGCCAGAAGGGCCTGCGTCCACTCGATGCCATCGGCCGAGAAACGCGCTTCCAGCGTGTCGCCGATGCGGGTCAACCGGACGTAGTAAACGCCGTTGTTGGGCACTTTGAAGCTGGCACCGTCGAGGGCCACCTCACTGTCGAACGTCGCTCCCGTGAAATGCTGACGATACAGCCCGTAGCTGCGGAAGTTCCCGACTGTCACGATCTTGTCGGTCGCCGAGTTGCGAGCCGAGACACCGGTGAAGGCAAAGCTCTTGGCGACGTGGTTGGCGCTCAACCGAAATACCTTGTCGAAATCGGCACCACCGGGCACCGAAATCATCCGCCAGGTGGACGTCGTGTTCCCGGCCTTGCGAATGCGAACGCGTCGCGTGGCTGCGTCATACCCGGCCTCAAGCGCGGCCCCTTCGCCGGTCACGCCAACCCATCCGCCGCTGGGCGGCGGGGTGAACCGCGCGATCCCGAGAGGCTCTGCGCCCGCGGCCGCCCCTCCGCCTGCGCTACCTGCCGTAAGCGGACTCCAGGCGGTTCCGTCGAACTGGAGGAACTGACCCGCAGTCCGGTCGTAGATCAACCACCCG
>Ga0256839_1003095_pt1 | contig 17593 bp, 14 predicted proteins | sample 354166metaG_FD_185968 | JGI IMG/M metagenome (GOLD analysis project Ga0256839, IMG submission 185968) | Hydrothermal vent microbial communities from Mid Atlantic Ridge, Atlantic Ocean - 354-166 | ecosystem: Environmental > Aquatic > Marine > Hydrothermal vents | place: Atlantic Ocean: Mid... | reverse complement strand
TCGAACTGTTTGCCCGGTCGTCCAGTGACGCCACCCGGGCAGGTTCCACGGCATCGGTTGAAGCCGTTGCCGAAAGCCCGGCGCCGACCGTTCCGGCAGCCCCTGCTCCCGATGCTGCCGTGGCCACATCGTCCGGTGAGGCGGCGAGCCCGGAGCCGCAACAGCAGGCCAAGTCACCCCCCACCCGCGATGTCGGTACCGAAGCGCCGGCCGCCGCGAAACGCAAGACCCGGGCTGCCGCTGCCGCAGTCGCGCCCGTGGCGCAGACCAGTCCCGCGGCCGCCGCGCGGACGGATGACCGCGCGCCGGATCTGAAGATCAGCAGCAGCGAGCGCATCGACGACAAGGACCGCATGCTCAACGAGGCCTACGCCGCCTATGATCGGGGCGACCTGGGGCAGGCGCGACGGCTCTATGGCGCGGTGCTGGAGCAGGAGGCGGACAACCGGGATGCGCTGCTGGGCATGGCCGCGATCGAGGTTCAGGATGGCAACTACCGACGCGCCATCGAGCTGTATCAGAAACTCCTTCTGCTCAATCCGAAGGATGGGGAAGCCATGGCCTCGCTGCTGGCGGTGGCCAATATCGACCCGCAGCGTGGCGAGAGCCAGATCAAGCAGATGCTCAGTGCGGAACCGGATTCCCCCTACCTGCATTTCGCCCTCGGTAACATGTACAGCCGGCAACAGCGCTGGGCCGAGGCCCAGTCCGCCTACTTCAGGGCCCTGCAGCTGAACCCGGATGACCCCAACACGGCCTACAATCTGGCGGTCAGCATGGAGCATCTGGGCAAGCCGCAGGTGGCGCGGGAGTACTACCTGCGGGCGCTGGCCAATCAGGACCGCAGTCTTGCCGTGTTCGATGCCGAGCAGGTGGCGCAACGGGTCGAGGTGCTGGGGCAGTGACCCGCTCGGCGCACAACAGCAAGCCGAAACGGCTGGGCGAGATCCTCATCGAAGGCGGGGTCATCACCCGCGATCAGCTGGACATTGCGCTGACCGAGCAGAAGAAGGTCAACCAGCCGCTGGGCAAGCTGCTGGTCAGCCTTGGCTTCGCCACCGAAGCCATCATGCGTTCGGCGCTGGGCGAGGCGCTGGAGCAGGACAGCGTGGACCTGGCCCATGTGGTGCCGGACCCGGGAGCCATCCAGCTGATCGATTCCGAGACCGCGCGCAAGCACAAGGTGATCCCGATCAACTACAACGCGGCCACCGGGCAGCTGACGGTGGCCATGTCGGACACCTTCAACCTGTTCACCCTGGATCGGCTGCGTATCCTGGTGGGCCACCATATCGAGATCGTACCGGTGCTGGCCGGCGAAACCGAGATCTCCAACGCCATCGACCAGTTCTACGGCTATGAGCTGTCCATCGATGGCATTCTGCGCGAGATCGAGACCGGCGAGGCCGACTACAGCAACTACCAGGGTGAAACCGAGGAATACAGCCAGCCGCTGGTGCGCCTGGTGGATGTGATGCTGGCCGATGCGGTCAAGCGCGGCGCCTCCGACATCCACTTCGAGCCGGAAGAGAGTTTCCTGCGCATCCGCTACCGCATCGACGGCGTGCTGCGGCAGGTACGCAGCCTGCACAAGACCTACTGGTCGGCGATTGCGGTGCGGCTCAAGGTCATGGCCGAGATGAACATCGCCGAAACCCGCGCGCCACAGGACGGACGCATTTCGCGCGTCATCATCGGTCGGCAGATCGATTTCCGTGTTGCTTCGCAGCCGACCATCCACGGCGAGAACATCGTGTTGCGGGTGCTCGACCGCGAGAAGGGCGTGATCCCGCTGGAAGGGCTGGGTCTGCCCGACGATTCCATGCGCAAGCTGAAGATCATGATGGCGCGGCCGGAAGGACTGATTCTCGTCACCGGCCCCACCGGCAGCGGCAAGACCACCACTCTGTACTCCCTGCTCAATCACCTGAGCACCGAGCAGGTCAACATCATGACCCTGGAAGACCCGGTGGAGTATCCCTTTCCGCTGATTCGCCAGACCAGTGTCAGCGATACCGCCGGTATGGGCTTCTCCGATGGCATCAAGTCGCTGATGCGGCAGGACCCGGACATCATTCTGGTCGGCGAGATCCGCGATCACGAAACGGCCGAGATGGCCTTCCGCGCGGCGATGACCGGTCACCAGGTCTATTCCACGCTGCACACCAATTCCGCCATCGGCGCGTTGCCGCGCCTGCGCGACATTGGCATCATTCCCGAGATCATGGCCGGCAACATCATCGGCGTGATCGCCCAGCGACTGGTGCGCAAGCTCTGCAAATACTGCAAGGAAGCCTACGAGCCGACCGATTTCGACCTGCAGCTGCTGTCCAACCCGCGCGGCATCGTGCCCGAGCGCATCTTCCGTGCGCGCGGCTGCAAGGCCTGCGACAACACCGGATACAAGGGACGCATGGCGCTGCTCGAGATCCTCAAGATGAACACGGATCTCGACGAGTTGATCGTGCGCGGCGCCACCGCCAAGGAGATCAAGGAGCTGGCCTACAAGCAGGGCTTCCTGACCCTGGCCGATGACGGCATTCGCCATGTGCTCAGGGGGGTGACCTCGATCAAGGAGGTCGCGCGCGTCACTGACCTGACCGAGAAGATGATCTAGCCATGCCGCTGTACGAATACAAGGCCATCGATCATGACGGCAAGCCGGTTCGCGGCAGCCTCGATGCGGGCAACATCCCGGATCTGGAGATTCGCCTGGAAAAAATGGGCCTCGATCTGGTCAAGGCTAAGCCCAAGCAACCGGGCGGAGAACTGTTCAGCCGCCACAAGATCACTCGGCGGGATCTGATCAATTTCAGCTTCCATCTGCAGCAACTGTCCAAATCCGGTGTGCCGATACTCGACGGACTCAAGGACCTGCGCGACAGCGAGGACAACCCCGCCTTCCGCGATGTCATCGCCAGCCTGATCGAGGCGGTGGAAACCGGCAGCGCCTTCTCCGAAGCCCTGTCGCTGTACCCGCGCGTGTTCGACAATGTATTCGTCAGCCTGGTCAAGGTGGGCGAGCGCAGCGGACGCATGGCTCAGGTACTGGAAGACATCACCGAAAACCTCAAATGGCAGGACGAGATCATCGCCAAGGCGAAAAAGGCGGTCACCTATCCGGCGGTGATCGGCACACTGATCTTCGCCGTCATCATGTTCCTGATGATCTTCGTGGTGCCCGACATCATCAGCGCCATCGTCAGCCTGGGTGGCGAGATCCCCTGGTACACCCAGGCGCTGATGGCGACCTCGCAGTTCCTTCAGAACTACTGGTACCTGGTCATTGCCTTCCCTTTCGTGGCGGCCTTTCTGATTCGCCATTTCTACCGCAAAAACCCCGGCTTCCGCTTCCGCATGGACGGGCTGCTGCTGCGCATGTGGCCGTTCGGCGAGGTCAACGAAAAGATCAAGGTCTCGCGCTTCACGCGGTATTTCGCACTGATGTTCGCTTCCGGAATCACCGTGCTGGATTCGATCAAGCTGAGCAAGACGGTGGTGTCCAACAGCGTGCTCGAAGAAGGCATCGACCGAGCCTGGAAGCAGATCTCCGAGGGCGCCAGCATCAGCGAGAGTTTTCAGAACATCGGCATCTTTCCGCCGCTGGTGATCCGCATGCTCAAGGTGGGGGAATCCACCGGCCGCATGGACGAATCGCTGGAGAATGTCAGCTATTTCTTCGAGCGTGACATCAATGACCGCATGGACAAGATGGAACCCGTACTGCAGACCGGCCTGCTGGTGGTGATCGGCGGCATCGTGCTGTGGCTGATCGTTGCCGTCTTTGGCCCGATGTACGACACCATCAGCACCATCAATTTCTGAGCCGACATGAAAAGAATTCTCTACTTCACCGGATACAGGATGGTTGCCCAGGAATGGGACGGCCGCAAGCTGGTCAGCAGCGTCTATTTCGAACCGGATGAGCTGGGACTGGATCTGTTTTCGGCCTACCTGGAATCCCTGCGACGTCAGCCGGTACGGCTGCTGGTGGACCTGATCGAGGAAGAATTCCGACAGATCACCATCCCGCTGCTGCGTGGAGCGGACCGCAAGGAAATCGTCGAGCGCAACCTCATTCGCTATTTCCGCAACACCGAATACCGCCACGCACTGTCGCAGGGCGTGGTCAAGGAAAAGGGGCGCAAGGAGGAAAAGCTGCTGCTGATGGGGCTGACCAACCCGCAGCTGCTCGAACCCTGGCTGCAGCTGATTGAAAAACAGCAGGTGCCGGTATCCGGCATCATCAGTCTGCCACTGCTCAGTGAATCCGTGGTCCAGCGCTTCAAGGCCGAGCAGCGCTGCGTGATCCTGGTCAGCCAGCAGGTGCCCAGCAATCTACGGCAATCGGTATTCCTCGATGGCAAGCTGATTCTCAGCCGTCTGGTGCCCATCGCCAGCTTCTACCAGGGTGACTATGCCCGCGATGTCGTGCGCGATGTCGAGAGCACCCAGCGCTACCTTGTGAGTCAGCGCATCGTCGATCGCGCCGATGTGATCGGCGTTCAGGTGCTGACCAACAAGCGGCATCTCGACCGCCTGCGCGCGGAAGTGGAAGGCGACAACGATTTCGAGTACCGGATTCACGAAATCAACCAGGTGCTGTCGGACGAGAAGATCGAGGTGCCCGAGGAGCAGGATTTCAGCTCCGCGCTGTTTTGCCACGAGGCCACGCGCGGACTGTATGTGAATCATTACGCGCAAAAGGCCGAAAAGAAGTACTTCCATCATCATTTGGCCAGTCTGGCGGCTCGCTTTGTCGCGGTGGCCCTGCTGGCCATTGGCCTCGGCTACTTCGGCAGCGCGTTGATCAAGGGCTGGATGTACGGCAACAGCATCGAGGAAATGAGCCTGCTGCAGCAGAAGTACGCATCCAAGTACAAGCAGCTCTCCCTGACCCGCGCCGGCTCCGATGTGAGTACCGAGATGATGCAGAATGTGGTCAAAACCGTTGAAAAGCTGCAGCGCGGCTACCAGCAGCGACCACAGGAAATGATGATTCTGATCAGCCAGCAGATCAGCCTCTATGACCGCATGAGGGTAAAGGAATACGAATGGTTCCTCGCACCCTCCAGCGATGCCGTCAGCGCCTCCGAAGTGAGCTGGGACACGCCCAAACGCAAACGCAGAAGTCGCCGCGACCGTAACGCGCCCAAGCCCCGCAAGGGCTTGTTCGAAATCGCCGTGTTCAAGGGGGAACTGCTCGATTTCGATGGCAACTACCGTTATGCACTCAGTGCCGTGGCCGACCTGGAAGACGCCATGCGGGTCTCCGGCTGGTATGACGAGGTGCAGGTCCTCAAGCGGCCGCTGGATGTGGAATCCGAAAAACAGATCAGTGGCGAAGTGGGCGTCGGCAAGCGCCGTGAACAGGGCAAGGCCGAATTCACGATCCGGGTGGTCAGGAAGGTGAAGACCGATGAAAAGTAACTCCGTGGACTGGCGTTTTCTTCAGGGCTCCCTGATCTTTTTGCTGATCGCTGTCATCGCCGCTGCCGCGCTGATCTATTTCGGCATGCTGTACGAAGAACAGCGCGCGGCCGACTACCGTCAGCAGGAGAGCCAGCTGCGCTCCACCCACCGCAAATACGAACAGCTGGTGCGTGACCTCGGCCTGATGAAACAGTACACCGCCAAATTCAATGACTACAAGGCCAGTGGCCTGGTCGGCGAGGAGCGCCGCCTGAGCTGGATCGAAAGCCTGGAGGCCGTCAACAGCCGCCTGCGCCTGCCCCGTCTTGGCTACAACCTGATGCCCCAGGAAGACTTCCTCCGACCCGGCTTCAAGCCACCCCGTTTCGTGTCGGTGCGCAGTTCACCCATGCAGGTCACCATGGAACTGCTGCACGAGGGCGACCTGTTCTCGCTGATCGGCGGCCTGGAGCAGGAAATCAGTAACCTGTTTACCGTGGACAGCTGTCAACTGCGCCTCAAGGGGCAGGTCGGCAAGCTGTTCGATACCCGCAAGCCGAACCTCGCCGGCGAATGCGTGATCCGATGGGTGAGTATCGATGTCAGCACCAAATAAACTCCAGTCCGCCGTCCTGGCCCTGGCAAGCTTCGTACTGCTCTGTGGCGCTGCCGCGCGGGCGCAACTGCCAATGGAAGGGCTGCAGCTCAAGACCCTCTTCACCACCCCCGAGGAACGGGCCCTGATCGACCGCAACCGCTACCGCCAGGAACCCCGGGTAAGGCCCGCCGAACCGCAACCGCTCGTCGAGGAGCCGTCCGAACCGGCGCCGGTACCCATGGTCACGGTGGAAAAGGAGCTGCTGATCTCCGGCATCAGCATCAGCCCGGACGGAACCGATGTCGCCTGGATCAATGGGCAGATGTATGAGGACGGCGACCGCATCGACGGCGACATCCGCCTGCGCATCTCGGCACGCGACGGCCGTTTGCGCCTGATACTGCCTGGCGGCAAGACGCAATCTGCCGCAGCCGGAGATCGGGTGGTCGTCAGTTACCGCAAGAAATCCAGTCAGTGACATGATATGCGCGCCCTGCGGAGACAATCCGGTTTCAGCCTGCTGCTCTATGTACTGATGTTGATGGCCATGGGTGGACTGCTGGCCGAAGGCTATCTTCACGCGGCCCGACAGGATGCTGAGACCGAACGGGAAAGTCATGATCGGCGGGTTCTGGAACAGGCCAAAGCCGCTTTGCTGCAGTATGCCTACAACTACCCGGTGTATCAGGGCAAGGGGCCAGGTCGCCTGCCCTGTGCCGATACCGACAACGACGGACAATCCAATACCGATGCGGTGGCCTGTGTATCCATCGGACGGTTTCCGTGGGACGAAATCTATCTGAAAACGGGCGATCTGAGGGATTCCAGCGGAGAGCGGCTCTGGTATGCCGTTTCCGGGACCTTTGCCACGAATGTGCTCAACAATTCTCCCTATGTACCGGCCAGCGCAAAGCATGCAGGCGGGAAGCGTTTTATCAATAGCGGAGCAACGGGAACAATCACAATCAAGGATCAGTCGGGTCAGGTGATTTACGACGGCGCAGTGGATGGTGTTGCTGCGGTAATCATTGCTCCGGGAGCCACCATCGACAGAAATGGAACACCCCAGGATCGGAGCATCAGCAATGCCGATGATCCGGACGATACCGTGGCGGATACGGATCCGGGTATTGTAGATCCGGTCAATTATCTTGATCTCAATGGCAGTCAGGACAACGCAACGCTGACCCACCTGGACAGTGATGACGGATTCCAGCTGGGACCCGTATACAACAGTCAGAACGAACTGGTCATCAATGACCGGATCATGGTGGTAACCGCAGAGGAAGTGGTAGCCATGGCACAGAAATCCGTACTTCAGACCTACAAACAGGCACTGCGGGAATACCAGAGGGCATTGTGGGCCGCGAGCAGCGCTGATTACCGTTTCCCCTGGCTCGATGACTACACAACCACCACGCTTGATGACCATGAAGCCGAGGCTGGAACGGTATTGGGGCGTGTGCCTTCGCTGTTCGTGCCCTATTTCGAACCCTCCGGGAACAGTTTCTCGAGCCCGTTGCTGACCCGCGTGCGCTACCTAGGTTATGACACCCCGGGTTTTGAGCTTTCCACATCGCTCGACAGCCGTTTTCTGGCATCGGAAGATCTCGAGGTTACCCCCCAGGCGAATGAAAGCTTTGTGACGGTACGTTATTACTGGGACGAGCAGTCAAGCCCGGATGGCTGGGAGTTGTGCCCCCCGGTCACGGGTACTGTTCAGGATTGCAATCAGTCTGCTTCCAATCCCGGGACTCCCGATAATTCAGTCGTACCCAATGAAGTAGCGACCCGGGTAATCGAAGTGACCTATCAGTGGAATGTCACTGCAGCAACGCCTGTGAGCTGGAACACCCGCACGGCCTTGCCCATAGGCCATGAACCGCCATCCAATTCGACACATGCGGCAGTATTTGCCGAATATCTGGATGCGCAAGCCGCATTGGATATCAGTTATCGGTATGATAGTTACTATCTGAACTCTTTTGATGTCGTTGACAGCGGAAGCTTCACTCTCTATCAGCTGGGCTTCCGGTTTTATCCCGAACTGCCGCGTTGGACTCTGCCGGAAAATGATGACTGGCATGATTCGGTGATGATGGCATTCAGTAGCGGTTTTCAGCCTGGCACGCCGACGCCGGCCGGTTGCACGCCCAATAACGGTGATGTTCTTGATGACCCCGACGAATGCCTCCTGATCCTGAACCGCGTGGACAGTAATCGGTGGGCTGGCCTATTGCTGCTGGCGGGTGAGCATGATTTAGTGGACGAGGCCAGTGACGGATATCAGAACGACCTGGCCGATATTTTCGAAGGCGAGAATGCCCAGATACCGCCATACACGGTGTTCGATGCAAGGGCAACACCTTCAACCGGCAATGCGCCGGATCAACTTTTGCCCTTGGACCTGAACTGATGACCGCGTACAGAACGAATTCGGGTGAAGCGGGTTTCACATTGGTGGAAATCGCCATTGTCTTGCTCATCGTCACCATTCTTCTGGGCTATACACTTGCCATGTTTCCGGTGCAACAGGAGCTCAAACAGTACCGTGAAGCCCGGCAGGACATCCAGCGGATCAAGGAAGCCGTGATCGGCTTTGCGCAGGTGAACGGTCGACTGCCCTGCCCTGCTTTACCGCCCTCGGGGGGACGTGAAGACGATACCGGAGCTTCGGGTTGCAAAAGCTATGCGGGATTTGTACCGGCAACCACCCTGGGCCTCAATGGCAGGATGAATGCCGACCGTTTGATGGTGGATCCCTGGGGCAATCCGTACCGCTACTATGTAGCCGATTCGGATTACGATGGAGATGGAAACGACGATTTCGTAATTCCGGGTGAAATGCGGGATGTGGGACTGGTGGACACGAATGGTGACAACTATATCGATCTGGACGCCAACCTGGTAGTGTGTGAAGGCACCAGTACTTCTTCTGATGAGTGCTCCAATGGCGATTATGTGGTCGGCGATCCAGACACGACATTGACGCCCCCGGCCTATGCAGGGGCGCCTGTTGTGATTGTGTCGATGGGAAAGAACTGGTCTGATACACCATCGGGTGAAGAGCTGGAAAATGCGGGCGCTAAGCTGACCAATACGGATCTTTCTCTTGGCATCGGCCCGACAGGAAAAGAATATCTGCTGGATGACGATACCGTGTTTTCCCGGCCCAGCGGCCAACGCGAGGATTTCGATGATGTAGTCGATTGGATATCCAGCAACCGCCTGTTCTCAAAAATGATCGAGGCCGGCCAGCTACCCTGATGACGCGGCCAGGTCCACCGTGGTTTCGTCGCTGCAATGCTGCAGCAGGCTGAAACAGACGCGGCCGTTCTCGTTGTTGACCAGATCCAGTTCATAATGGTGGGCATGGGCCATCATTGCCGACTGGTAAAGGCCGATGCCCATGCCTTTCCCTGAGCTGACCGGCCTTCGGAACAGCTTGTCGACGACCTCCTCGGCAATGGCATGTCCGTCGTCGCAGACGGTGAGCAGGATCAGGTCATTGTCGGCGTTTACATCCACCAGCACATGGCCAACATCGGATTTGGCCAGCGCATTGCTGACCAGGTTGCCTCCCACGCTGTGGAACAGTTCCACGGGTATTTCGGGGTCCGGGCCAGTGGCGATGCGGTATTCGATGCGCGGGTCCGCGTGCTCGCTGCGGAATTCATCCACCCAGCTCGACAGCGGCTGTCGGCGCTCCGCGGCGCTGAGTTCCGGTGCGGTCAGCTTGTGCAGGGTGTTTTCCAGCCGCTGGCTGATCTGCTGCAGGTTCTGGTCGAGCAGGCGCATCGGTGGGCCGGTGCCATCATCGCTCTTGTGCTCGAGGATGTTGATGGAGGCCTTGATCGACTGCAGGATGTTCTTGATGTCGTGGGTCAGGCGAGCGCCGGTATGGTGAATGGTTTCGATGTGTTGCTCGGCGCGTATCTTTTCCTGGTTCATCTTGAACAGGAAGAACTGCCAGGCCATGCGCACCAGCAGCAGGGTATGCTGACGCAGCGCCTTGCCGGGGTCGGCGCGGAAATACAGTGTGACCGTGGCGTGCTGTTGCAACTGGTGGCGGATTTCGATACCCCGCAGTTTCCCGGCAGTGATGCTCATCCCTTCCACGCGCCAGCTGATGCCGTTGAGCCAGTCGTTTTCGACCAGGTGGTCGCAGGCCGCCTGCAGGAATTCGGTGGCGGTGATATAGGGTTGCTCGATCAGCGTGGTGAGTGTATTGATCCAGTTCTCGAAGGGGCCGCCGATGGTCATCGTGTAACGGTTCCACAGCACACCCAGCCCGGAAAATCCGACACCCGGGTTCCAGAACCAGCTGATGCCAAAGGCCAGGGTGGCAACGATGAACACGCTGAGCAGCAGCCCGTCGGTGTAGGCGACGCCATAGAGGATGTTGATGACGATGCCGCCGAGCAGCACGATGAAGATCAGTGCCGTGGTCAGTACCCCGTGCATCAGGTCGAACTGGCTGCGGGTCTGCTGTGAACGGTCCGGAATCGGCGCCAGGAACAGCAGCAGAATGGGAATCAGCGTCAGGATTTGCATCCATTCGAGAAAGGCGGGGGGCAGGTAGATCAGCGGAAAGGCCTGCGGCACGATGCCGATGGCCATTTCGATGATCAGCACCGAGATCACCATCAGGTCGAAACCGCGGGTGGTGCTGTAGCTGAACAGGCGGCTGCCGATCAGCCCGCTCATCAGCAGGCCGAAGAAGAACAGGGCCTCGTCAAGGTAGAAATAGCTGAAAAGAATGAACAGCAGCAGGGGAATGGCAGTTTTGGCCAGACGGTAATGGGCCAGCTTGACCCACAGCGGTTGCCACAGCAGGAACAGGCCATACACTATCAGCAGCAGGGAAAAGCGGCTGAGGTGGCTGTCCTCCTTCCACAGCAGCCCCTCTCCCCAGATCAGGCTGTGATAGACGAGCAGCAGCGCAGCCAGCAGTTGCTGTTCGTATTGCAGCAGTGAGGCGAGGATCTTCAAGCGTACAGAGGCGAGTAATGGTTGCGCAGACTATAGCATTGTTTCGTTTTCAGCTGATTGGTATCGTCAACCGGCGCCTGCTGGTCAGCCTGCTGATGTTGCTGCTGCTGGCCTTCCTCGGGGGGCGCTTCGTCGCCAGTCTGGCGCTGATCGACAGCGAAGCGGTGGCCCTGGCCGCCGAAGCCGATTTTCTGCGTTATGCCCTGGTGCTGATGATGATCGTTGGCATCAGTGCCTGGATTGCACGCGATTACGAGTCCGGCCAGCTCGAGCGCCTGCTGGCGATGCCGCTGACCCGTTTGCACTACCTGCTGGCCCTGTTTGCGGTGATGAGCGTACTGGCCGCGCTGCTCGGCGCTGCGGCCGCCCTGCCTCTGCTGGCGGTGAATGCCGGGGCCGGCCTCTATTGGGGCATGGCGATGTTTCTGGAACTGCTGCTGGCCGGTCAACTGGCGGTGCTGGCGATTCTGAGCCTGGAACGGCTGCCCCAGGCCATCCTGCTGGCGCTGGGACTCTACCTGCTGTCGAAACTGGGGCCGGTCATCGATCTGGCGTTGCGCCATTCGTCGCGCTATTTCAGTGACGAGGCCGGGTTTCGCATCGGGCAGCAGCTGTTCACGCTGATCCGCAGCCTGTTGCCGGGGGATGCCGCCTTCGCTCAAAACAATCTGCTGTTGATGACACAGCCGGATTGGGCCACCGCACTGTTCGCCCAGTTCACCCAGACGCTGATCTACCTGTTGTTTCTGCAGGCCGTGATTCTTGCCGACTTCTACCGCAAGGAGCTGGGCCGCTGATGGTGCGCCCGATATGGAGCGCGGCGCGTAGCGAGCGGCCCTGGAAAGAACTGCCTACCGGCCTGTGGCTGTTCCTGATAGCCGCTCTGCTGCTGCAACTGGGCAGCCAGGTCTGGGTCCACGGCGCTACCGAAAGCCGCTTTCGTTCGATCGAAGCGCCTCATGACGCAGACAGCTACCGCGCGCTGTCACTGGGTTCGGACCGGCTCTGGAGTTACCTGCTGCTGATCCGCTTGCAGCTGCATGACGCCCAGAAAGGGCGGTTTGTCAGTTACCGCGCTCTGGATTACGGGCGTCTGGCCGACTGGCTGCTGGCCCTGCAACGGATGAACCCGGATTCCGACTACCCGGCGTTTCTGGCTGCGCGGGTCTATGGCCAGATCGACGACCCCGAGCGCGCACGGCAGATGGTGGAGGTGATTCGCCGTATCTTTGCGCAGAACCCGCAGCGCTACTGGCGGCGCATGACCGAGGCGGTGCTGATCGCCAAGTACCGGGCAAAGGACCTGCCGCTGGCGCTGGAACTGGCCGATGCCCTATACCGGCAGCCAAAGACCGTGAGCCTGCCGCGCTGGGCGCGGGACATGAAGCTCATTGTCCTCGACGAAATGGGCGAGGACGAGGCCGCGCTGCGGCTGATCGGCAGCCTGCTGAACAGCGGCGAGATCACCGACCCGGATGAAAAGCGCTTTTTACTCGACCGCATGTCGAAATTGCAACAGGAACTGTCGAATACCCGACATCTGGGCTCTGCGCCAGATGTGAAATAGATCTCAGCCCCGCATAAACGGCGTGTCTTGCTGTTGGCATGAATAATGCTAAATCACTGTCAAGCGGCAGGCCCGACGGCCCGCCCGGATTTTTCATCAGTTTACGGGAGTGTGTATCCATGAACAGAAACAAACAGAGGGGTTTCACCCTGGTTGAAATCGCCATCGTGCTGGTCATCGTCGGCCTGCTCATCGGCGGCGTACTCAAGGGGCAGGAAATGATCACCAACGCCAAGCTGAAGCGGGTTGAGTCCGACAACGCGGGTCTGGCTGCCGCGATGTTCTCCTATCAGGACCGTTACCTCCAGCTGCCCGGCGACGATACTCAGGCAGACTCCAGATTTTCCATCTATACCGATGGCAATAATGACCCTAGCGCTGCAGAAATCACGGGCGATGGCTCCGGTACGGTGGATGGCGTGTGGAAAGGGGATGAAACAGTGGCTGCTCCCAATCATGAAACGGCGATCTTCTGGAAGCATCTGCGTGCAGCCGGGCTGATACCGGGCGATGGCGATGATTCAACCCAGCCGACCAATGCCTATGGCGGTCTGATCGGGATCCAGAACGGCGCACTGGGTATTTCGGGGCATGTGACCGTGTTTGGAGCCATCGAAGGCCCGATTGCACGCATACTCGAAGCCCGCCTGGATGATGGCAATCCAAACACCGGCCGCGTTCAGGCCGATGAGTCCGGTGCCGACATGCAGGCAACCAGTTCGGGGTCGACGAGTTACGATGATGGCAAACGCTATGATATCGCTTTCCGTTTGTAACGGGTCATAACGGGCAGCATCAACGCAAGGCCTGCGCAAGCAGGCCTTTTTTGTGAGGTGAACCGCATGCTTGAGTTTTCAGCCGTGCGTTGCCGGCTGGGCGGCCAGCCGGTACTGCAGGGGGTGGATCTACGGGTGGCGAAAGGGGATTTCCATGCGCTCGCCGGTGAGAACGGTGCCGGCAAGACCACGCTGATCCGCATCCTGCTCGACCTGATCCGCAACATCGACAGCGGAACTCTGACCATCGATGGCCTGGATCGCCGCGATCCGAGGGCGCGGGAGCGGCTGGTCTATCTGCCGGAAAAGTTCGATCTGCCGCCGGAGGTGAGCGGCTGGCAGTATCTGCGCTTCGTCAGCGGCGTGTACCGCGAAGCACTGGATCGTGATCGGGTCGCCGAACTCTGTGTCCGCATGAGCCTGGATGTGGCGCGTCTCGACGACCGTACCCGGGGCTATTCCAAGGGAATGAAACAGAAGTTGGGGCTGATCAGCTGTTTCATGCTTTCGGTGCCATTGATTATCCTGGACGAACCTTTGAGTGGCCTCGACCCCAGGGCGCGCTACTGCTTCAAACAGCTGCTGCACGCGGAAAAGGCGCAGGGGCGTACCCTGTTTTACAGCACGCACCTGCTGGCCGATGCCGAGGAAATCTGCGACCGCTTCGCCATCCTGCATGACGGGCGGATCATCTTCGACGGTCCCCCCGAGGAATGCCTGCGTGCGCATGGCGCCGACAGCCTGGAACAGGCCTACATGCGCGCCATCGGCGCGCTGGAGGCATGCTGAACGCCTTTTGGCGGTCGCGCTATTTGTACAACTCCTTGAGTTTGCGGGTGAGCGTGTTCCGTCCCCAACCGAGCAGCCGGGCAGCCTCGATCTTGCGCCCGCCGGTCTTTTCCAGTGCACATTCGAGCAGGCTGCGTTCGAAACGGGGCTGAGCCTCGGACAACAGGTCTTCCGCGCCCTCGTCCAGTCGCTGACGTGCCCATTGGGTCAGCGCCTGGCTCCAGTCACCGGCGGTGGGCTGAGCGCCGGTGGTGGCGGCTTCCAGCTGGGTTTCAAGCAGGGATTCGCCACGCAGCTCTTCCGGCAGGTCGGAGAGCTGGATCACATTGCCCGCGCCCATCACGCTGAACCAGCGGCAGGTGTTCTCCAGCTGACGTACATTGCCGCTCCATTCTAGACGCGTCAGGTGTTCGACCACTTCGGGGCTGAGTTGCTTGACCGGTTCACCTATCTCGGCGGCACACTGACGCATGAAGTGGTCGAGCAGCAGCGGGATGTCTTCACGCCGCTCGCGCAGCGCGGGCAGGTGGATCTTGATGACATTCAGGCGGTGATACAGGTCCTCGCGGAAGCGCCCTTCGGCCACCAGTTCCTGCAGGTTCTGATGGGTGGCGGCAATGATGCGTACATCGGCCTGGATCGGGCTGATTCCACCGACGCGGAAAAACTCGCCTTCGGCCAGCACCCTCAGCAGGCGCGTCTGCAGGTCCATTGGCATGTCGCCGATTTCATCGAGAAACAGGGTGCCGCCGTGGGCCTGTTCGAAACGCCCCTTGCGCTGGGCCTGGGCGCCGGTGAACGCGCCCTTTTCGTGGCCGAACAGCTCCGATTCGAGCAGCTCGCTGGGAATGGCCGCGGTATTGATGGCGATGAACGGCCCGTCGGCGCGCGGGCTGTGCCGATGCAGAGCCTGGGCCACCAGCTCCTTGCCGGTGCCCGATTCGCCGTTGATCAGCACGCTGATGTGGGAGCGTGACAGGCGCCCGATGGCACGGAAGATTTCCTGCATTGCCGGTGATTCGCCAATGATCTCGCCGGACAGCCGGGTCTGGGCGGCGCCGGGCGCGGTCTTTTGCCGTTTTTCCACCGCGCGGCGTACCAGATCTACGGCCTCCTCGATGTCGAAGGGCTTGGACAGGTATTCGAAGGCGCCTTCCTGGTAGGCCTGTACGGTGGTGTCCAGATCGGAATAGGCGGTCATGATGATGATCGGCATTTCCGGGTCGAAATTGTGCACCTGCTTCATGAATTCGAAGCCATCGATGCCGGTCATCCGCACATCGGTCACGATGGTGTCGGGCTGGCGGGTTTCCTGGCGCTTCAGTCGGGTCAGCGCGATGGATGCAGAGTCGAAGCTGATCACCTCGAAGCCGGCCTTGTCCAGGGCCTTTTCGAGCACCCAGCGGATCGAGGCATCGTCATCGATGATCCAGATGCAGGGACGGTGGTCGGGGCGGTCGTTCATGACGGTTCCAGGGGTAACAAAGTGGTGAACTCGGTGGATCCGGCGCTGCTGTGGCACTGGATGATGCCGTTATGGCCAAAGATGATCTGCTGTGCGATGGGCAGGCCCAGGCCGCTGCCGTCGGCCTTGTTGGTGACCATCGGCAGGAAGATGTTCTCCTGCACGGACGGGTCGATGCCCGGCCCGTGATCGATGATGGTCACCTCGATCACATGGCGATAGCGTCGGTTGCCGATGGTGTGCTGGCGGGCGATGCGCGTGCGGAACACGATGAGTCCTTCCCCGTTCATCGCCTGGGCCGCGTTGCGCGCGATATTGAGGAAGGCCTGGATCAGCTGGTCCTTGTCGGCCAGAAACTCGGGGATGCTGGGGTCGTAATCACGGCGGATGCGGATGTCCGGGAATTCGGCGAGGATCAGGCTGCGTACATGTTCGAGGACTTCGAGGATGTTGAGCGGGGCCTTCTGGATGCGCCGGTTGGGCCCCAGCATGTCGTTGAGCAGGTTCTGCAGGCGATCGACCTCGCGGATGATGACCTCGGTGTATTCGCGCAGTTCGCTGTTGCCGATTTCGCTTTCCAGCAGTTGCGCCGCGCCGCGGATTCCGCCGAGCGGATTCTTGATTTCGTGCGCCATGCCGCGCGCCAGTTGCTGGCTGGCCATCTGCTGGATGGCGCGCTGGCCGTCGCGGGCGATTTCCAGGTGGCGGTCGATGGGCTGTATCTCCAGCAGCAGTTTGGATTGTCCGATTTCGTCGATGGGGTGGATGGTGTAGTCGGTGGTGAGCGTCTTGCCGTTGGCGAGGCGCAAGGTGGCTTCGTGCTCGGTGATCTGGTGGTGTTCGCGTTGGCATTGTTCCAGCGAGCGAAGCAGGCTGTTTTCGGCTCCGCTCTCGAACAGGCTGGCGATGGGGCGGCCGACCAACACCGAAGCGCTGGTGTCGAAGAACACCTGGGCAGTGGCGTTGACCTGCATGATGATCAGCGCGTCGCTGAGGCAGATCACGCTGCTGCTCAGGTAATCGAGGATACGGTGTGCGCTGATTTGGGGCATGGGGTCGGCCATCTGAAAGGATGAAGCAAGGAACAGGCCATTATCGGGAAATCATGGCGGGGCAGATGGGTGCGCAGGAAGTCCGGGACAGTATAGCAGAGGTGCTCTCCAAAGGCACCAAAATGGTGCAAAAGCTGACGGTGCCGTCGGCCGTCAGGCACAAAAAAGCCCCCGCCGAATGGCGGGGGCTGAAGGTCGTGCGTCGGTGCTACTGCTTACAGGCTGTAGTACATGTCGAACTCGACCGGGTTGGTGGCCATGCGCAGGCGCTGCACCTCCTCGTTCTTGAGTTCCAGATAGCCGTCGATGACATCGTCGGTGAAGACGCCGCCCTGCTTGAGGAAATCGCGGTCCTCGTCCAGGGCCTTCAGGGCCTCGTCGAAGGAGAAGGCCACCTGCGGAATGGCGGCTTCCTCTTCCGGCGGCAGGTCGTAGAGGTCCTTGTCCATGGCTTCGCCCGGATGGATCTTGTTCTTGATGCCGTCGAGGCCGGCCATCAGCATGGCGGAGAAGGCCAGGTAGGGGTTGGCGGTGGAGTCCGGGAAGCGGATCTCGATGCGGCGGGCCTTCGGGTTGGTGACATAGGGGATGCGGATGGACGCGGAACGGTTGCGCGCGGAGTAGGCGAGCATGACCGGCGCCTCGAAGCCCGGTACCAGCCGCTTGTAGCTGTTGGTGGAGGCATTGGCGAAGGCATTCAGTGCCTTGGCGTGCTTGATGATGCCGCCGATGTAGTAGAGCGCGGTTTCGGACAGACCGCCGTACTGGTCGCCGGCGAACAGGTTGGTGCCGTCTTTCGCCAGGGACTGGTGCACGTGCATGCCGTTGCCGTTGTCACCGACCAGCGGCTTGGGCATGAAGGTCGCGGTCTTGCCGTAGCTGTGGGCGACATTGTGGACGCAGTACTTGAGGGTCTGTACCTCGTCGGCCTTCTGGACCAGG
>Ga0256839_1003093_pt1 | contig 17595 bp, 12 predicted proteins | sample 354166metaG_FD_185968 | JGI IMG/M metagenome (GOLD analysis project Ga0256839, IMG submission 185968) | Hydrothermal vent microbial communities from Mid Atlantic Ridge, Atlantic Ocean - 354-166 | ecosystem: Environmental > Aquatic > Marine > Hydrothermal vents | place: Atlantic Ocean: Mid... | reverse complement strand
GCCGCGCCATCCACACCCCCCGCCTTTCAGGCCCCGGCATCGGTGCTGCTGCTCATTGCCGTGCTGCTGCTGGTGCACCTGCTGCGCCTGCATGTTCTCTCGCCGGGGCAGGACCTGGTGCTTCTGGCCACGCTGGCGGTCTTTCCGGAGCTTTACGCCGTGTGGTGGCAGGGCGTGGCGCTCTCCCGCCTGCCGGTGGAAGGCATCGGCCTGCTGCTGTCCCCTTTCGGTCATTTCTTCCTGCATGCAAGCTGGCCGCATGTCATCATGAACGCGCTGTGGCTGCTGGTGTTCGCCACGCCGGTGGCGCGGCGGCTGGGCGGGTTGCGCATGCTGCTGCTGGCGCTGCTTTCCGCTGCCGGCGGCGCGCTGCTGTTCGTGCTGCTGCACTGGGGAGAGGAAGCGCTGCTGGTGGGCGCATCGGGCGGCGTGTCGGGGCTGATGGGTGCCAGCGTGCGCCTCATCTATGCCCACGGCCTGCCGCTGCTGGCGGGCCTGCGACAGGACGTGCGCCACGTGCAGCCCCTGAGCTTGCGGCAGGCCCTGCTGCTGCCGCGTCCGCGCCTGTTCATCCTGGTGTGGATCGGCATCAACATCGTCATCACCTTCACCGGCATGGGAGTCGGCAGCGGCATGGGACGCATTGCCGGAGAGGCCCACATCGGCGGCTTCTTCACCGGCATGGCGCTGTTCGGCCTGCTGGACCGCAGGCGCTGACGCCCCCCTTCCCTTCCCCGTCCGGGGCATCGCATCACCGCCATTGATGCCAAGCCATCAACGCATGTTCGCGCCATCGTTTACCGTCATGCGGTGCGGCCACTGGCCACTGCAGGCAAATGCTGATATTCTCCAGGTCAATACAAGGAATGCACGTAGCGCATCTCTCATGGACTGAGCTGCACTGTCGCGCATGGAGCTGTCGCAAGACCGGCACCCATGACAACCGACGGAAACCACCGCAGGGCAACACGAGCAACGGGAGGAGACATCATGCAGGTGAAGCAGATCCTTCAGCGCAAGGGCCACGAGGTGATGACCGCCAGCCCCGGCACCCCCCTGCCGGAGGCCGTGCGCATGCTGGAGACCCACCGCATCGGCGCGCTGGTCATCACCGACGATGAAGGACGCGTGCAGGGCATCTTTTCGGAGCGCGACCTGGTCAGCGCCGTGGCCCGGCATGGCGAGAAGGCCATGCAGCTCTCCGTTGGCGAGGTAATGACGCGCGACATTCTCACCTGTTGCATGGATGACACCACCGACACCCTCATGCAGACAATGACCGAACACCGCGTGCGCCACCTGCCGGTGGTGGAGGATGGCCAGCTGGCCGGGCTGGTTTCCATCGGCGACGTGGTCAAGCAGCGCATGGAAGAGATCGCCTTCGAGGCCGAGCAGATGAAGATGTATATCGCCACCGGCTGATGCCGGCATGACGGCCGCGACATGCACGGCCACCGTGCTCCTGTTCTCGCCTCCGGGCAGCGCCATGCATCGCGCTGCCCGGTTTTTCGTGTGTTTTACATGCTGTTGAAACGGCAAGCCCATGACCTGTTCCAACCTGAGACAGCCTCGCAAGCGGGCGTGAACCATGCTTTTCAACCACGTTAACCATGATGCCCCACACTGCATCTCGAAGTTCGGCAGGTGCGGCGTATTCGCACCGTGTGCATTTGCATCTGTGTGAGGAAAGTCAGGTATCATGGTTCACAACCGGCATTTCCATACCGGTCTGCGCGTTGCCGCCATGCTGGCGCTGACAGCAACGCTCGGAGGTTGCCTGCGTGCCTGGGAGGCATCGCCACCACAGGCAGCGCCGGGCGGCGAGGGCATTGTCGAAACCGCATCCATCGCGCGCAGCGCCGCCTACAACGGCTCCGGCGTGGTACCGCCATTCGGTGCCTCGGGCGAGCAGCAGGCCTACGAGTTCTCCCGCGGCTACCGCATTGGTGCCGGCGACAGGCTGGCCATCCGCGTCATGGGCCAGCCGGAGCTGACTGGCGTTTACGTGGTGGATCCCGACGGCAACATCTCCATGCCGCTCATCAACACCGTGCCGGTAGCGGGCCTCAGCATGAAGGAGCTTGAGCGCGTCATCACCCAGCGCCTGCGCAATGGCTTCCTGCGCGATCCGTCCGTTTCCGTGCAGCCGCTGGAGCTGCGCCCGTTCTACATCCTCGGCGAGGTGCGCCAGGCCGGGCGTTTCCCCTACCAGCCGGGCATGACGGTGGCCAACGCCATTGCCATGGCCAGCGGCTTCACCGAACGGGCCGACACCGGCACCGTGCTCATCACCCGGCGCACGGCCGAAGGCACGAAGACCTACAAGACACCGGTAACCACCCAGATCTATCCGGGCGACATCATCTACGTGCGCGAACGCTGGTTCTGACCTTCTCGCGATCAGACCGGCACGGCGGCGGCGAACGGGGAAACATCGGCCATGCGCATCCTGCACATTCTGCGTGCGCCCGTTGGCGGCCTGTTCCGCCATGTGCGCGACCTGGCGCGCGAACAGGCCAGGGCCGGCCACGAGGTGGGCATCATCTGCGATACCGGCGGCGGCGAGGCAGCCACGCAGGCACTGGCGCAGATGGTGGATCACCTGGCAATGGGCGTAACCCGCCTGCCCATCCCCCGCCTGCCCGGCCCTGCCGACCTGCAGGCGCTGGGAGAGATCCGCGAGCGCATACGCCTGTTCCGCCCTCACGTGGTGCACGGGCACGGCGCGAAGGGGGGGCTGCACGCGCGGCTGGCGGCACGCGGAAACAAAACCGTGGCCGTCTATACGCCGCACGGCGGCTCGCTGCATTATGCATGGAACTCGCTGGCGGGCATGGCGTTCCTCTCTGCCGAACGCTGGCTCCTGCGCCACACTGACGGCCTGCTGTTCGTCTGCCGCTTCGAGCAGGAAACCTTCTTCGCCAAGGTCGGCAGGCCCGCATGCCCGCATGCCGTGGTGCACAACGGATTGCGTGAAGACGAATTCCGCCACGTTCCACTGAACGAGGATGCCGCCGATTTCCTGTTCATCGGCGAGATGCGCGCCCTGAAGGGCGTCGATGTGCTCGTCGGGGCATTGCGCCTGATGCACATGCAGGGCCACCGCGTGCGCGCCTGCCTGGTGGGCGACGGGCCGGACCGGCAGCAGTTCGCCGAGCTGGTCAGCAAGCACGAGCTGGGCGATTTCGTGGAGATGCCCGGTGCCATGCCGGCACAGGAGGCCTTCCGCCGCGGACGCATCGTGGTGGTGCCGTCAAGGGCGGAATCCTTTCCCTACGTGGTGCTGGAGGCACAGGCGGCGGCACGGCCTGTCATCGCCACCGCCGTCGGCGGCATTCCGGAGATGCTGCCGGAAGATGCACTGGTGCCGCCCGAAGATGCGGAAATGCTGGCCGCGCGCATGACCCACATGCTCTACGATCCACAACGCGAACAGGCAGCGGCGGAGCGCATGGAAGAGATGCGGCAGCGCTTCTCCTGCCGGCGCATGGCCGAGGACATCACGGCCTTCTACCAGCGCCTGCCGCTGCGCGCCTGAATGCAACGAACGATCACCTGCCGGATACGCAAAACACGGACACCATCCACCGCATGCAATCCGCGGCGACGGGCATGGACGCGGCGCTGTTCAGGCAAACGCCTGCATGGTGGCCAGCCGCCGCGCCAGCACCGCGGCATCGAACGGCCAGGCAAGGCACTCGTCAGCCCCTGTCATCATCAGCTGCAACACCTCTTCCGGTGTTGCCTGCTGCTGCATGATGGCAATCACCACCGGCTGCCATGCCTCACCGGCGCGGCCGCCGGATGCCGGCATCGCCGCCCGCGCACGCAGCCACCACAGCAACTGTTCGGCCTGCCCCGCCGCCACCAGCACCAGCTCCGGCCTGCAGCGTCCACCCAGCGCCCGCGCCTGCTTCGCATCCCCGGCAACCCGCACGCGGAAACACAACCGCTGCAACATCCGCTTCAGCCGTGCCACCGCCAGCGATGGCAACCCATCTGCCAGCAGCAGGCACTCCCGCGCCGTCATCAGGTCCGCTTCCACACTCGCAACTGCTGCCTGCTCCATCATCATGGCGCACCTCTGTCTCCCGTGCACAAACGAATCTTCCTGCAAGCGTGATGGCCTCGTGGCCAACAGGCCGGAATCGCCAGATGCGAAATGGCGGAATGAATGATTCCCGTCCGATTCCCTGCCGATTCGCTGTTGTTCCAACATGTTTCCATCACGTTCACTACCCACGACCTGACCGCGACATCGTTAACAAAAGGTTATCAACGCTGAGAGATGCCAGCAGAGGAATAAAAAGAGCAGCTCTTTCAACTACTTGAAAATCACATTGCAACATTTCGCAACAATCGCCGGGGCGATTCGCAATGTTCCGCTTTTGATCGTCAACGCCGAATCTGCGGTTTTCCACCTCCGCATGCCCCCTCCTGCCCTCCGGTTGCGCTGCCCCCGCCGGGCGGCTTTTGCATTTTCCCGCATCAACGATTAGTAATGTCTCCGGCAGCGCGCTGGCCTTTGAGCCACATGTTCGGCACAGGCGGCTGCCCCGTGCAGGATCAACACACCGGGCCGGCACATCGCCGGCCCTCTGGGCTTGCGGGATCTGCCACTGGCATGACGGTTGTCATTGCCGCGGTTCGCGGTCCCCGGCCCAGCCAGCAGGAGAGGCTGAACGCTCATGCGATCGTTGCTGCTCGTTCCCGCCAACGACATGGCGCGCATTGAACAGGCACTGGCCAGCGGTGCCGACGCCGTGGTGCTCGACCTGGAGGATTCCGTCGCCTTTACCGACAAGAAGCGCGCGCGCCAGAACGTGCAGGCCCTGCTGCGCGAACGCCAGCCGGAAGCCGCGCGCAGCACCACGCACCAGCACCAGCCGGAGATCATCGTGCGCGTGAACGCGCTGGACGAGGCCGAGTTCAATGCCGACATGGTGGCCCTGCTGGACAACCCGCCAGAGGCCCTGATGCTGCCCAAGGTATGCAGCATAGACTGCCTGGACCGGCTGATGCGCCATGTCGGCCCCATCCCCGTCATCGCCATTGCCGGCGAAACACCAATGGGCGTGCTCACCATGCCCTCGCTGGCCGAGCAGGTGCCGGAAACGCTCATCGGCATCACCTGGGGGCTGGGAGACCTGGCGGCGCAGCTGGGCGCGACATCCTCGCGTGATGACGACAACCTGCTCACCGATCCGTTCCGCCTCACCCGCTCGCTGTGCCTGCTCACCGCGCGGGCGGCGAATGTCGAACCCATCGACACCGTCTACCTGCGCTACAGCGACATGGAAGGCCTGCGCGAAGACTGTGCCGCCGCCTTTCGCGACGGCTTCACCGGCAAGCTCGCCATCCATCCGGACCAGGTGCCGGTCATCAACGAGGCCTTCACGCCCACGGAGGAACAGATCAGCAAGGCGCGCGACATCATCGCCGCCTTCGAGCAGCGCCCGCACAAGGGATTGGTGTCGGTCAACGGGCGGCTGTATGACCGCCCGCACCTCATCCGCGCCCGCCGCCTGTTGCGCCGTGCCGCCCGCTATGGCGTGCTGGAAGAGGCCATCGGCAGCGTTTCCTGAGCGGGCCTGCCCTGTTGTGGCGGCTGCGACATGCAGTCGGCAGCCTGTGGCCCGCGGCACGCAGCTGGCGGCATGTGGTCGGCAACGCGTGGCCCGCGGCACGTGGTCGTCAGCCTTCCTGCTGCTGCCGATCTGCAAACGTCATGCGGTGAACGAGACATGCGCATCCTGCACACGGCAGACTGGCACCTGGGCCGCATCTTTCATGGCCGCCACCTGACGCAAGACCAGGCCCACGTGCTGGAGCAGTTCTGCACGCTGGCGCGCGATGTGCGGCCTGATGCCATCATCATTGCCGGAGACGTGTTCGACCGCGCCGTGCCGCCGCCGGAAGCGGTGGAGCTGTTCGGCGAAACCCTCGCACGGCTGGTGCAGGAAACGACCGCCCATCTCGTCATCATCGGCGGCAATCACGACAGCGCCGTGCGGCTGGGCTTTGCCGCCCCATTGCTGCAGGCGGCCCGCGTGCACCTGCGCACCCGCTTCGTGGCAGACCCCGCCCCCGTCATCATCGACGATGCCCACGGGCCGGTGCACCTCTTTCCCCTGCCCTATGCCGACCCGGCACAGGCCCGCAGCACCTGTGGCGATGACAGCCTGCGCGAACATGCCGATGTCTTCACCCTGCTGCTGAACAACGTGCGCTGCCGGCTGGCCCGCTCCGGCAACCCGCGCAGCATCATCACCGCCCATGCCACCGTGCTGGGCGGCGAGAGCAGCGAGTCGGAACGCCCGTTGAGCATCGGCGGCGCGGAAGCCGTGCCGCCGGCGCTGTTCCACGGCTTCGGTTACGTGGCGCTGGGCCACCTGCATCGCCCGCAGTGGATCGGTGGCAACGCGCGGGCAAATGCAGGGGGTGCAGGGGATGCAGGAAAAGCTGCAGAAGACACCACCCTGCCCTCCTCGCGCATCCGCTATGCCGGTTCGCTGCTGAAATACTCCTTCTCGGAGGCCGATCACCGCAAGAGCATCTCGCTGCTGGAGCTGGATGCCGCAAGCAATGTTCGGCTTGAGGAAATCACGCTCACGCCGCTGCATGACGTTCGCCGCATCAGCGGCCGCCTGGAAGAGCTGCTGGCGCGCGCAAAAACCGATCCCGCACCGGATGACTACCTGCTGGCGGAAATCACCGACGAAGGCCCGGTGCTGGATGCACTGGAGCGCCTGCGCGATGCCTGGCCCAACGTGCTGCGGCTGGAACGCCCGTGGCTCACGCGCATGGTGCAGCAACGCGCCGCCAGCGTGGATCACGCCCGCATCACGCCGCTACAGATGCTGGAAGCCTTCCACCGCGACATGACCGGCGAGCCGCTTTCCGACAGCCGCCGGGCGTTGCTGCAAGACATCCTCGACGACATTTTGCGCAGCCAGCGGGAGGCATCGGCATGAGGCCGTTGCAGCTCACCATGCAGGCCTTCGGCCCCTATGCCGGCAGGCAGCAGCTGGACTTCACGCCGCTGGCGCAGCACCCGCTGTTCCTGGTGCATGGCCCCACCGGTGCCGGCAAGAGCTCCATTCTGGATGCATTGTGCCATGCCCTGTTCGGCGAGGTTTCCGGCTCCAGCCGCGAGCGCGGAGCGCAGGTACGCAGCCTGTGGGCGCGGCCGGACACCCTCACCGAGGTTACGCTGGATTTCGCCCTGGGCGATGCCTGCTACCGCATCCGCCGCCGCCCGGCGCAACAGCGGGCAAAGAAGCGCGGCGAGGGCACCACGCAGGAGGGGCCGAAGGCATGGCTGTGGCAGCGCGATCCCAGCCTTCCGATGGAGGAAGACGGCACCCTGCTGGAAAGCGGCGAACGCCGCGTGGATGAACGCATCGAGGCGCTGCTGGGGCTGACGGCGGCACAGTTCCGCCAGGTCATCGTGCTGCCGCAGGGCGAGTTCCGCCGCCTGCTGGATGCCAACTCCGCCGAGCGCCAGAAGATCCTGCAGAAGCTGTTCGACACCCGCCTGCATGCCCTGGTCGAACAGGCACTGAAGGAGCGCGCCGCTGCCGCAAGAGGACAGTTGCAGGAGTTGCGCACCCGCCGCAAAGCCCTGCTGGACGCTCATGGCCTCGAAACCCCGGCAGCGCTGCAAACCGCCTTGCAGGAAATTGACAGGGATATTGAACTGTCATCCTCAGCCATTGAAGAGCTGGAGAAAAAGGAGCACCTTGCACGCCAGCAGCTGGAGCAGGCCCGCGAGGTGGCGCGCAAACTGCATGCGCTTGCGGACGCAGAGCGCAGGCTGCAGGCCCTGAAGCAGCAGGCACCTCGCCACGAGGAAATGCAACAGCGCCTGAAGCGCGCCGAGCAGGCAGCTGCCGCCCAGCCTGCCCACAGCGCCCTGTGCGAGCGCCGCAAGGCCGAGGAACAGGCGCGAAAGGCCCTGCACGCGGCCGAACAGGCAGCCCGCAAGTCCCGCAAGCGGCACCAGGAGGCCGAACAGCACCTGCAACAGATGCGCGCCAATGCACCGCGCATCGAGCAGTTGCAGCAGGACATCACCCGGCTGGAAAGTCTGCTGCCGCAGATTGCCACGCTGGACCGGCAACGCCACGAAATGCAGCAGTTGCGCCAGGAATGCCACTTGCTGGAACAACGCCTGAAGCAGGATGAGCAGGCGCTGCAATCAGCCCGGGCGTCAACGCAGGCGGCGCGCGAGCACCTGCAACGCCTGCAGGCGGCGCTGCAACAGGCACACGCGCTGGCCCTGTCGCTCACCTTGCAGGATGGAGCCCCATGCCCCGTCTGCGGTGCTACCGAACACCCCGCCCCGGCACACCAGCGCCATGATCAGCATGACCAGCAGGCCATTGGAGCAACAGCACGGCAATCTGAAACCACACAAGCCCCCGCCCTTGATGCAGCCCCCTCGCCGCAGGCGCTTCAAGCCGCGCAACAGGCCCTGCAACAGGCCGAAAAACGGGAAGAAGAGGCACGCCAGCAGCAAGAGCGGCAGCGCCGCACACTGGAACAGAAGCAGGCCCGCCTGCAGGCACTGACGCAAACGCTGCAGGAGCTGGAGGCGCACATCATCCCGCAGTGGCGGGAGGAAAAGAAGGCCGCAAGCGCCCTTGAAGCCATGCGCAAGCAGCACGCCACGCTGCAGCAGGCATTGCAACAGGCGGAAGAAAGCTTCCTGCAGGCGCAGCAGAACCTGCAATTGGCGCAAGCCCGCCTCGAGGACACGAAGAGCGCCCATGAGAAGGCCTTGCAACAGCGCGAGAAACAGGAAATCAGGTTCGCGGAACAACTGCTGGCCACGGGCTTTGACGACGAAACCCAATGGCTGGCCGCGCAACTGCCGGCGGAAGAACGGCAGCGGATGCATGAAAGCATCAGCACCTGGCACCAGCAGCTGGCCATGGCGCAGGCATTGGCGCAACAGGCGGCACAGGCTGCCGCCGGGCTGCAACAGCCGGACACGGAGGCGCTGCAAGGGGCGTGGCAAGAGGCCGAGGCAGCCCTGCGGCAGGCGCGCGAGCATCATGGCCGCCTGCTGGAACGCCGGCAGGCCTTGCAGCACGCCGCCGGCCAGCTGCAGAAGCTGGCCGACGAGGAACATGCCCTGCGGGAACGCGCCGACGACCTGCAGGCCCTGGGCGCGCTGGCTTCCGGCGACAATCCTGCCCGCATCACCCTGGAGCGCTACGTGCTCGCCACCCTGCTGGAGGAAGTGCTGCTGGCAGCCAGCGAACGGCTGCGGGTGATGAGCGATGGCCGCTACCTGTTGCAACGGCGGGATGAAGCCCGGCGCGGCGGCGGGCTGGAGCTTGACGTGTTCGACGCATGGACTGGCGAGACCAGGGCGGTGCAGACACTCTCTGGCGGTGAAAGCTTCCTCGCCGCGCTGTCGCTGGCGCTGGGGCTGGCCGACGTGGTGCAGGCACGCAGCGGCGGCATGCGCATGGATGCGCTGTTCATCGACGAAGGCTTCGGCGCGCTGGATGCCGATGCCCTGGAGCGCGCGCTGGACGCCCTGCTGCGGCTGCAGTCGCAGGGCCGCCTCATCGGCATCATCTCCCACGTGCCGGAGCTGCGCGAACGCATCCCCGCCCGCATCGAGGTCATCGCCACCCGCCACGGCAGCCACATCCGCCTGCATACCGGCTGAGGAGTCAAGTGTGAAGTATTTTGCAAGAGACTGAATAAAGAGTGTTTTTATGAGAATTCGAAAGCTGCAAATTGCAAGGTTCCGGCAATTTTTTTGCCGGAACCTTGCAATTTGCTCAAACCAGAAATGATGTCCTGCTGGCGCCGGGCCGTCCCAAGCCAGCAGGACGCCTTGTTTTTCCTGAAGAAAAGTATTTCCAGCCTGCAAAGCAGGCTGGAAAACTTTTCTTCACGTTCGACTGAGGAACCGGCCCTTGCATCTTCTTCAGGATCAGCGACCCTTCACAAGATGCGCTGCACGCCCGACCATCCCGCCAGATGCCCGAATGCCCCGCGGCAAGCCTGCCGTTCAGGCCGCAAGTCCCTCGCCACCGTCGCCTACAGCTTTACCTTCCGCACCACGGGGTAGTCCTGCGGCGGCTTCAGGCGTGTCCATTCGGCCAAGGAGCCGTCATACATGCGGCTCGGCCAGCCCAGCAGCACGTGGCGGGCAAACCAGCCCAGGGCGGCGCGATGGCCGGTGTTGCAGAAGGTGATGGCCTCGCCCTCGTCCTTCGCTCCCATCTGGCGGTGAATGGCGGCAATCTTCTCCGGTGGCAGAAAACGCCCCGTGCGCGGATCGATGAACCAGTGCTGCGGCACCAGCACCGCGTTGGGCAGCGTGCCCGAACGCAATACCGAACCACCGGCAGGTGTCATGCCCACGAACTCGTCATAGGTGCGGTTGTCAACAAGCGGCACATCGCCACTGCGCACGACCTTGCGCACCAGCGCCGCATCCGCCAGCCACTTGTCGGTATAGTCGGCCTTGTAGGTGGCAGGCTCCGGCCGCACCGGCGTGTTCTGCAACGGATTGCCGCGATCCGCCGCCCAGCCGCGAATGCCGCCATCAAGGATGGAAACACGCGCATGGCCCAGCGTCTTCAGCGTCCAGAATGCGCGCGCCGCCACCCCCACATCACCAGCAGAGAAGCCCGCCGGCACCAGTATCACGTGATGTTCCCGCGTTACGCCAAGGCCGCCAAGCAGCTTCTCCATGTGCGGCACGTCGGGCAGCATGGCGGGTACACCGTTCTTCTCCACCCGCCACTGGCCGAAGTCGCTGAACACCGCGCCGGGCAGATGCGCCTGCCGATACAGATCCGGCGCCGTGAGGTTGATGATGCGAAACTCCTTGCTGCCCAGCCGCGGCTTCAGCCATCCGGCATCCACCAATGGCGGTGCCGACTGTGCATCGCCCCGCGCAAACGCGGGTGCAACGTGCAATGCTGCCAGCGCACCGGCAGCTGCCATGAAACGGCGGCGATCGAGAGTGATGCTCATGCTTTCCGACTCCTGCTGCCTTTTTCGGAAAGCCTATGCAACCCCCTTCCCCGGTGCAATGCACAAAGGCGTGTGCTGCCTGTGAAAAGAATGAAATTGCCGAAAGCTGTTGGCAGCGCTCGGCTCAGCGGCGCAGTTTCAGCCGCGGTGTGCCGTCCTTCTTGCGCAGACCCACGAGCCAGCGCCCCTGCCGCTCCACCTTGCCGCACTTGAACTTGCCGCGCGTCCACACGCGGAAGGACACGCACAGCTCGTTGCCGCGCACCTGCCAGCGGCCGATATCCACCTTCGTGCCGGAGCGCGCCAGCAGCGTGCCATCGCGGCGCACCTCCACGCGCGCCTTGCGGCCCTTCCAGGTAGCCTGGTAAACGCCGCGCAGCTGTTTCAGCTCGGCAGCGGAAAGCGGGCGCGCCACCGCCGCCTGCGGCTGCCAGGCCAGCAGCAGCACGGGCAGCAACAATGCGTAAAATGCCCGGAAAATGGCGCTTGATGGTTTCTTCATGCTGCAATTCTCCCTTTGCAACAAGCCGTTGCAGGAGAATGCAGCATCACGGCGCATCAGGCAAGGCCATGCCGCGGCAGCATTCGCATGCACCGAATGACAAGCCCTTGCCCGTTTTCCGCCGGCCTGCAGCTTTCGGGCTTTCGGCCTCTTCAGCGATGCAGCCACTTGCGGGCACGGGCCAGCGCCTCGTTCAGCTCGTGCGGGTCCAGCTCCTCGGCCAGCTCCAGCCGATAATGCCGGGCGCGCTCATGCCCGCGCATGGCCGCAAGGTTGAACCACTTGTGCGCCTCGCACACATCACGCTGAACACCACGGCCCAGCGAATATTTCATGCCCAGTTCGAACATCATCTCGGCGCTCATGTCCGAGCCGGCCTCGTGCAGCGACGGCGTCTCGAAATTGATGTTCCCGCTCATTGGTCTCTGTCCCCACCAAATCTCTTGCATGGCTCATGCCATCCCCGCGGGCATCAGGTGCCCGTTACGCCCATGCATTGTGCGGGGCAGTTGCAAAGAAAACATTAACGCCGTGCAATGGTTGCAGCTGCGGACGATGGCAGGCAGTGGCCGCGGAAGGCACCTGCCCCCTTCAGCACACGGTTCAACGCTCGGGGCGAGGCCGATCCGCCGGGCGCAGGGCAAGATCGGCAATGACCGGCAGATGATCCGACCCTGCAGGCCTGCCCGTGTAAGGCCCGCCACGCACGGTGAAGTGGGAAGAGATGAACATGTGGTCGATGGCCAGTTGCGGCAGCGGCAAGGGCTGCGTCGGCCAGGTGGGAATCCAGGTAATGCGGCGCAGGCCCAGCGAGCGCTGAAACGTCTTCAGCATCACGGAAAACGGCGTGGCGTTGAAATCCCCCATCACGATGACCGGCTCGCCGCTCTTCTCGGCACGCTGCACGATGTCGGCAATGGCACGCATCTGCTTCAGCTGCGAGCCAAGCCAGGGAAAGCGCAGCGTGTGCACCAGCAGCACGCGCACCGGGCCATGTGGCGTGTGCACCCGCACATGCAGATACGGCGGCCCGCGCCACAACGAGCGCGCCTTCACCTTCTCCACCGGCCAGCGCGAAACGAACCCCATGTAGCAGAAGGGAATGTCGTTGCAGTCCACCACGTGGGGAAATTGCCCGGCCAGCAACTTGCCCAACCGCGGCTTCGGTGGCTCGAACTCCACCAGCCCGGCAAAATCCACGCCATGCCGCAATATCTCCTCGGCCAGCGCCCGCAGGTCGTGATTCTTCGTCCAGGTATTGAAAGTCATCACCCGGATGCCGGCATCAGCGCCACCAGCTGTCGCGGCAGCGGCCTGGTTGCCACCAACTGCGCCTGCCTGTGCCGGTGGCGGTGCGGCACGCCAGAAAAAGCCAATGGAAGCCAGCCCCAGGCCACCTGCCAGCATCAGTGCCAGCGCCACCTTCACATGATGACGTGGCAGCAGCCAGCCGACGAGACAGGCAACGATGACGATGACAAAGTGCACGGCAAAGTGGGCAAACACGTCAAAGCCCAGCCACCACGGCGTCAACCACGGCAGCAGCAGCCCCGCAAGGCCGCCTGCAACACCCAGCAGGCACAATCTTCGCGCCAGCCGCCCCCTACCGCGGACACGGCTGCCCGCCGCTGACGGTGTGGCATCATCCGGCACGTCGAAACGCTGGTGTGTGGTTGGCCGTGAAATGGTCAGTCTATCCCCAGCTTCTTGCGCAGCAGCTCGTTCACTGCCTTCGGGTTGGCCTTGCCCTGCGTGGCCTTCATCACCTGGCCGACGAACCAGCCCACCATGTTGGGCTTGGCCTTCGCCTGCTCGGCCTTGTCCTGGTTGGCGGCGATGACCTCGTCCACCACCTTCTCGATGGCGGAAAGGTCGGTAACCTGCTTCATGCCGCGCTCTTCAACGATCTGTTCCGGATCGCCGCCCTCCGTCCAGATGATGTCGAACAGCTCCTTGCCGATCTTGCCGGAAATGTCGCCGCGCTTGATGAGGTCGATGATCTTGCCAAGCTGTTCGGCAGAGACGGGACTGTCGCCGATCTCCAGCCCCTCCTTGCGCAGCCGGCCGAACAGCTCGTTGATCACCCAGTTGGCCGCCGCCTTGCCATCACGCCCCTGCGCCACCTGCTCGAAGTAGTCTGCTGATGCCCTGTCGGCCACCAGCACGGAGGCGTCATAGGGGGTGAGGCCATATTCCTCGATGAAGCGCTTGCGCTTCGCATCAGGCAGCTCCGGCAGCGTGGCGCGGATCTTCTCCACCCATTCCTGCTCCAGCCTCAGCGGCAGCAGGTCGGGGTCGGGGAAGTAGCGGTAGTCATGCGCCTCCTCCTTGGAGCGCATGGAGCGCGTCTCGCCCTTCTTCGGGTCGAACAGGCGGGTTTCCTGCTCCACCGTGCCGCCGGACTCCAGGATGTCGATCTGCCGCTCGGCCTCGTATTCGATGGCCTGGCCGATGAAGCGGATGGAATTGACGTTCTTGATCTCGCAGCGGGTGCCGAAGGCCCCGCCGGGGCGGCGCACGGAGACGTTGATGTCGGCGCGCAAGCTGCCCTGCTCCATGTTGCCGTCGCAGGTGCCCAGATAGCGCAGGATGGTGCGCAGCTTGGAGACGAAGGCCTTGGCCTCCTCCGCCGAGCGCATGTCGGGCTTTGACACGATCTCCATCAGCGCCACGCCGGCGCGGTTCAGATCGACGTAGGAATACTTCGGATGCTGGTCATGGATGGACTTGCCGGCATCCTGCTCAAGGTGCAGCCGCTCGATACCCACGGCGATCTCCTCGCCATCGACCTCGATATAGACGGTGCCCTCGCCGACGATGGGCTGCTTGTATTGCGAAATCTGGTAGCCCTGCGGCAGGTCGGGATAGAAGTAGTTCTTGCGGTCGAAGACGGAAAACAGGTTGATTTGCGCGTTCAGCCCCAGCCCGGTGCGCACCGCCTGCTCCACGCAGAACTCGTTGATGACGGGCAGCATGCCCGGCATGGCGGCATCGATGAGCGACACATGCGTGTTCGGCTCGCCACCGAAGGCGGCGGAAGCGCCGGAGAACAGCTTGGCATTGGAGCTGACCTGGGCATGGATCTCCATGCCGATGACCACCTCCCACTCGCCCGTGGCCCCCTCGATGAAGTTTTTCGGGTTGGGCTTTCGCGTATCGACGAGTTCCACCACCGGTGCATTCATGGCTGCTGCCCTTCCTGCGTTGAATTGATCATTGCATCGGCCATGCGCAGGTCGCTTCAGGCCATTTCGCTGATGCGTGTCAGCGCCTCGCGCAGCTTCTCCAGCTTCGTTTCCAGCTCGGCCAGCCGCTGGCGCGTCTGCTCCACCACCTCCGGCTTGGCATTGGCGAGAAATTTCTCGTTCGACAGCCGCCCCTTCAGCGAGCCGATTTCCTTCTCGGCAGCCGCCATCTCCTTCTCCAACCGCTGGCGCTCGGCACCAAGGTCAATGACACCCTCCAGCGGCAAGGCAATGACGGCCTCGCCCAGCACGATCTGCGCCGCCTTCGCCGGGGCCTGTTCTGCCAGCGTGATGTCGGAAAGCCGCGCCAGCCGCATGATCTCCGTCTCCCACTCCTTCAGGCGGCGGCGGCTTTCGCCATCAGCCCCCACCAGAACCGCCGGGATCCGCGCACCCGCCGGCACGTTCATCTCGGCGCGGGTGGAGCGCACCTCGCGGATGAAGGCAATGACCCATTCCATCTCCGCCCGTGCCTGCTCGTCGATGAGCGCTGCCGGTGCCTCCGGCCAGCTTGAGAGCATCAGCAGGCCCTCGCCGCCAGTGCGCTGCCACAGCTCCTCGGTAATGAACGGCATGAAGGGGTGCAGCAGCTTCAGGATCACGTCCAGCACCCAGGCGGCGGTGGCCCGCGTCTCCTCCTGTGCTGCCTCCTCGCCCTCCTTCAGCAGCGGCTTGATCAGCTCCAGGTACCAGTCGCAGAACACATCCCACGTGAAGCGGTAGATGGCCGCCGCGGCATCGTTGAAGCGGTAGTCGTCCAGCGCGCGGGTTACATCCTGCGTGGTGCGCACCGCTTCGGAGACGATCCAGCGGTTCAGCGCCAGCCGCGGGCTGGCCGGGTCGAACCCTTCCACGCGCTTCACCTCGTTCATCTCCAGGAAGCGCGCGGCGTTCCACAGCTTGGTGCCGAAGTTGCGATAGCCCTGCACGCGGCTCTCCGCCAGCCGGATGTCGCGGCCCATCACCGCCATCGCCGCCAGCGTGAAACGCAGGGCATCGGCACCATACTTGTCGATCAGCTCCAGCGGGTCGATGACGTTGCCCCTGGACTTCGACATCTTCTGCCCGTGCTCGTCGCGCACCAGGGCGTGGATGTAGACATCGCGGAACGGCACGTCGGCCATGAAGTGCAGGCCGGTCATCATCATCCGCGCCACCCAGAAGAAGATGATGTCGAAGCCCGTAACCAGCACCGAGGTGGGATAATAGCGCTTCAGCTCCGGCGTCTGTTCCGGCCAGCCGAGCGTGGAGAACGGCCACAGGGCGGAGGAGAACCACGTGTCCAGCACGTCCTCGTCCTGCTTCAGCGCCACTGGTTCACCATAGTGCTTCTCGGCAGCGGCGTGCGCCTCTTCCTCCGATTCGGCAACGAACACCTTGCCGTCCGGCCCATACCAGACGGGGATGCGATGCCCCCACCACAGCTGGCGGGAGATGCACCACGGCTCGATCTCGTTCAGCCAGTTGAAGTAGGTCTTGCTCCAGTTGGCCGGGAAGAAGCGGGTGTCGCCGCGCTCCACCACGCGCACCGCGCCCTTGGCCAGCGCCTGGGCATCGACGAACCACTGGTCTGTCAGCATCGGCTCGATGACCACCTTGGAGCGATCACCGACGGGCTGCATGATCTTCTTGTTCTCCACCAGCGGCTTGAGGTTGCCCTCCTCGTCGGGCGCCATCACCGCCAGCCCCTCCTCGGTGATCTGCTCGATGACGCGCTGCCGCGCCTCGTAGCGGTCCAGCCCGCGCAGCTCTTCCGGCACCAGGTTGATGGCGTCGATGTCCACCTCCTCCGGCGACAGGCGGCCCTCGGCGATGTCGGTGGCCAGCCTCGCGCTCTCCTCGTAGGGCAGGCCATCGCTGCGCATGCGCGCCTTCTCGTCCATCAGGCGGTAGAGCGGAATGCCGTGCCGCCGCGCCACCTCGTAGTCGTTGAAGTCGTGCGCGCCGGTGATCTTCACCGCGCCGGAGCCGAAGTTCGGATCGGGATATTCATCGGCAATGATGGGAATGCGCCGCCGCAGGTGCTTTGGCCCGACGGGAATTTCCACCAGTTTTCCGACGATTGGCGCATATCGTTCATCCGACGGATGAACCGCCACCGCGCCATCGCCCAGCATGGTTTCGGGCCGGGTGGTGGCGATGGAGATATAGTCGCGCTCCTCCTGCACGACGATGTTGCCGTCCTCGTCGCGCTCGACGTAGGTGTAGGTCTCGCCATCGGCCAGCGGATACCTGAAGTGCCACATGTGGCCATCGACCTCGACGTTCTCCACCTCGAGGTCGGAAATGGCCGTCTCGAACTTCGGGTCCCAGTTGACGAGGCGCTTGTCCTTGTAGATCAGCCCCTGCCGGTAAAGCGTTACGAACACCTTGCGCACGGCGCGCGAGAGCCCCTCGTCCAGCGTGAAGCGCAGGCGCGACCAGTCGCAGGAGGCGCCCAGCCGGCGCAACTGGTTGATGATGGTGTTGCCGGACTCCTCCTTCCAGCGCCACACCTCTTCCAGGAACTTCTCGCGCCCCAGCTCGCGGCGCGATGGCTTGCCCTCGGCGGCCAGCTTGCGCTCCACCACCATCTGCGTGGCGATGCCGGCATGGTCGGTGCCCGGCTGCCACAGCACGTCGCGCCCGCGCATGCGCATCATCCGCACCAGGATGTCCTGCAGGGTATTGTTGAGCGCATGGCCCATGTGCAGCGAGCCGGTAACGTTGGGCGGCGGAATGACGATGCAGAACGGCTCGCCCTCGCCGGAGGGCCTGAAGGCCCCGGCCTTCTCCCACTGCTCATACAGCCGCTGTTCCACGGCCTTCGGATCGAAATGCTTGTCCAGCATCCGCCTGCCC
>Ga0256839_1003092_pt1 | contig 17598 bp, 17 predicted proteins | sample 354166metaG_FD_185968 | JGI IMG/M metagenome (GOLD analysis project Ga0256839, IMG submission 185968) | Hydrothermal vent microbial communities from Mid Atlantic Ridge, Atlantic Ocean - 354-166 | ecosystem: Environmental > Aquatic > Marine > Hydrothermal vents | place: Atlantic Ocean: Mid... | reverse complement strand
GATACACATCCTCAATGGAATAGCTGGGCGTTTCACCTGTTTTTTCATTCAAAAAGGTGTCATTGATGAGCGCTCTATTGGCTAAGGCCGCTAAAGCGTTCATAAATGCCAACTCGTGATGTTGTTGGGTAGGGTCTTTAATGGGGAGTTTTAATCGTTCGTTTAATAAATAAGCGATTGCTTGATGATAAAACGATTGAAACCCCGGATAGGTTTGAATTAATTGTGCTGAAATTTGCAGATTTTTTTGAGCAACATCGCTGGGGCTCACGGGCATTTTTGCCGCCAACGCAACCAACCAAAAATAGTGCATTTTATTCAGGTAAGCACTGTCAAAATACGCAAGTGATGCGGGTAGATAGACACCTTTATCATCTTGCCACGGTAAAAAGAAAGTGGTGCCAGAACCTGAGATTCGCTCTAGCATACTTCTTGAGGTTTTAATGGAACGCTTATCGGTGACTTGCAACGCCTTGCCTTTTTCACCCCCTAATAGGTGGTAAAAAAGGGTTAAGGCTTTGCGTTGTTCGGTAAACAGAACCTGCTTATCTGCGTAAGCTTTGTTGACTCTTTTGTTTAAGAATCTGTCCCATACTTTTCCGATATGCTCTTCCATAAACGCGCTTTATCCTCTAACTTAACTGCGAACCGTTTCAGGCTCTTTTACAAAGAAACTGTACAGGTAGGTTAATAACCCAATAAACACCATTAAACCAAAAGCAAAACGTACTTTATAAATGGGAATCAACTCCGCTTGGGTCGCCATAAACCCTAATGCACCCGTCTCTGGCCAACGTTGCATCATAATTTGCGCAATCCCTGCGGCGGTTAATGCAAACGTCACGCCCAACATACCAATCACCATCAACCAAAATGAGGCACGCTCCACCGCTTGCGCTTTCAAGCAGTTACCGTGAGGTCGTCCTCTCATAATCGGCATACAGTAAGCGATAATGGTAAACAAGATCATAATATACGCGCCAAAAAAGGCTAAATGACCATGTGCCGCAGTGAGCTGTGTCCCGTGCGTAAAATAGTTAACGGGTGCTAAGGTATGCATAAAGCCCCAAACCCCTGCACCTAAGAAGGCGATAACCGCTGTCCCTTTCGCCCAGGTTAAGGCAATTTTATTATCATGATCAATCCGTCTTTGCTTCGCCATCGTAAAGGCATACAATACCATTAAGAAGAACGGTAAGGGTTCAACCGCGGAAGCAATCGAGCCAATCCATAACCAGTAGTCGGGCGTTCCTATGTAAAAATAGTGATGCCCCGTTCCAAGAATTCCAGACACCAATGTCATGGCAATAATCAAATACAACCACTTATCAATATGCTCTCGATCCACACCGGTCACTTTAATCAGTACAAACGAAAGAATGGCACCTAAAATCAGCTCCCAAACCCCTTCGACCCACAAGTGAATCACAAACCACCAGAAAAATTTATCTAATACGAGATTTTCTGGTAAGTAAAAGGCGAATAAGAAAAAGACCGCCATCCCAATCAGACCCGTTAAGAGTACCACGGTGATCACCGTTTTACGTCCTTTCAACACCGTCATCCCAATGTTTAAAATAAACGAAAGTACCACCAGTACAATCCCAATTTTAGTAATGGTCGGTTGCTCTAAAAACTCACGCCCCATGGTCGGAAATAGATCATTATAAGTAACCTCTGCCAAGGTTGCGTATGGCACAAATAGATAGCCTAAAATTGTGGCAACCCCTGCTGCGGCAAACACCCAAAAGGTAATTTTCGCCAGCAATGGACTCCAAAGCTCTCGCTCGGACTCTTCGGGAACCAAATAGTAAGCTGCGCCCATAAACCCAAATAAAATAAGTACAATCAATAAATTAACGTGTACCATTCGTGCGACATTAAAGGGGATTTCTGGAAATAAAAAATCACCATTAATGTATTGAAGGCCCAAGATTAAACCAAATAAAATTTCACCTGCCAGTAAAATTAATGCAAAAATAAAGTATGGCTTTGCAACCATCTGTGAACTGTATTTCATCGTAAAACTCCCCTCTACCCTTCAATATTTGGTGGCCAGTCGTTATCATCAATACGAGAGGTCCAGATTAAAAAATCTGCCAAATCATTTACCTGCTCCTCTGTTAGGTTAAACTGAGGCATTTTTCGTCGCCCATTATTTGGCAACGGCTGTGCCGCCATCCAAGCTTGTAAGTAACTTTTAAAATACTCCTCATTAGCATTGCCACGTCGATCAAACACATTCGCCAGTTCAGGTGCATAGTAAGCCCCCTCACCCATAATAGTGTGACACCCCACACAGTTATTTACCTCCCATAAGTTTTTACCACTCGCCACCGAATGGGTAATTTGGTCATCGTTGCTTAGCTCGGGCACTTTTTGCACCGTATCGAAGGTGAGCCCTACAAATACTAAAATGGCGAATAGACTCCCGCCAAAATAGATGTTACGCGCCATATTTTTGGTAATACGATCTGCCATAACCACTCCTTTAAGATTTTTGTACGAGAAAAAACGACTTAAAATGCATATAAACTGCATCTTTAATTATAATGAATAATACCTGTATATTTATAGGAAGGTCAAGTCAATCTACGGATAAATACCGAAAAAGAAAAATTACTGAGTTTTTTTGAGATGTGATGATAAAAAATTGTATGACGCTTTCTGCTCTTCAATCATCACAACAGGCTATTTTTAAATGGTAAAGAGCAGGGAAAGTTTGTTTGAAATTTCATGGTTCACATGGCTAATTCACTTGTAAATAAGCATCTGCGGCAGCGACATCTAATAAACCTTGTCCATGCGTCTCTACCGTATAACCTGGTGTATCTTTTGAAGCCGTTACCAAAATAGCATCTGCAATTTCACGAGCCGTTTTACTGGGATGATTTACCTTGAGAAGTGCTATCGCTCCTGCTACAAGCGGTGCTGAATTCGATGTCCCACTGAAATTTAAATACCCACTCACTCCCTCTGAAGGCGTCGCAATAGATAAATCACCTGGCGCAACAATAAACCGGTTTTGAACCTCAACAGAACTCCCTGGAAAGTTGCTGTACCAAGCAAGTTCATTGTCTGCATTCAATGCACCAACAAATAACAACCCTCCAGTAATCCCCTTCTCACTGGCCTCAATGACTCCATTACCATTGCGGTCAACATCTGGGTCAAAAAATATATTGATTATATTTTGTGCGAATGGATTAACCGACTCTCTTTTTAGTGTTTGCCAAGGCAACACTTGTCTCTGTGTCAAACTTGTACTATCATTCCCCGCTGAGAGAACAATCACTAAATCTCTCTCTGCAAGCAAATTACGAATATAATTATAACTTACATTGTAGTCATAAAAATACAGTGACGTAAACTCAGAAATATTTACCCTATCCCAGTCAGCCTGATAACTCCCGTCATCCCACTTAGTCGGATTAAAAGAGAGGTCGATACCTACTTGGTAGTGACCAAAGGGAATAGTTGAACTTAAGTTTGCGGCAGGCATCTCGTAGGTAGCCAGTTGCGCCATTTTATCAATATGGTAAACTCCAAAATTAACACACCAAGGAAACCATCTCTGCTCAACGGGCTTAAACCTGTCATTATAAATATGCTGTACACAAATTTGTTCATTCGTATCCTCATCTAAAAAGCGACCAGCCGCATCCTTAATAAAAGACTGAAAATACTCCTCTGCATCAAAAAAATTATCAATACTCCGATTCAATGAGGTGACCGCCTCTGCTTGAGGTGCTAATCCTGAATTTTTTCCAAGCGCTAATCCTGCCACCCCCGTACCATGATCCGCCCATTTCCACGGTTGATTAAGCTCACCTAGGTCACCATAATCACCACGAACAATTGCATCATTAAGGGCAACGTCATCATAATTTTGCTTAACAACCAAACGATCAGATAACTCAATATGTTGGGTATTAAATCCATCATCTAAAATACCAATTGAAATACTTCCTGTATTACTAAGAGCAATCAACTCTTCAGCATTCACAACAGATTTATAGTTTTCTACAACTCTATCTGGCGCAGGTAGAGGTAACAAACCTAAGCTTCCCTCCTCGTTATCAGGAAAGAGCTTCTGAGTCAGCCTTTGAAAGTCTTCACCACCGCAACCACTTATGTTCAGCATGACAAAAGATAATAAAATAACAGCAGAATTGGCTTTAATACAACAGTTCACAAACGGGTACTCTTTTTCAAATTAATTATACGAAATCAATCATAAAGCAGATTTTGCTTTTACTAAAGAAGAATATCCTCTCCGCTAACAAAAAAAGAGACTCATAAGATAATTTTCTAAATTTCGGACATAAAAAAACCCCGTTGTGATATTTACACAACGAGGTTTTAAAATATGGTGGGTCGTGAGCGATTCGAACGCTCGACCAATTGGTTAAAAGCCAACTGCTCTACCAACTGAGCTAACGACCCTGATAGAGTATTCCTGAACTGTTTTTTTTACACTATTTCTTTAAAAATAGAGAATGTAAAATGGTGGGTCGTGAGCGATTCGAACGCTCGACCAATTGGTTAAAAGCCAACTGCTCTACCAACTGAGCTAACGACCCTCATTGGAATGTGGCGTATTATACAAGCCTTAAGAAAGTGTGCAAGTGTTTTTAATCAAAAGTCCATATAAACTCAAGTATACCGCTAAAGTGCCCTTTTAAAGGGGGTTAAATACTAACGGGACTGATAGCGTGTCGGATCTTCAATCCCAGCCTCTAAAAACCCTTGCTTGCGTAAACGACACGAATCACACACACCACATGCTCTTCCAGACGCATCCGCTTGGTAACAAGAGACCGTTAAGCTGTAATCGACCCCTAGCGTAATGCCCTGTTGAATAATTTGCGCTTTGGTTAAATCAATTAAAGGCGTTTGAATGTGCAGAGTTTGCCCTTCGACCCCTACGCGTGTTGCTAAATTTGCCATTTTTTCATAGGCTTCAATGTAGGCGGGACGACAATCTGGGTAGCCAGAATAGTCCACCGCATTTACCCCAATAAAAATATCATTGGCATCCAGCACTTCCGCCAAGGCTAAAGAGAATGATAAAAATACGGTATTTCTTGCAGGCACATAAGTGACAGGAATATCGGCTTTATCCACACCATCCGTTGGCATGTCAATTCGATCATCTGTTAGCGCAGAGCCTCCAATTTGGTTCATATTCACATCCATCACACGATGTGAGGCCGCGCCCATGGATTGCGATAATCGTTCTGCGGCCACTAACTCTGAACGAGTTCGTTGACCGTAATCAAAGCTAATGGTATGGCACTCATACCCTTGAGACTTTGCAATGGCCAGTGCAGTAACAGAGTCTAACCCACCTGATAAAAGAATGACCGCTTTTTTAGGGGGGGAAGAATTTAATGGGTTTTGAGATGATTGAGACATGATGGTTATTTTTCTAGTCGCTTAATGGCTTTTTCAGCCGCTCGTGTTTTAGGGTACAGTGCAATCAATTCCGCATACAGCGCTTTTGCCTGACTCTGTTGCCCTAGGTTATCGTAACAATCGCCTGCTCGTAACATGGCATCCGCCACTTTAGAGGAGAATGGGTAGCCTTTAATCACCCTATTAAAGGCATTTAAAGCCGCCTGATTGTCTTGCTTAATATAATAAGCCTCGCCCATCCAGTAAGCGGAGTTACTGGCTAATTCACTTTTAGGGTGACTGTCTAAAAAGGATTGAAACGCTTTAATCGCGTTATCGTATTGACTGTTTTTAAGTAAGCTAAAGGCAAACTGATAAGCCCCCTTCTCCTGTTCGGTTGCAGGGTGCGTTGTAATCGGCGTAAACGTGGGTTCTGCGATTTTTTCAGTCTGCCCCTCTGTCGGAAGCGCTTCTTGCGGTGCAATAGAACCCCTCTCTTCATCCGTGACCACCGCAGAAGCCCCGTCGACACTTAAAGCTGGCGTTACTGCTAAACTAGGAGTGACGGGCAGCGATAATTCAAGACGCGCTTCTTTTTCTTGTTTGAGTACTTCCGTCGCAGATTCAAGTGCACTTAAACGATCATCGCTCTCTTTATAACGCTTATCCGAGGTTTGAGTTATTCGACGTAAATCACGCTTCAAAAAGTCAATTTGATCTTGCAGCTCTTGTATTTCACGCTGCTGCTCTCCCAAACGACGACTCAATTGCAGCAGCACTGGGTTTTCAATAATACGCTCAATCCGCTGCAACCGGTCTTCAAGGGAAGCTTGTTGTGCCACGGGTGCCGCTAAGGCTGAACTACTCACCATGATCGCCGTTAACATACCAACCACAATCGGCGTTAACCGATACGATTTACCCATCATTTTTGACCTCTTTCGCTCGACCACCCTTAACGAATTTCCAGTTCAGCACGACGATTTTTCTGCCACGCAGCTTCATTACTCTCTGCATCGACAGGCATCTCTTCACCATAACTAATCACTTCAATACGCGGTTCTGCGACACCAAATAACATCATCGCTTCGGCAACACTTTTGGCACGTCGTTCACCCAGTGCTAAATTATATTCTGGCGTACCACGTTCATCGGTATGCCCTTTAATTTTCACCGTCAGGCGTTCATTATTCAGCATCTCTTGTGCAAAGTGTTTAACCACTTTGGTATTTTGATCGGTCAACTCATACTGATCTAGCTCAAAATAAATAATCGGTTCAAACATCTCAACTTCTTGAAAGTTCTTCATGGGGTCGCCGTCCATGTTTTCAGTCGAACCATAACCACTGCTCTGCGCCCCTGAATTTAATGGCAACACTTCAACCCCTGAACCACCCTCAGAGCCATCATCTAACCCATCATGCACACCTGGTGCGGTATCGACAATCACGTCAGGTTCGCCAGAACGTTCGATATAATCTGGTGGCGAACTACACGCCCCTAAAGAAGCTACCGCTACGACTGCAAATATTTTTTTAAGTTGAAACATTGTTTTTTTCCTACTCTAATTAAAGCACTATTGTTGCGTTAAAAAAGGCCCCCACGCGGGTTCTCTGACTTCGCCATTTTTGACTCTTAAAATTTGTGACGTATTGCCATCAATCGCCACCACAGCCAACTGCCCTCTGCCGTTACGATTCATCGCATACAAAATCATCTCACCATTAGGGGCAAAGCTTGGCGACTCATCTAAAAAGGTATCGGTTAACACATTAAACTCATCGGTATATAAATCTAAGAGTCCTATATTAAATCCACCTTGACCATGTACCATCGCTAAATAACGCCCATTGGGAGAGATCTCTGGATTGGCATTATATCGCCCTTCAAAACTGACACGGCGAATTTCTAACGTATCTAAGAACACTTGAAATACTTGTGGCTGTCCACGGCGATCGGAGTTAAAGAATAACGACTGCCCGTTCGGCGCCCAAATCGCTTCGGTCTCTATCGACCATCTTTTAGTTAAGCGCTGTAATTTGCGACTTTTGACATCCATAATATAAATATCGGCACTGCCATCTTTTGACAAGGTTAGCGCCAGTTTTTTACCGTCAGGCGACCATGCTGGGGAGCTATTAATTCCTTTAAAACTGGCGACTTTATGGCGATATTGACCGTCTAAACTCTGAATAAACACCTCTGAACGCCCGTTTTCAAATGAGACATACGCCAATTTTTTACCATCGGGCGACCAACTGGGCGACATAATGGGTTGCGTTGATTTTAAAATCGCTTGGGCGTTAAAGCCATCGGAATCCGCCACTTCTAACGTATAGTGTCTTTTTTTGCCTTTTTTACGCATGGTGACATAGGCAATTTGGGTATTAAACGCGCCACGAATCCCTGTTAATTCCTCATAGATCAGGTCACTGATTTGGTGGGCAATTTGGCGCAAATTCTCTTTCGGCACTTGGTTCCAACGCTTGCCCAGCACTTGTCTTTTGCGCAGTACGTCCATAAAACGCATGTCGACTTGATAAAAGCCATCGCCCTGATCGATCAGTTTACCAATCAACATATTATCAATGTCCAATGGTCGCCACTGTCTAAACTCAATCTGTTCAATAGACGTTGGGTAACTCGGCATCGAAGAATTTAATAACGGCTTAAACTGACCACTACGACGTAAATTCGCCGCAACCACCTGCGCTAAATCGAGCGGGGCTTTCTCTTGAGAAAGGGGGGGGGAAGAAATTTTGTCGCTTTTTGATTCAGAAGGCTTAGAAGCTTCTAAACCCTGTTGCCCCTCCTTCACCGCAACAGACAACACCGCTGTTTCAAAGCCAAACGGCACAATCGCAATGGGAATCGCATTGTCATAACCTTCACTGATCTCAATGGTCAGTTCGGCCCATAGGGGGGGTGAAAATAAAAGAATACAGAAGACAAACGTCACTTTAGCTCGGGAAAACAAAACAACGAATGGGCTCATAATGGATCTAGGATTTAAAGTTAACATATTTACTTTATCTTGACTCTTACTTAGGGTTTAAACTCAAAGGTAATCACTCTTTCAAAGAGCTCTTTTACCGGTGGCTCAGGAATTGGCTCTGAGCGATATACCGCTTTTTCGGCCGCCTCTTTAAACTGTTTGGTCGCAAACTCGTTACAGTTTAAGACCTTAACACTGGTCACACTGCCTTTTGGCGTCTGGGTAATCCGCAAATCACACTGCGCTTTCGGTGAGATACGAGCAGGCGTTCGCCAGTTGTCTCTTACTTTGGCGCTAATCGCAGAGATATACGTCTCTCTTAACGACAACATCTGCTTACGTTTTTGTGCCGCACGTTGAGCCGTTGCCTCCTCTTCAAGCTGACGCTGTAGGGCAGCAGCGGCTCTGGCTTTTTCTTGTGCGATTTTTAACGCTTCATTCTCTTTGGCTTTAGCTAAATTCTCTTTTTCTAACGCAATTTTACGTTGCTCCTCCGCTAAACGTATTTTTTCTGCCTCTTTCGCCTTTTCAAGCGACTTTAAACGCTCCTCTTCAGCCAATGCGGCGGCTTGTTTCGCCTCTTTTGCCTTGATTTTTTCTGCTTCCGCCTTTTGTTTTTCCAACTTCGCTAGGCGTTTTGCCTCTTCCGTTTTTTGGCGTTCCAGTGCTGTTTTTCGTCGTTCTGCTTCAGTCTTAGCGCGTTGTTGAGCGGCTAATTTTCGAGCTTTTTCAGCTTTTGCTTGCTCTATTTTTTGACGTTTTTGTAACTCTTTTAAACGTTTACGCTCTTGTTCTGTTTTGGCCGATAACAGTTGCGATTCTAACTTTCGAGCCTCCTCTTGTGCTCGAATTCTTTCAAGCTGTTGTTGTACTAAGCTAGCGTCTACGGCAAAGGTTTTCAAGGGCTCGGAACGATTCGTATCCACAATTTCACTTGGCTTAATCGTGTCACTCCCTTGGGCAGAGACCTTCACCACTGTGTTCGGTTCTGACCACTCAATGGTCATAAACAACGCAATCACAATGTGCAACAAAATCGAAAGCCCAACCGCAATAGGATGCCTAATAATAAAACCAATCATTAACGTGTGCCCTCTTCAGGTTTCGTTAACAGCGCCACTTGCTCAACCCCATTAGATTTTAACAACACAAAAATATGCACCACTTTGCCATAAGGTGCCGCGCGGTCTCCTTGAATATAGATCATTTTATTTGGATTTAATTGTGAACGTGCCATCACCTCTGCAACTAACGACTCTAAATCTTTATTGCTTAAAATAATATTCGGTTGTTCCGAGGTTTTATACATCCCCTCTTTGGTAACGGTAATGACAAACGGTCTGGTCTCATCTTCTGACGCTTGTTGCTTTTGATCCACAATCTGTGGAGTCTGTGGCAGTTCAACCGTAACCGCTTGTTGTACAATTGGTGCCGTTACCATAAAAATAATCAATAAAACCAACGTTACATCCACATAGGGCACCACGTTAATTTCAGCAATCAAGCGTCTTTTTTGTCGCTGACGACGAAATCCAGTTTGCATTATATTTTCTCCCTCCCCTACTTCTTAGGCAAGCTTACGTCTCTTTGCAGCGTACTTAATAACTCATCTGCAAAATTTTCATACTCTCCTAACAAGCGGTCGGTGCGATTGCTTAAACTGTTATAAGCGATCACGGCAGGAATCGCCGCAAACAGTCCAAGCGCGGTGGCAATGAGTGCTTCAGAAATACCTGGAGCAACCGCAGCAAGCGTGGCATTTTGCATTCCGCCTAACCCTTGAAACGCGTGCATCACCCCCCAAACCGTTCCAAACAGACCGATATACGGGGCAGAAGAACCGATGGTTGCTAATACCGATAAACGATTTTCTAATTTATCGGCTTCTTTTGCAAACGCCACTTTCATCATGCGTTGTGTGCCAGTCATCAAATCATTAACGTCAACCACACCCTGATTTTTTAAACGTAAAAACTCTTTAAAGCCCTCTAAAAAAATATGAGAGAGCCCTTTACCATGCTCTTGTGAAATTTGGTCTTGTCGATAAAAACTGGTTAAGTCGGGAGACTCTTGATAGCTGGCAATAAAAGCCAAAGCCGCTTTTTTAGCCATGCGTATCTGGTACCACTTACTAAAGGCTACCGCCCAAACTGCTAAAGACATAAACGCAAGCAGTATCATCACCGCTTGCACCACGGCACTCGCCTCTAAAATCAAACCAATTAATTCACTGTTATCCATGTTGTCTTCTTAACCTTCTTTTTACTGCGTTTATCTTTTCTAAAAAATACGTATATTAACTCATTTAACTCTAAATTTCAGGCTTTAGTCTATCTAAATGCTGATAGGCATTCGAGGTCGCCATTCGACCTCTTGGGGTTCGAATTAAAAACCCTTGCTGTACTAAAAAGGGTTCAATCACATCTTCAATAGTACCGCGCTCTTCCCCTAACGCCGTAGCCATATTATCGATACCGACAGGTCCCCCTTCAAACTTATCAATCAACATCTCCAAGAAGCGACGATCCATTTTATCTAAGCCCAACCGGTCTACTTCCAATAAATTCAGTGACATATCGGCAATCTCGGAGGTGATAATACCATCTGCTTTTACTTGCGCATAGTCTCTTACCCGTCTTAACAATCGGTTGGCAATTCGTGGCGTACCCCGAGAACGCCTCGCAATCTCTATCGCGCCTAAACTTTCCGTATCGACCCCTAAAATATTCGCCGAACGGGTAATAATTTGCGTTAACTCCGTGTCACTGTAAAACTCCAACCGTTGCACTAAACCAAACCGATCTCGTAACGGTGAGGTTAACAGTCCCGCACGCGTGGTTGCACCCACTAAAGTAAACGGTGGAATATCAATTTTAACGCTCTGCGCCGCTGGCCCATCGCCAATCACAATGTCAATTTGAAAATCTTCCATCGCAGGGTACAACACCTCTTCCACAATCGGACTGAGGCGGTGAATTTCATCAATAAATAAGACATCATGTGGCTCTAATCGGGTCAAAATTGCCGCCAAATCACCCGGCTTTTCAATCACAGGCCCCGAGGTTTGGCGTAAGGTCACCCCCATCTCTTGCGCGATAATATTGGATAACGTGGTTTTTCCTAACCCCGGTGGGCCATAGAGCAACACATGATCCAACGCTTCATGGCGCATTTTCGCCGCATCCATAGAGAGCTGTAACTGCTCTCTTACCGCCGTTTGCCCAATGTACTCTTGAATGTATTGTGGACGGACGGAAGGCGCAGCATACATGTCATCCGCCACCTCTTGCGCACCAACAATGCGATCGGTTTCAATCATTTACAGCTTCACCCCTTGCAGTGCCCGTTTAATAATCGCTTCTAAAGAGAGCTCCGAATCGTACACCGCCGACACCATTTTTTCCGCTTGCACACTTTTATAGCCCAAAGAGACCAAGGCTTCACACGCAGATTGTTGAGTGGTATTTGAAAAAGCCGCTTTTTGAGGGGCTAAATCCCCTTTGGCATCCAGCGTGGTACTGGTGTTTTCATACGACAACAAGCCTGACTTTACCACCTCTTTCAGTCGGTCTCGCATCTCAATTTGCAATCGTTCGGCGGTCTTTTTACCCACCCCCGGAATACGTGTCAATGCGGCAGTATCGCCAGTATCCACATACGAGCAAAACTCATTCACCGCCATCGCCGATAGAATCGCCAACGCCATTTTTGCGCCCACGCCATTGACTTTAATTAGCGTTTTAAACAGAACCCGTTCCGACTCCGTCGCAAAGCCAAACAACAGCATAGCATCTTCACGAACGTGCATGTGTGTCAAGATGGTGACATCATTCTGGAGGGATTCTAACTGATAAAACGTCGACATCGGTGCTTCAATTTCATAGCCAACGCCTTGCACCTCTAACACTAATAAAGGGGGGCGTTTGTGAACCAAATTACCGCGTAAAAAACCGATCATAAAAGTGGGTATTCCTTAAATAAAAGATAGGGGGGGGGAGAAAATTTGTCATTATTAAGCAAACTCAAAAAACACCTGTAACTGTTCAGTTTATCCCTGAAGCTTTATTAGTTCAAGACAGAAGTAGCGAGTTTCAGGGGTAAGCTGAACAGTTACTAAAATTTACTGCCTTTTGAGATGAATTCAGGATCAATGCCTAATGACATATAACGATCATGACACAACGCACACGCCAACGCATCCGCCGCATCTTCTTGCGGCGTATCGGTCAGCTTTAAGATAGTTTGCACCATGTACTGTACTTGGTCTTTATTGGCATGACCTTTCCCCACAATAGTACTTTTAATTTGAGTGGGCGTGTACTCCATAATCGACACCCCTTTAATCGCGCCCGCACACAGAATCACCCCACGTGCTTGCCCTAAAATAATGGCGGACTTAGGGTTTTTATACACAAAGACTTTTTCTACCGACATCACATCTGGTTGATATTGGTCAATCAACTGGCAGACCGATTCAAAGATATTTTTAAGCCGCTGTGCACCGGAAAACTTCTCTACCCGAATCACACCACTCACCACATAAGTAGGATGATAACGACCCGACTCAATCAAACCAAACCCCGTTTTACGAGAGCCAGGATCAATGCCTAAAATACGTTTTAGTTTTGCCAATCAATGCTCTCGATAGCGAAATAATCCACTATTACTTTTTAACTAACCCCGCGTTACGCGAAAATTCCAGCATTTTATCCAACGAGCCTAACGCTTTTAAACGAATCGCTTCATCGACTAAAATTTCACCCGTTTTATCTTTCAAACAAGACAGTAAGTTTTGCAAGCCATTCATCGCCATCCACGGGCAGTGGGCACAACTTTTGCACGCGGCTTCTCGGTCGGTGGTGGGCGCGACTAATAGGGTTTTATTGGGCGCTAACTGCTGCATTTTGTAAAAAATACCGAGGTCGGTTGCTACAATAAACTCTTGATCGTCCATGGTTTTGACGGCATTAATCAACACCTTGGTCGACCCCACCACATCGGCTAACTCAACCACTTCGGCGGGGGATTCTGGGTGTACTAATACTTTGGCATTTGGGTGTTGTTCTTTTAGCTGTTTCAGCTCAAAGGTTTTAAACTCATCGTGCACAATGCAGTGCCCCTGCCAACGAAGCATCTCGATGCCGGTCTCTTTCTCAATCCAATCACCTAAATGACGATCAGGTGCCCAGATGATTTTTTGCCCTTGTTCTTTTAAATGCGTCACAATTTGCAACGCATTTCCAGAGGTCACCACCCAGTCGGCAATCGCTTTGACTTCGGCGCTGGTGTTGGCGTACACCACTACGGTGTAATCTGGGTGCTCGGCACAAAACTCTGCAAATTCATCGGCGGGACAGCCTAAATCGAGTGAACAGGTTGCTTCAATATCTGGCATAAGAATTGTTTTTTCAGGCGAGAGCATTTTAGCGGTCTCTCCCATAAAACGAACCCCACAGACCACAATGGTGTCGGCATCGGATTGTGCACCAAAGTTTGCCATTTCGAGTGAGTCTGCCACCAATCCACCGGTCTCTTCCGCTAAGGACTGTAAGGCTTCATCCACATAAAAATGCGCGACAATTTGAGCATTTTGTGCTTTTAATAACGTTTTAATTTCAGCTTTTAAGGTCGCTTGTTCTGCCTCACTCAGTACAGGTAAGCTTGGCGCTTCAAGCGCCAGCTTATCAATACGTGCCGCGAGTTGTGTTGGAATATCCATTGCTTTTTGAGTCATGAGAGCACCCTAATTTAGTTTGACGTGTCACGTACTGGCTTTCGATAGCGCAAGCCTAAATCGGCTAACTGCGTATCATCAACTAATCCTGGTGCAGCGGTTAATAAACATGCGGCGGATTGTGTTTTAGGGAAGGCAATGACGTCACGAATGGAGTCGATTTTGCCAAAAATCATAATCAAACGATCTAAACCAAACGCCATGCCGGCATGAGGTGGGCAACCGTATTTTAGGGCATCCAGTAGAAAACCAAATTTCTCTTGCGCCTCTTCTTCCGAAATACCCAGCAACTTAAAGACGGCGGCTTGCATATCACTGTTGTGAATACGCACCGAACCCCCTCCAACTTCCAGTCCATTAATCACCAAGTCATACGCTTTAGAGAGCATTTGCTCGGGTTCATCATGGTTTAAAATTTCTTCGGTGGTGGCTTTTGGCTGCGTAAACGGATGATGGATCGCGGTCATGCGAGCGGTTTTTTCATCCGCCTCAAACATTGGGAAATCAACCACCCAAACTGGCTTCCATTCGCCGTTAAGCATATTTAAATCTTCACCGATTTTAACGCGCAAAGCACCTAAGGCCTCGTTGACCACTTTGGCATTGTCTGCACCAAAGAACACAATATCGCCATCTTCGGCACCCACACGCGCCATAATATCCATCACTTGGTCGGGGAAGAACTTCACAATCGGCGATTGCAACCCTTCAATACCGGCCGACAGATCATTTACTTTAATATAAGCCAATCCTTTTGCGCCGTAAATAGCAACAAACTTGGTGTAAGCATCAATCTCTTTACGAGACATTTTGCCCCCCCCAGGTACACGCAAGGCGGCAACACGCCCTTTAGGATCTTTGGCGGGTGCGGCAAACACTTTAAAGTCAATGTTTTGTAGTAGGTCGGCAACATCCACCAACTGCATATCAATCCGCAAATCTGGACGATCAATTCCGTATTTATCAATCGCTTCAGCATAGGTCATACGAGGGAAGTCATAATCAAACTCCACCCCAATCGCTTCTTTAAAGAGCGCTTTGGTCAAGCCTTCCATTAAGTCCATAACCGCATCCTCTTCCATAAAAGAGGTTTCAATATCGAGCTGAGTAAATTCAGGCTGACGATCGGCACGCAGATCTTCATCACGAAAACAACGGGTAATTTGATAATAACGATCAAAGCCTGACATCATCAATAACTGCTTAAACAACTGTGGCGACTGTGGCAACGCAAACGATTTATTAAGATGGGTACGACTCGGCACCAAATAATCACGCGCCCCTTCTGGAGTCGATTTGGTCAGCATGGGCGTTTCAATGTCCATAAAGTTTTGATCATCTAAATAACGGCGCATCGTGCGCGTGACTTTGTAACGCAACATCATGGTTTGTTGCATCTCTTCACGACGCAAATCAATATAACGATATTTTAAGCGAACTTCTTCGCTGACATTTTTTTCATCCAACTGAAACGGAATTGGCTCCGCCATGCTTAACACGTTAAGTTCGGTTGCTACAATTTCAATTTTTCCAGTCGCCATTTTAGGGTTAATGGTTCCCTCGGTACGCGGAATCACCTTGCCGGTAATTTGCAATACGCACTCGGCACGCAAACGCTCCGCTTTAGCAAAAATTTCTGCGGTATCTGGGTTAACCACAATTTGCACTAATCCTTCACGGTCTCTTAAATCAATAAAGATAACCCCGCCATGATCGCGTCGGCGATGAACCCAACCTGCAACGGTCACCGTTTGGTCAATAAATTTCTCTGTGACTTGTCCACAATATTGTGTGCGCATACTTTTTTAACCCTTCTACTGTTTTTACGAACGTGAGACCTTTGCACGAGAGGGGCGCGCGAGAAAAAAGAGATGAAATTTGACTGATTAAGGCGGAAATCGCAGGGAATACCTAGGTATTCGCAAGATTTTCAACAAAAATCAGGCATATTTCAGCCTTTTTTATCTGTGCATCCTTTCGTGCAAAGGTCTCAACGTATTAATTTATCTAAATATAACCACTCAGCAGTTACATTTAGTTTTGAATTTTATTTTTCACTTTATTTTGAGGCTATTTTTTCAGTCACTTTCTCAGGCAAGTCGGGCACAATCACCCCGCCAGAGATGACCATTTTTAAAGCATCATCCACTTTCATGTCCAGCTCAACAATATCTTGTTTAGAGGCCATTATAAAAAAGCCTGAGGTAGGATTGGGCGTGGTAGGCACAAATAAGTTCACCACATCGGCCATACCTGTTTTGCCTTGCGCCTCCCCTTGCAACTTACTGGTTTGAAACGCCAAGGTCCATAATCCAACCCGTGGGTACTGAATCAGATAGACTTTTTGAAAGGTTTGATCACCCGAACCAAACACGGCTTGTGCAATCTGTTTTGCCGCATTATAGATAGAACGAACCAATGGGATACGAGAGAGAAAGGACTCCCAAATTCTCACCAACTTACTGCCTAAAAAATTGGCGACAATGACACCCGTTAACAAAATCAGGGTGAGCGACAGCAAGACACCAAAACCGGGAATATCCATGCCCAACAAGACTTCAGGGCGATATTGATGCGGTAATAAGAGCAAGCTACGATCAAACAGATCGACCAAAAACTTAATTACGACGATGGTGACGCCCAAAGGCAACCAGATCAATAACCCCGCAATGAAGTACCGCTTAAAATAGGACACGTAAAAAACCTGTTTAAAAAAACATTTAAGAAAACGAGTCATTATAAAGGAATTGAATGTTTTTTTGAAAAACTACTGAAAAGAAAAAGGGAAGCGCAAGTTTCAGCTCTAAATGATAGAGCCTACAAGCATATTATTGAATGCACGTTATTTAATTATATTCGCCAGGAAGAACTGTTTTTTGAACCGTGACTCGGTCAAACTTCTTACCGGACATTCTCAACAGTTCATCACCTGAGAACTCAAATCCAAGTTTTAAAGCGACTCGTGCCACATCGTCTGCGGTTGATTTTGAGAGCACTTCTTCTTTAAGCGCTGGGTCAGACTGCATTTTTTTTAAAAAATCGCTGAGTTGATCTAAAGCCATGTTTAAAACTCCTATTTCTGATTCATTACCCGCTATTCTAACAGGAAAACTAAGATTAATACTAAGAGACCTTTGCACGAGAAGGATACACGGATAAAAAAGGCTAAAATATGCCTAATTTTTGTTGAAAATCTTGCGAATACCTAGGTATTCCCTGCGATTTCCGCCTCAATTAGCCAAATTTTATCTCTTTTTTCTCTCGCGTCCCTCTCGTGCAAAGGTCTCACTAAGAACTATACATAGAGTTCAAGTGGCGGCTCATTGCCCAAACGCTTAATAATGTCCCCTCGAGTCACGATTCCAATGGGCTGTTGAAAATTATTCATTATAACCAGCGCACCAATATCATATTGAGTTAGTACATTCGCAACATTTCGAATGTCGGTTTCAGCGACCGTTGTGACCACATG
>Ga0256839_1003091_pt1 | contig 17599 bp, 11 predicted proteins | sample 354166metaG_FD_185968 | JGI IMG/M metagenome (GOLD analysis project Ga0256839, IMG submission 185968) | Hydrothermal vent microbial communities from Mid Atlantic Ridge, Atlantic Ocean - 354-166 | ecosystem: Environmental > Aquatic > Marine > Hydrothermal vents | place: Atlantic Ocean: Mid... | reverse complement strand
TTCTAAACGGCAATAGCAATGCAGCCACAACCGCTACACAGCTAAAAGCAATTGGTCTAAAGAATCTCAATCCAAACTTTGATTACACGGAAGCATTAAAAAAAGGTAATTACAAAAATAAATCAAAAGTCGATGTGATTAAAGAGATGCAACGAATTATTGATTTAGAAAACGGCGGAAACATAGAAACAGCCGGTTCAGTGACATTGCTTTGGTTACTCTTGTTTGGCTTCATTGGTTTATCTCGTCGTGTGTTTTTACATCGGTGGCGCTAAATGTAAGTAATTCGTTTTTATGAAATTCAGCACCTTTTTTAACAAGGGAGAAGCCTCCAAAAACGATAATCAACGCTGGATCGAACATTTACGTTTTCACTTAGCGCGCCCAGATGCTTTGTTACCACTCGCCTTTTTAGGGTTAATTACAGGTTTTTTATCTGGCGGGGTGATTGTCCTGTTTCGCTTTATTGTCGAAAATACGCAGGATGCCTTATTACCCGGAACGGGTGCCGAAAATTATGAGGCGCTACCCTCTCTCTATCATTTTTTATTTCCCGTTATTGCCAGTATTTTACTGGCAATTTTATTTTATAAATGGGCCAAGGGAATACGTGTTTTAGGTGTTGCCAGAGTCATGGAGCGCGTCGCCTACCATCAAGGGCATCTCACTTTGCGTGGCTTTTTTATGCAGTTTATTGGCGCTGGCATTGCCATTATTGGTGGCCATTCTGTAGGCCGTGAAGGCCCGCATGCCTACTTAGGCGCAACTGCTTCTAGCTTATTTGGACAACTTTTTAGATTACCCAATAACAGTATTCGTACCTTGGTTGCCAGTGGTGCAGCCGCAGGAATTGCTGCTTCCTTTAATACACCATTGGCAGGCGTCATTTTTGCCCTTGAGGTAATTATGATGGAATATGCATTAAATAGTTTTGTTCCTGTAATGCTGGCAGCGGTCGTGGCAACGGCTTTATCCAACGCGGTTTTAGGCGGTGAACCTGCTTTTATCATCCCTACGTTAGAAGCTGTGTCTTTACGCGAGTTGCCCATCATTTTAATTTTAGGAGTAATCGTAGGAACGTTTGCAGCATTGTTTAACCATGTATTGACATTCATTAGTACGAAAACACAAGGCATTGAAATATGGTGGCGAATGATTGCCGCCGGTCTTTTGGTTGGCTTGATCGCCTTGCTGCAACCCGCCGTATTAGGCATTGGATATGACACCGTTAATGCCAGTTTATTAGGAGATTTTGCCTTAGGCACACTTATTGGCCTGGTCTTTTTAAAGTTGCTTGCTACCAGTTTGAGTGTTGGCTTGGGGATTCCCGGTGGCATGATTGGCCCCGCCTTTTTTATTGGCGCAACACTTGGTGGTGCAGTGGGCTTGATCGCGCATTGGCTATATGATGACTCAATCTCGCATATTGGGTTTTATGCCTTACTTGGCATGGGTGCAATGATGGGCGCAAGCTTGCAAGCACCGTTAGCCGCACTCACCGCAATTATGGAGCTCACCTATAATCCCGGCATTATCATGCCCGGCATGCTGGTAATTGTTGTAGCGCAACTCACTGCCAGTGAGGTTTTTAATAAGCAGTCCTTATTTGTCAGCTTACTGCGTGCCAATGGTTTGGATTATTCGGTAGACCCTGTGTTACAAGTGTTGCGCTCTGTTGGCGTTGCCAGTGTGATGAGCCGAAATTTTGAACGACTACCTGCAGAAATAACGCAAAGTAAGGCAACAGCCTTTTTACAACGGGAAAAAGATTGGATAATTATTAACCAAATTGAAGAGGATGGTAAAACCTTACAAGAGTTGTTACCCGTCTCTGAACTTGCTAAATACTTACGCATTGAGGAGGCACAAAATGAGCATGAAGCAAAGCACGATGTTGATGATGCACCACTTCAAGACCCATTAATTAATTTATTAGAAATTCCTGCAAAGCGCCTTACCATTACGGCCATTTCATTGCAGGCAAACTTGATGGAAGCGCATCAGGCGTTTTCTTCTGGCGCTGAAATTTTATGCGTTGTATTTAAGGAGGAAAGTATCACTAAAACATCACGGGTTTACGGTATTATCACACCGCAAATGATTGAAGCTGCCTACGTACCAAAAACTATTCGAACCACAAACGACTAATGTATCGAAGACAATTAAAACGCTCACGCAAACAGTTAACTTCCAGAAACATCTGGCAAACTCGTATTGTATTTTTTGGTGGAGCATTATTAGTTGGCTTAGCCTCGGTATTTGTCGCCTATGGTAGCGATGTTGCAAGCCACCTTTTTGTCAGCATTACTCAAGACAGACCTTGGTTGCCATTTATCATCACCCCACTGGGCTTAATGCTGATTATTTATTTAACACGTAGCTTTTTTGTCGGTGCTGAAGGTAGTGGCATTCCACAGGTTATTGTTGCCTTACGCCAAAACCGCCATAAAGAACTACGTTATCGCCTACTCTCGATACGCATCGCTATCGGCAAAGCACTAATGATTTTCTTAAGTTTATTAAGTGGCGCATCCATCGGTCGCGAAGGTCCAACGATTCATATTGCAGCTTCAATTGCATTTGCGTTAACCCGCTTTGCCCGCTTCCCGCACTATGATATCGGACGTGGATTGATTTTAGCTGGTGGTGCAGCAGGTTTAGCAGGTGCTTTCAACACGCCCTTAGCTGGCATTGTTTTTGCGATTGAGGAGTTAGCACGTAATTTTGAATCGAAAACCAGCGGAACAATCCTTACGGCAGTCATTGTATCGGGCTTAACCGCACTTTCTATTAGTGGAAACTACAGCTACTTCGGCGTTGTCGGTACACATATCGAAATGCCCAGCATTTTGTGGGTGGTGCTCGTCTGCGGTATTGCAGGAGGGTTATTAGGTGGGAGTTTTAGTGCTCTTCTGGTACATATTGGGCGAAGAATAGCCCCTTTTCGAAATCGACACCCCTACTTCTTAGCCGCCAGCATTGGTATCATGCTGGCTGTTTTAGGTACGATCTCACTCGGTCAAACCTGGGGTACAGGTTACGAGGAAGCCAAGGTTGCGCTGGCAGGCAAAGAGCATGTTAGTGCAAGTTTCCCGTTTTTAAAATACCTAGTCACATTACTATCTTATTGGACAGGTATTCCTGGTGGTATTTTTGCACCGTCGTTATCTATTGGCGCTGGTTTGGGTAATTGGTTATCGCAATGGTTGCCGATGGCACAAATCTCAACAGTAGCATTATTGGGGATGGCGGCCTACTTTACCGGTGTTGTACAAACACCAATTACGGCAGTGGTCATTATTATGGAAATGACCGGCAATCAAGAAATCTTACTACCCTTAATGGCGACCTGTTTAATTGCTGATGGCTTATCTAAAATTATTAGCCCACAACCTATTTATCGAGCAATGGCTGAGGATTTTATAAAAGGCTTGGCAAAATCCTCGTTACAAGAATCTCAAAATGCCAAAAATAAAACCCCGTAATTGCTCTTTTTAATAGACTCCATTATGTAAAGCCTTTATCCTCCGTATCGCTTTTAGGTGCTTCATTCACCTGTGTTTGAAGTTAAACGGGAAGCTGGTAAATGTGTATATAATCCAGCGCTGCCCCCGCAACGGTAATTGAGTTAAACCTGTTTCGTAAACCACTGTGTTGTAACTGACATGGGAAGGTGAGATAGGTATTAAGGATTTCCTTAACAGACTCATAAGCCCGGAGACCGGCCTAAAAGGGTGTGAGTTTTTTATCAAACTGATTAAAAATTCGCGTTTCTAACATCAGCACGGCGGGTGCTGACTGACTTTTAGGACTACTTCAAATGAACAACAAACTATCGCTTGCTATAAAAGCAGCCATTCCTTTTTTACTTCTTTCTGCACCAGCAGTTTTTGCAGAAACACTTATCGTTGATGATGTTATTAACGACACGGTAACCATCAATTCACAAGGTAGCTTGGAATTATCCATTACGGCGAATCGTACAGAGCAAGAAATTAACAAACCTGTGGCGACGATGAGCGTAATCACCAAACAAGATATTGAAAAATATCAGGCTACCTCAGTACTCGAATTATTACGCCGTGTACCCGGCATAAGCATTAAAAATAGCGGCGGCTTAGGCAAGCAAACAGGTGTTTCAATGCGCGGCACTAACACTGGGCATCTACTGGTATTGGTTGACGGAGTTAAAATTGGCTCGGCAACCTTAGGAGCTGCTTCATTTCAGCATTTACCTGTCAGTGAAATTGAGCGGATCGAAATTGTCCGTGGGCCACGCTCTAGCCTTTATGGTTCAGAAGCGATTGGTGGTGTAATCCAAATTTTTACCAGTAAGCGAAAAAAGGCCGGCGTGACGCCAGAATTTTCACTAGGTTATGGCAGCCATAACACCTTAGACATGTCATTTGGTGTTGCCGGCGGTACTGAAAGTAATTGGTTTCAAGTGGGAGCTGGCAAACTTAAAACAGATGGTATCAACGCACGTGACTCTTACACCGCCTACCCTGCACCAAATTACACGCCTACACAAGTAACTGAAAAAGATAAGGATGGTTATCAACGCACCAGCCTTAGCTTAAACCTCGGTCATCAATTTGCAAATGGTGCGAAGACTGAATTAAATATTATGGATGCCAGCGGTGATACGCAATATGACGGTGGAAGCGTTAATGAAACCGATTTCCATCAACAAGCGATTAGTGCAAAAGTATCAACCAACCTAGTACCTCGCTTAAAGCTTACAGGTGTTATTGGCACATCATTAGATGACAACGATAACCTGAAAAATGGGGTTAAAAAAAGTACTTTTACGACACGGAGAAAATCAGCAAGCATCCTAGCTGATTTTACGATTAATCGAAATAATACGCTTTTACTAGGCACAGATATTCAAAAAGATAGCGTTTCAGGCACCACAAAATATTCTAAGACAACTAGAAATAATAAAGCGGTATTTACCAGCTTGCAAAGTACGATCGGGATGCACGATGTAGAAGCTTCTGTACGCCTTGATGATAATCAACAGTTTGGTAAACACACCACCGGCAACATCGGTATTGGGCATAATTTTGCAAATGGCTTAAAGTTAACCACATCTTACGGCACTGCTTTTAAAGCACCCACTTTTAATGATTTGTATTACCCAAAGAGTGGAAATGCAAACCTAAAACCTGAAAAAAGCAAAAATATTGAAGTTGGTTTAAGTAAGCAAACTACGCACGGTGTTTTATCAGCAAGCTTATTTCAAAATAAAATCAGTAATTTGATTGCCTGGACACCGGATGCGAATGGCAAATACTCACCCGCCAATGTAGATTCAGTAAAAATCCAAGGTCTCGAACTTGGGCATAAGTTGAGCTTAGCGGGTTGGGCAATTAACCCTATTATCAGCTATATCAAGCCAGAGATTGATAATGGTGTTAACAAGGGTCAGATTTTAAACTATCGTCCGCAAAAGCTGTTGTCTTTAGATGTTGATCGCCCGTTTGGCAAGTTTAAAATAGGTGCAACGTTACAAGCCGAGTCTAAACGTTTTACCAGTTATGAAACCACAATGACTGATAAAACTAAAACGCCACCCGTGACCACAGTAACGCCTAGGGAAAAACTAGCAGGTTACGCTACACTTGATTTACGTTCAGAATATGCAATCTCTAAAGACATTGCACTGGGCTTAAAGCTTAATAATGTGCTTGATACCGATTACAAGACCAATAAAGGCTACAATCAAGATGGTGTAAATGGTATGTTAACCATTAAATACACCCCTAAATAGGTAACAATTAGCCTCTATTACATAATCAATAGAGGCTAATTAAAGAAGGAATTCATTATGAACACATTAAACAAAACTCAAACCGGTATTATTGCAGGCTTGTTATTGCTTATTTTAGTTGTAACAAGAACACATCACTTTAGCCATATTCAAGATGCCTCATGGGCAGTTTTCTTTTTATTAGGTTTCTATGTGCGCAATGTCATTGGCTTCCCTATATTTTGGTTGGTTGCTTTTGCGGTTGATTTAATCGTGGTTGAATCCAAAGGCGGCGAAAGTTACTGCTTTACCGTTTCTTACCCTTTCTTAATCCCAGCTTATGCCTCACTTTGGGCAGCAGGTCGTTGGTTTGCAGGGCATTACAGCGAAAACACACGCGGTTTATTCTATTTTGTAGCAGCAGCGGTTATCGGTACAGCCGTATGTGACATAATCTCTAGTGGCGGTTTCTACTGGTTCTCAGGGCGATTTGAGAATACTAACGTGACTGAGTTCGCAGGTCGTCTTGCAACCTTTATGCCGATGTTTATGAAAACTACGCTTATGTATTTAAGCATTGCCGCCGTTGTGCATCTCGTTGTTAAACATGCCGGCAGACTGGGTAAAAGCGCAAGCCAAACCTAATTACACCGTAGATATCAGCATATAAGGAGTCATATTTGGCTCCTTTATTGTTTATAGGATTTGAAAATGAATGATATTAACCAACGTCATAACAAACGCATGGAACGCAAAAAAGCGGTTATTGATAAAAATATCGAGGATGCAGACAAAGAAAAAGGCTTATTGCTGGTACTCACAGGTAACGGTAAAGGCAAGTCCAGCTCCGCCTTTGGCATGGTTGCACGTGCCTTAGGGCACGGCATGAAAGTCGGCGTATGCCAATTTATAAAAAGTCGTACTGACACTGGTGAAGAAGCCTTTTTTAGCGCCCAACAAAACTGTGACTGGCATGTACTCGGTGATGGATTTACATGGGATACACAAGATAGAACACAAGATATAGCCACCTCAGAAGCAGGCTGGAAAATTGCAAAAAGCATGCTTTCATCCAATGACTATGATTTAGTGGTACTGGATGAATTAACCTACTTATTGACTAGTAACTACTTAGACAGCGATACGGTGTTAACTGATATTTCTAAACGCCCCACGTTACAACACGTTGTCGTAACAGGCCGCGCTGCCACTGATGAGCTTCGTGAACTGGCTGATACCGTATCTGAAATTGCTGATATTAAGCACGCTTACCGCGCTGGCATTAAGGCACAAAAGGGGATCGACCTTTAGTGCAAATGAAAGAAGTAAAATATTCAAAGAATATGCAAGTTAACAATCAAAGATAAGCTATATGGTAGAATAAATTAAATTCCTGAAGATAGGCAATAAGGCAAGCATGAATCAAAAACAAATAAAACAACTAGAAGCCAACCTCTGGGACAGTGCCGATAATCTTCGTGCCAACTCAAAACTCACCGCCGCTGAATACAAAGACCCTGTGTTAGGTTTGATTTTATTGCGCTATGCACAAAACCGTTATGAACGCGCTAAACAAGAAATAGAAGCCAATATTCCCGATAGCCCACGCGGTAAACGCAAGCCGACCGAGGCAGATTATCTAGCGGCAGGGGCAATGATGTTGCCTGAAAAGTCTTTATATGATTATTTAGCGAACCTGCCCGAAGCCGATGACATTAGCGAAGCGGTAAACACCGCCATGCGTTTGATTGAAGAAAAGTACCCCGACCTTGCGGGTATTTTACCGCGTAACTACCAAGAACTAGATGCTAATTTATTACGTGATCTGATTCGTGTTTTTAATGAAGATGCGGTCAAAAACCTAACGGGTGATGTGTTCGGGCGTATTTATGAATACTTTTTGATGAAGTTTTCTATGAGCGGTGCGGGCGCGCAAGAAGGCGGCGAATTCTTTACGCCGCCTTCATTGGTACAACTTATCGTTAATCTCATTCAGCCCGATCATGGCATTATTCATGACCCTGCCTGTGGTTCGGGTGGTATGTTTGTGCAAACAGGGCATTTTGTTAAAAATGCCCTGAGTGAAAGCGGTAAGCGTGATAAAAGCGTCAATGAAGCCATCACCTGTTACGGCACAGAGTTAAAATCCAACAATACCCGCCTTGCCAAAATGAACCTTGCGATACATGGCATTGAAGGTAAAATCATCGAAAGCAACAGCTTTTATACCGACCCGCATGAACTGGTCGGCAACTGTGATTTTGTGATGGCAAACCCACCGTTTAACGTCAACAAGGTGGATAAGAAAAGTGACTTTGTAAAAAACGACAAACGTCTATTTGATGATGTCGGCATTCCCAAAGCCGATAACGGCAATTACCTGTGGATTCAATACTTCTATCATTACCTCAACGCCAACGGGCGAGCGGGTTTTGTCATGGCAAGTTCGGCAACCGATGCAGGCAATACCGAAAAAGCCATACGCACCAAGCTCATCGAAACAGGCGCGGTGGATTGCATTGTGGCGGTCGGTAATAACTTCTTTTACACCCGTTCACTGCCCTGTCATGTGTGGTTTTTAGATAAAGGCAAACGCGCGGAAAATAAAGACAAAATATTAATGATTGATGCGCGTAACACCTTCCGCAAAGTCAACACCACCATTAGCGATTTCTCCGACGGGCAACTGCGAAACTTTAGCGCGATAATGCAAGCCTACCGAGGCGATAAATCAGCCATTGCAACAGCAAGCCACGCCAACCAACAAGACAGTATTCAACAAGCGAAAGACATACTAAAGAATGTTAAACGATTAAAAAAACAACTCTACAAAACCGTGAAAAACAGGGGGGGTGAGGATAAAGATACACTTGATTTCAATACCGCAAAAAAACAACTAAAACAAAAAATAAAAGACTTAAAACCCGCCAATGATGCCAGCCATGCCGATTGTGAAGCCCTCGTGTCATTATTTGAAAAACCTTTTCCCTTACTCAGTGACTTAATCGAAAAATACAAAACCACACTCGCCGCCGATAAAAAAGCCCTGCTAGAAAAAGAAAAGCAGGATAAAAAAACAGGCAAGAAAAAAGACCCCGCCTTACGCAAACAGCTAGAGCTTAAAAATAAAACCCTGCGCGAACTAGAAGCCCATTATAACGACTATTATCAACAAACCACCCAAAGCCAAGTCGGTGAACCCCTGTATGACTACAAACAAAGCTTAAAAGACTGGCAAAGCTTAAACCAACACTTCCCCGATAATGACTATCAAGACATCGAAGGGCTATGCAAAATAGTCGATTTAGACGAAATAAAAGAAAACGACTACAGCCTAACTCCAGGCCGCTATGTGGGGTATAGCATCCAAATTGATATGGACTTTGATTATCAAGGTCGAATGGCTAAAATACATAAGGAATTGGCAGGGTTGAATAATGAGGCTAATGCGTTGATGGGGTTGATACAGGGTGTGAACTTGTGAGGGAAAGTTGGACTAAAACAAAATTAGAAGATGTAACCTCTTTATTAGGTGATGGCTTGCACGGCACACCTCAATATGATGAAAAAGGAGATTATTATTTTGTAAACGGGAATAATCTCCAAAATGGAAGGATTGTTATTAAGGATGACACAAAACGTATATCTGAAAATGAATATCAAAAAATACGAAAAAACTTGAATGATAGAACTATTCTTGTGGCAATTAATGGAACGCTTGGTAACGTAGGTGTTTATAAGGGTGAAAAGATAGCTCTAGGAAAGAGTGCTTGTTACTTTAATGTCAATCCGAATGTAGATAAGCAGTTTATAAAATATATAATAGTAAGTCCTTTATTTCAAATGTATGCACCTCTATACGCTACAGGGGCGACAATAAAAAATCTTTCTTTAAAGGCTATGAGGAATTTTTCTTTTCCACTCCCCCCACTCCCAACCCAACAAAAAATAGCCCAAATCCTCTCTGCCTATGACGACCTGATTGAAAACAATCTAAAACGCATCAAGCTACTCGAAGAAATGGCACAACAGACCTATGAAGAATGGTTTGTGCGAATGAAATTCCCCAACCATAAAACCACCCCCATTGATGCTGAAACGGGGTTGCCTGAGGGATGGACTAAGCAATTCTGTATTGACGTTATGGAAGTTTTAAGTGGAGGGACACCAAAAACTTCCATAGAAGGATACTGGAACGGAGATATTCAATTTTTCACGCCTAAAGATGCTACTAATGGGATTTATTCTAAAAATACAGAGAAGAGAGTTACCTCTCTTGGGTTAGAAAAATGTAACTCTAAACTCTACCCAAAAGACACTCTTTTTATCACTGCAAGAGGCACAGTTGGAAAATTAAATTTAGCTAGTGAGGCAATGGCTATGAATCAATCTTGTTATGCACTTAAAGCAAAAGAAGGATTAACACAATATTTCCTTTACTGTTCTCTAAGCAAAACAATTGATGCATTTAAAGGAGCTGCCAATGGTGGTGTTTTTGATACTATTGTAGTTGATACATTTAGATATTTACCATTCATTAAACCCTCATTAGAAGTAGTAGGTACTTTCAACGAAAAAACCACTCCTATTTTCAAAAATATTAAAGTTTTATTAGAAAAAAATACTCTACTAAAAGAAGCCCGAGACATCCTACTCCCCCGCCTAATGACAGGCATCATTGATGTCGATAAAATAAAAACACCCAGCTTTAAATCCCCCCATACCGAATTGGAAAACGCATGAATTATACCGTCCCCATGCTACCGCTAAAGCAAGACATTGAAAGCAAAGCGGTATTAAAAAAATGTGCCAAAGCGCATCAAGCACTGGCTGAGCTTAAAGGTATTGTTGCCACTATTCCAAATGAAAGCATTTTAATTAATACTTTGTCGCTACAAGAGGCAAAAGACAGTTCAGAGATTGAAAATATTGTCACCACACACGATGATCTTTTTAGCAGTGATCAGTTTAGCAAACAGTTTGTTAGCATTGCGGCAAAAGAGGTGCTGAACTATGCAACTGCTCTGCAAAGTGGTTTTGAACAAGTTAAGGTGCGTGGGCTATTAACGGCGAATGATATTCAAACAATACAAGCTAATATCGAACAAAATAATGCAGGGTTTCGTAGCCAATCTGGCACGACCTTAAAAAACGAACAATCAGGCGAGGTGATTTATACGCCACCACAAACACACGATGAAATTGTCAGGCTAATGTCAAACCTTGAGCAATACATTAATAACGATGCTTTGTGTGATTGTGATGAGTTAGTAAAAATGGCAGTGATCCACCATCAGTTTGAAAGCATCCATCCCTTTTATGATGGTAATGGGCGAACAGGGCGGGTGATTAATGTCTTGTATTTAATCAAGCAAGATTTACTGACACTGCCCGTGTTGTATTTAAGCCGTTATATCAATCAGCATAAACAAGATTATTATCACTTGCTACAAGTCGTCCGTACAGATGGCGATTGGGAGGCATGGCTATTATTTATGTTGCAGGCAGTTGAGGTGACCTCACGACAAACCACCGATTTAATCAAAGCGATTAAAACCTTGATGCAGTCTTATAAACAACGCCTACGAACGGATCTATCCAAAATTTACAGTCAGGATTTATTAAATAATATTTTTCGCCATCCTTATACCAAAATTGATTTTCTGGTGCGTGATTTACAAGTACACCGAAATACCGCCGCAAAATACTTGGACGCTCTTATTGATTTAGGTTTGCTGTCGCGCCATAAGTTTGGCAAAGAGAACTACTATTTGAATGATGCATTGGTTGATCTGCTTTTAAATAAATCGGGGCAAGCAGATTAAACATGCACACAAAAGCGGTGTTATCTGTACGCGTGACCTTAACATGCACAAGAAACAAGGATTTCTTGTGCATGTTATACTGACATGCACAAGAACACATGAATATGAGGTGATAACAGAATAATGAGCTACGAATATTCAGAAGACGGTTTAGTTGAGGCTGCCACGCAAGAGGTTTTAGAAGACCTTGGTTGGACGGTTGAATATGCTTGGCAAAAAGAGAGTTATTCGAGTTTGCCTGATCGTAGCGATGGGCTGTTGGGGCGTACGGATAAATCAGAGGTAGTTTTGGTGCGTTATTGTTTGGCGGCTTTACGCAAGCTAAACCCTGATCTACCTGATACCGCCTACCAGCAAGCCGTTGAACAAATCAGCCTGAAAATTGCTGATAAATCACTGGCACAGATTAATAAAGAAAGACACCAACTATTGATTAAAGGGGTTGAGGTTAGTTATCAAGATGATAAGGGTGTTTTAACAAAGAAAACACTCAAGCTCTTTGATTTTAAAGACCCTGAAAATAATGATTTTCGTGCTGTACGCCAATTAGAGGTCGTCGGGGCGTTGTATCAGCGTCGCCCTGATATTGTTGGTTTTGTTAATGGGATTCCTCTGGTTTTCTTTGAGCTTAAAGCGCATCACACTGAGTTACGCCACGCTTATGATGATAATTTGAGTGATTATAAAGACGCGATTCCTGAGTTATTACACAACAACGCCTTTATTATTCTAAGCAATGGCACGGATTCACGGGTGGGGACAATTACCAGCCCGTATAAATTCTTTTTAGAGTGGAAACGCATTGAAGAAGACGATGAAGGCGTAGTCAGCCTTGATACTTTGTTACGTGGAACCTGTGATAAAACCCGCTTGCTGGATATTTTAGAAAACTTTTTATTATTTGATGGCGAGGGTAATGATGTCACCAAGTTGATGGCTAAAAATCATCAGTTTATTGGTGTTAACAAGGTGGTTGATCGCGCTAAAAACTTATCGGATTTAAAACAAAAGCTGGGTGTATTTTGGCATACGCAAGGTTCGGGTAAATCCTATTCTATGGTGTTTATGTGCCAGAAGATTTTGCGTAAATATGGCGGTGGTATTACTTTTTTGATTGTGGTGGATCGCTCAGAACTGGAAAACCAGTTATATGATGATTTTACGGGCGTGGGTGCGGTCACAGAAAAAAATGTACGTGCAAAAAGCCGTGTGCATTTGCGCGAGTTGTTGGCTGAAAACCATCGTTATGTATTCACCCTTATTCATAAGTTTTCGATTAATCCTAAAAAAGAAAAAGAATATCCACTGATAACCGAGCGCGATAATATTATTGTTATATCCGATGAGGCTCACCGAACACAGGGCGGCACGTTTGCGCGCAATATGCGTTTTAATGGTATCCCTAATGCCACATATCTTGGGTTTACTGGCACGCCTTTGATCGATAAAGAAAAGCATCTAACCGAGCAGATTTTTGGTGGCTATGTATCGGTTTATGATTTTAAACGCTCGATTGATGATGGCTCGACTTTGCCCTTGCGCTACCTAAACCGTGGCGAAAAACTGGATATTGAAAACCCTGATCTTGATGAGCGCATGGCAGAGATTATCAATAATGAAGAGCTGGACGAAGACCAACGCCGTAAATTAGAGCGTGAGTTTAAGCGTGATTACCCTATTTTAACTTCTGATGATCGGCTAGAAGCCATCGCAAAAGATTTAGTCTGGCATTTTAATGAGCGTGGTTATCAAGGCAAAGCCATGTTTGTGGCATTAGATAAACCCACCGCCGTGCGTATGTATGAATATGTGATGGCGTTTTGGCCAGAGTATTGTACTGAATTAAAACAACGTATTAAAAATGCAGAAGATGAACAACAGGCGGTACAGCTAAAACACCATTTAAAACGGGTAGAAGAAACGGAAGTGTGTGTGGTGGTAAGTTCTGAACAAAATGAGGTTAAAAAGTTTGAGAAACTAGGCTTGGATATTGCTACACACCGCAAAAAAATGGTGTCGCGTGACCTTGAAGTAGAATTTAAAGATGATGATAATCCATTCCGCCTAGCTTTTGTTTGCGCCATGTGGATAACAGGTTTTGATGCACCGTGCGTATCAACCGTTTATTTAGACAAGCCCATACAAGGGCACACCTTGATGCAAACCATCGCGCGCGCTAACCGTGTGTATGATGATGAAAAAGAAAATGGTTTAATTGTTGATTATGGCAATGTGTATAAACAATTAGAAAAAGCGTATTCGGTTTATGGTGAAGGTGACAAGGGCAATGGTGGTAAAGGTGGGGGTGATGGCACTGAAGAACCCCAAAAGCCTGTCGAATTATTGCAAGAAATGGCAGATGAGATTCAATATGCTATTACGGTTGTAAACGAGTTTTTACAAGAAGTGCAGTTTGATATTGAGACTTTGATCAATGCTGAAACGGCAATGATAAAGCTATCAAAAATCAGCGAAGCAACCAATGCTGTTTGTTTAAATGAAACTACGCGCACTCAATTTGAAGTGGCGGCGCGCGAGGTGTTTCGCAAATACAAAGCCTTATACCCTGAAGCAGAGTGTAAGCCCTTCACACCTCAATTTAATGCAATAGAAGCCATTTACGGACAGTTAAATCAAAAAACTAAGAAAGCTGATATAACCGAAGTGATGATGTTATTACAGCAAGAAGTCAATATGAGCATCTCGCTAGAAGAGAATGTTGTGCGTGATTCGGATTATGTTGATTTGGGAAATTTAGATTTTGATAAACTACGCGCGGCCTTTGCAAAGTCTAATAATAAAAATGCTGTGGTGTTTAATCTGCAAGAAGCGATTGATAAAAAGCTGGAACAGATGATTAATCAAAACCCTATTCGTTTACAGTTTTATGAAAAATATAAAGAGATTATTGCAGAATACAATGAAGGCAAAGATTTGAAAGCCGTTCAAAAAGCATTTGATGATTTAAGCGACTTTATGAAAAATGAATTAACGCCCGAACTTGAACGCGCTGTACGTGAAGAGCTGGATGAGGAAACACTGGCAATTTATGATTTGCTAAAGAAGCCAACATTAACTAAAAAAGAAAAAAAGGATGTTAAAAAAGTCGCTAAAACCACTTTGGAGGTATTAAAGGCAGAAAAACTAAAGCTGGAACACTGGCGTGAAAGTACGCAGATAAGGGCGCAAGTGAAAATAACGATAAATCAGTCATTACAATATTTACCACAAGATCCTTACCCTGACGATGAATTGGAGTTGTTAAGCCAAGAGGTATATCAACATATCCATTCGCACTATCAAGGTGCTGGGATGAGTAGTTATGGGAGCTTTGATGGTCGTTACTAGCCATACTTTTTTATTAATATTCTTATGATTTAGTCTGTAAGTCACAGCCTGATCGAAAACCATGTTTAATTTATCCTTTAATACCTACACTGGAGAAGACAATTATTGGCGCTCAAGCCTGCTTGTTAGGTTTGATGATGCTGTAAAATTTCTTTGTTCTGGTGATCAAGTTTGTTCGAATAATCAATACTCTATAGGCAAGCAATGTATCAACCATAGTTTTGATAGCGCTGCGGTAAAATATCTTGATGAAGACTTGGACGATTGGTTAAATACAGAATTAATTACGCTTGAAGCACAGTGCCCTACTATCCTAACAGCTGTACATGCCGAGAAATATTATTGCATCAGCAAGTTAGAAAGGCAGGGGATAAAAGTTTCTGTGGTTACGACAGCAGGCATACAATCGAACGCTGTGAACGTGCACCATGATCGAAGCCCTCATGATCTAAATATTAATCAACAGACTGCAAAAATAGGCACGATTAATATTGTTTTGTGTACTAATATCAACCTAACAGAAGCCGCAATGGCGCAAGCGCTAGGCATTGTTTATGAAAGTAAAGCGGCGTTATTTTATGATAACGGCTGGAAAAGTAGCTACTCCAATCATATTGCAACGGGTACCGGAACGGACTCTGTCATTATTGCTTCAAGTACCAATAAGCGCGCTGCTCAAGCAAACTATGCAGGCTCACACTCGATATTTGCTGGCATGGTCTCAGAACTTATTAGAGACTCGATTGAGTGCTCGGTTAATAAAAGTCGAGCTGCAATAAGGTAACTGATTTATGTCTTGTTTGATGGTACAAGGTACAACCTCTGATGCTGGCAAAAGCATTTTGGTAGCAGGTTTGTGTCGGGTGTTTCAGCGCCGAGGCTTATCGGTTGCCCCGTTCAAGCCACAAAACATGGCACTTAATAGTGCGGTTACTCCAGATGGTGGTGAGATTGGTCGGGCGCAAGCTTTACAAGCGCAGGCGGCTGGTGTTCCATTATCTGTTCACATGAATCCTGTTTTACTTAAACCCAATACAGACACGGGCGCGCAGGTTATTATCCAAGGGCATTCGATTGGTAATATTGAAGCCCTGGCCTATCACGAATACAAACCTAAAGCCGCTGAAGCTGTTTTTGAATCGTTTAAAATACTTTCCGAAGAATACTCGAATATTCTGATAGAAGGCGCGGGTAGCCCCGCCGAAATTAATTTACGCAAAGGTGATATCGCCAATATGGGCTTTGCTTTACGCGCTAAATGCCCGGTTATAATTATTGCTGATATTGACAAAGGCGGTGTTTTTGCGCATTTAGTGGGCACCCTTGAACTGTTATCAAAAGAGGAGCAGGCGCTGGTTAAAGGGTTTGTGATTAACCGTTTTCGTGGCGATATTGCTTTATTACAAGATGGCTTAGATTGGCTAGAAGACTTCACCGGAAAGCCAGTTTTAGGCGTATTACCCATGTTGCATGGTTTGCATCTGGATGCCGAAGATGCTGTACCAGAGAATATTCTGAGTACTGAGGATAAATTTAAAATAATTATTCCCCGTTTACCTCACATCAGTAACCACACCGATTTTGAACCATTACGCTTGCACCCTGAGCTTGACTGCCAATATATTTCTCATCATGAAGAAATCCCACCCGCCGACTTAATCATTCTACCCGGTAGTAAAAACGTAGGTTTTGACCTTGCCTGGTTAAAATCACAAGGCTGGCAAGAGGCATTTGAGAAACACTTACGCTACGCAGGAAAAGTAATTGGGATTTGTGGTGGCCTACAAATGCTGGGGCATAAAATTCATGATCCACTGGGTATCGAAGGCGAACCACAAACACATACAGGATTTGGCTTATTGGATTTTGAAACAACCTTACAGACGAGTAAAAATCTCAGTAATGAAACAGGAAAACTGGCTTTTCTGGATGACAATATTCACGTTAAAGGCTATGAAATCCATGCTGGAGTAACCACCGGTGATGCATTAAATACTCCCGCACTTTTTCTGAATAACGCTTCAGGCAGTAAAACAGATGGCGCCATATCAGCTGACAATCAGCTATTTGCGTGTTATTTACATGGCTTATTTGATGAGCCAAACGCACTGCAAGCTTTAATAAATTGGGCGGGCAAAAAGACCACTCAAACCTTTGATATAAACATTCAACGTGAAGAACAGCTAGAACGACTAGCTGATGCTATTGAGGAGCATTTAAACATGGATAAAATTTTACACATTTCAGGGCTACACCAATGAAGCCTTTTGTTTGCGTATGGAGTGGTGGCAAAGATGCTTGTTTAGCAATGTATCGGATGAGCTTGGCAGGCATAAAACCCAGTTATTTACTCACCATGATGGAAGCCGATGGTGTTACCTCTCGCGCCCATGCGCTGCCGTTAGAATTACTTGAACAGCAAGCCACCGCACTAAGCCTGCCGTTTTTAGCACAACCGGCAGAGGATTATAAACGCGCTTACCTTGATGCATTAGCCACACTAAAAAATCACGGCATAAGTGATGCTGTATTTGGTGATATTGACCTGCAAGCACATAAAGATTGGCAAGAAGAAATCGGTGAACTGGCTGACTTTACTATGCACTTCCCTCTTTGGGAGGAAGGCCACGACAAGCTTGTACATGAATTTTTAGATGCAGGTTTTGAAACC
>Ga0256839_1003090_pt1 | contig 17600 bp, 12 predicted proteins | sample 354166metaG_FD_185968 | JGI IMG/M metagenome (GOLD analysis project Ga0256839, IMG submission 185968) | Hydrothermal vent microbial communities from Mid Atlantic Ridge, Atlantic Ocean - 354-166 | ecosystem: Environmental > Aquatic > Marine > Hydrothermal vents | place: Atlantic Ocean: Mid... | reverse complement strand
AAGCAGATTGCGCTGAAATTTTCTCAGGTCGTGAATATCAGCCGGTTGCAGCCGGTGGATGCGTTGCCTTACTCTCTCTTTATAGCTGTTCAATGGTGGTGCTGGAACAGGATTTAGCCCCCCAAACAGACAAGCCGGATTCGTGGAGACTCATCATATCCATGTCCTGTTCACGAGTTTCGGCTAATTGTCTGTTTGAATCTCGGGTACAGTTTCTACCAGGATCGGTCTGGCATGCAGGTACCTGGTAGTACTGCGCTTGGCCTCGATATCGGCATAGATCAGCTCTGCCTGTTTCGCCTCAATATCAAGGCTTTCTGCCAATTCCGCTGGTGAAACATCATGATTGTGGGCCCATAAAGCCAGATCCATTTTATGGTAAGGCAGGGCATAGTAAAATTCATCTTGCCCTTGTGGCAGGCTGTAGGTATCTGTTGTCGGAGTGGTAGTACAGATCGCTTCCGGCAGATTCATGTGCCGGGCTAATGCATAAACCTGGGTTTTGTAGAGATGCGCAATTGGTTTGATATCGGCCGAGCCGTCACCGTTTTTTACGAAAAATCCCTGGTCATACTCAACTCTGTTGGGTGTTCCAATAACGCTGTAGTTGAGGCGATCCGCATGAAAATATTCAATTGTCTTGCGGATTCGTTGCTTGAAATTGGTGGCGGCTACAATCTGCAGGTAGGCCTTGTGAGGGAGGCGTTTTTCGAGTAGTTCACCGTCCGGAGTTTGTACGATCAGCCGGAAATAATGAAAACCTCCTTTTGCTCCACCTGAGATTACAATTTTGCTTTTCCAGTCTTGTTGATAATCGGGAAACAGGGTGCGAATAGCTTCATCCCGCCACTGGTAGCAGCCGACGGCGTCCAGCGTCGGCGAGAGATCTGTCGCAATATACTCCAGTCCCAGGTGCTTGGCCAACATACCTCCCAGAGTGGAGCTGCTTTGAGATGAGTCCAGCTCGGGGAGTAACAGGGCCTGCACCCGGCTGGTTCCAAAAGCTCTTGCGCAAAGCGCGGCACATACGGAGCTGTCAATTCCACCCGACATTGCAATGACTGCTCCGCGGCGACGAAATTTTCTGTTGTATTCCTGAAGGGCACCACAGATTTTTTCAACTTCCTGCTCGCAATCAAGTTCAAGAACCTGGCTGTTTAGAGATGATGGCGACATGAGTACTCCCGTTTTGAAACTAGGCTGTTTTTCTTTCCACATAGCTGGAAATCTTGTTCAGCGTATCAAGATTTTCCGGGGTGATTTCATCATCTTCCACCTGAATACCGAACTCCTCTTCAAGAAATGATACCAGCTCAATAACTCCGGTGGAGTCCAGCAGGCCCAGCTCCAGAAAAGAGGTTTCATCCTCTAGGTTGATATCGCTCTGGCCCATCAGGAAATTTTCAGAAATATACTCTTTAACGGCTGTTTTGGCTTCTGCCATTGTTGTCTCTCCCCATGCTTGGTTAAAAAAGTGCTCACCCCCCTCTTTTTTGTGTGCAGGTGAGACGGAGATATAATAATTCGCTGGTAACTACTCAGCTTGCTCCTGAAACGGGCCATTTCTGCGTTGGAAAAGGTCTTTACCCTTGGCCGTTCCCTATATCCATCATACTACACGCCATTTGAACCTTCTGTCCGGCCTGTAGTCCCGAATGCGGCATATATCCGTAGCCGGGTCAATAATGATATTGTAATAAAGAATCGATGTGAAGTATTAACTATCGTTCGTCCTGGTCACCATGAATGCCATCGTTCATGGTTGATGATGACCGGATATACATCTCATCAAGCAGCATGGTCGATAATATACCCACAAAAGCCATGTTGTCGGCGAATCCGATGGCCCGCCCCTTGCGGCATTTGTTCATCAACCGGGTAACGGCCTGGCTGTCAAAATAACCCGCCTGATCTATTCTCTGTTCACTTAACAGATGTTCTACATACTCCACCGGTTTTCCATTGTTAAAAAAGGACTGACTGTCGGGAGCCCGGTACGGTTGTTTGGTGCGGCTGCGGATGCTCTCGGGAATGATTCCTTTCATCGCTTTTTTAAGAAGATATTTTTCGTTGAGTCCCATGATTTTGTAGCGCAGCGGCAGTTGGTTGGCGAACTCGATTACCCGATGATCGAGGAATGGAAAGCGGCCCTCTATGGAGCTGGCCATCGCAACACGATCCCCTTGTGAGCTGAGCAGATAACCGGACATCAGGGTGTGTGCCTCGATGTATTGATCCCTGTTAAGTGGTTTCCAGTTATTTATCCCGGCCGGCAGCATGTTCTCCAGGGTAGCATGAGAGTGATGGTCCTGAAGTTCCGCCTTTACGTCAGCGCTGAAGAATTGCCAGCTGCGACGCGTTGTCGTCCAGCGGGGAATGTGTCCAAAATAGGGCTTGTCAAGCTGTTCCATGCCTTGTCTGAAGAAGTGCCGGGAGTATGCGCGGCTGGCCATCGGAGAATTTTCAAGATAGGGGTAAAGCCTGTCCAGAATCATTGGCCGTATCCTTGAGTCAGGAAAACGGGCCCAGAATCGCCTGATTTTTGCCTCCTTGAATATGTCGTAACCGCCCAGAACCTCATCAGCTCCTTCACCGGTCAATACTACCTTGTATCCTTCCGAACGGACTTTTGCGGAGAGTGTCATCAAGGGCGTTGGCGCAGTGCGAAGAATCGGAGACTCTGTATGCCAGATCACCTTGGGAAACAGCGCGTGGATATCGGATTTTCTGCACAGTACGTGACTGTGATTGGTGCCAAGGTAGTCAACCAGTTGCTTCTGGTAACTGCTTTCATCAAACTCATCATCTTCGAATGAGACGGAAAAAGTGCGCAGCGGTACATCGGTGTAGTGTTTGATTAATGATGTGGTGACTGATGAGTCCAGCCCCCCACTGAGGTAGGCTCCTACCGGAACATCAGAGCGCAATCTTAATCGGACTGAGTCGATCAACAGCTCCTTGAGTTCAGCGGCCAGATCGTCTGCAGAGCGCTGGTCGGGAATATCAGTGAGAAACTGCCAGTCCCAGTATTGACTGATACAGGGTTTTCCTTTTTCCACAGTCATTATATGACCGGGGGGGAGGGTGGAAACGCCTTCGAATATGCTGTGAGATGGTAGAGGAGCCCAGTAGGTGAAGATCTCTCCCAAAGTCTTGATGTTCAGGCGTCGTTTCAGTACGGGGTGCGCGAACAGAGCTTTCACTTCTGAAGCAAAAAACAACCGGCCGCCGGTTACAGAGTAAAACAGGGGGCGGATTCCGGTGCGATCACGGGCAAGAATCAGGCGCTGCTGCTTTTTGTCCCGCAAGGCGATGGCAAATTGTCCGTTGAGGTGATTGACAAAGCTGTCGCCATACTGCTCATAGAGATGCACTATGACTTCGGTATCTGATTGCGTGTAGAACTGGTGACCCAGTTGCTCAAGTGCTCTGCGGAGTTCGATATAGTTGAAAATTTCCCCGTTGAAGACAACCTGAATGGAGCCGTCTTCATTATGTATGGGTTGATTCCCCCCCTGCAGATCAATAATACTGAGCCGCGCATGGGCCAGTCCTGTATGGTCATCTGTATAATAACCGTAACCATCGGGACCCCGGTGGGCCAGCCGGGTAATCATTGGCTTCAGCTCTTCGAGAGAAGGAGGGGGCAGATCCTGCAGATTCAGTATTCCGATTATTCCGCACATGGCTCATCATAACAAATGCAGGCAGGAAACGGGCATGCGATTAAATATCTTAGCGGGATGATTTATTATCAGGGGACACGATTTTGTTCTGATTATGCTATATGAACTGTTCGTAATGTGCAAACTGTCCCCATCTGTTCTGACGCGACGCAGCTTGCCGGGTTTCTGCCCAAAAGGCACCAGTGCGGCAGTTTGCTGTTAACTTTTGGAAAATTTGTGACGAATTCTGGTTTAATCAAACACAATTTGTTGTATCGTTACTTCGTTGCAATTGATGGGCACCTCTGTAAATAGTGATTTAGTGATTTCTTCACGAGAGCAAAGTAAGTTCGGCACGTACGGCTACATGGACGCAGGAGATAGAACGAAGCAGGAAGCCCGAGTCGAGAGCAATGCATGGATCAATTGCCGGGGATCGCAGAGTATACGGGAATACATGAACATTAGAGCACAGCACTGACGCCGCTATCGCGGAAAATTATTAGGGGTGCCCTGATGTTCGAACAAGGAGTGAGAGATGCACGGTACGGACTGGAAAAGATGGGCTATTGTCCCCTTGCTGGTCATGGGGATCATGCTTGCTGCATGTGACAGCGATTCATCCAGCTCTCAGGAAACTTCGAAGGGTAATGATAATGATGAAGCGCCGTTGACATCCGGCGCTATTATAGAACGTTATGGTTTTTCTCCAAGCAATGAAATATTCCCAAACCCGGAGCGTGGTTTTTATGGCGGTTCCATAATTCTCCATGACCGGTTCGAGAACGGGGACTACGAAAGTGATGTCAGAAATGGACGGACTTTGGTGGCGGCCACTGTTCGCCTTGATGAGTATCGGCAATCAAGGCTGCCGGAATCGTTGTTGAAAAATCTCGGAGAAGGTCTGGCCACGCTCCGCAACAGTCCGGGGATTAAAGCGATCCTGCGTTTTGTATATAACAGCTGCTTCAATTGCCCGGATGCGGACAAGGGTACGATACTTCAGCATATCAATCAGTTAAAGCCGGTTTTTAATGAGTATTCAGATGTAATTGCTTTTGTTCCGGCGGGTTTTATTGGTTCATGGGGCGAATGGCACCACTCTACAAATGGATTGACAGATAACCCGGCGGATAGCAGGGAGATCATTGAAGCGTTGCTGGATGCATTACCGGCATCACGAATGGTTCAGATCCGCTATCCATTCAGAAAAAAAGAGCTTTATGAGGGGGAGGTAGACAAACAGTCGGCCTTCAGTGGGGAGTATGCCGCCCGAATCGGACATCACAATGATTGCTTTCTGGCCGCAGCAACCGAAGATGAAGGTTATCTGCCGAACAGCGATGCCTCGCAAGCTGATATCGATGAAATGAAAGGCTACATTCGTCGGGAGGCACTTTATACCCCTGTCGGGGGCGAGTCTTGCGAACTGAATCGCCAGGATGAGGCTTTGCAGGAGATGGAATATCTGCGCTGGACCTATATCAATGTCTATTACCACCCCGATATGATCAACTATTGGCGGGAAACGAGTGATTATGAAGTAATGCAACGGAAATTGGGTTACCGGTTCGAGCTGCTTGGCGCTCGTGTTTCGGGTGAAGCGAAACAGGGTGGCACCATAAACTTGCAGCTGACGTTGCGCAACAGTGGTTGGGCGAATATGTACAATCCCAGACCGGTTTATGTAGTGCTTGATAATGGCGTCGAGCGTCTGAATATTCTGCTTGAAGAGGCAGATCCCCGTTGGTGGAGCCCGGGGAAGGAGATATCGCTTGGTGGAACAATACAACTGCCTGCAGAAATTCCACAGGGGAGATACAGAGTTGCTCTCTGGCTGCCCGATGAGTCTGGGCATCTACGGGATAAACCTGCGTTTTCCGTCCGTTTTGCTAATGAGGGGGTTTGGGATGCCGAACAAGGATTTAATGTATTGGGGGAGATGGATATTGGTCCTGATGCCTCATAGTTAAAGCATAAGGGCACCTATAAAAATGCACTTTTTCCGTGATAGTGGTGTCAACTCCATGCTCGAATTCTTATGTGTTCCTTATTACACTGTGATTCCCGGCAATTGCTCCATGCGTTGCTCTCGACTCCGGCTTCCTGCTTCGTTCTACCTCGTCCATCCATGGACTCGTACCTTCTGCGTCCATACAGTCGTGCGCGCGGACCTTTCTTGTTCTTGCGAAAAAATTGCTATTTTTAGAGGTGCCCATAAATTTGCGGTCCATTTTCAATTTGGCCAGCAAAAGAGCCGGTTTTTCAGAAGACTGCAATGCAGCTCCAGTATCAAACCGGAGCAGGTGTATCAGATTTTCCGTAGTGCAGACAGGTGTGTACCGATTGTTCGGTACTCCAGGATATGACAAATGAAATACCTGGACAGAATTAAACGCCACGTTACCCGGTTGACACCAGAGGCTCAAACTGCCCTGGTTGCATTTCAGCGAGAAGTGCAGGATCCGGCGTTACCCTTGTTCGACAAGCAGTATTATCAGTGGATGCATGAAAAAAATCCGCATAAAGGGAGTGATGGACCGCAGTTCTGGATCTATCGCAAGGACGGTATTGTTCATGGTCAGCAGGTAGGTATCCCTTTTTTACTATCGGTACAAGGCAAGTTATATTCGGCGTCCTGGGCAATTGATCTTCTGGTGCGACCTAAATTTCGCATGCGTGGTATCGGCAACCTTTTGGGTGCTGCGCATCAGCAGGATAGTGATATTAGTGTCGGGATTGGTATATCGGAGGATGCCTGCAAGTTGTATCGGCGGGCTGGCTGGCTTGAACTGGGCAAAATGCGGGTATTTATACGGCCACTTGATACCAGACGGATGTTGCCGCTGTTTAACTGCTCTCCGGACAACCCTGGGAGTCGGGTGGCCGCAATGCTTGGCAATGCATTTCTTCTTGTGCTCGACAAAGGCTGTAGTCTGCTGGCCTGGTTTTCGGGTGTCAAACTGGAGCGGACGGAACAATTTGACCAACGAGCAGATCAAGTATGGGCAGTCGCAAGCAAGTTCTATCCGGTTATAGCAAAACGGGATTCCAAAAGTCTGCAATGGCGGTTTGATGCCATAGCAGAGGCTCGACACTATCAGCGTTTTTATCTATACAAAAATGATGATGTCTGCGGCTATCTCGTGCTCAGGAACTCAAAGCGTAATGGTGTAACAGTTGTCAATATTGTGGATTTTCTATGCCCCCCCTCTCTGATTACTCCACTCATGGCGGTTTGCATAGAAACATTACGTTGTAGTGATGCGGCGGCTATCTACTGCAGAGCTTTATTCCCCAAGGCAGGCAAGCGTCTGTATTCGCTTGGTTTTTGCAAGCGCCCTTTCTTTACACGCATCATGGCAGGTATAAATGAAAAATCCGGGCTGGCGCCAGAAGCGATATCAAGTGAGTCGGCCTGGTTTATCACCATGGCTGATAGCGATGGTGATTTTCGGGGAAACTGATGATGTTAGGGGTACCTCTAAAAATGTTTTTTTCCGCGATAGAAGTGTGGGCTCTGTGCTCGAATCGTCATCCAGCGCGGTTGTGCGCGTGGAGTTTCCTTGCTCTTGCGAAAAAACCACAATTTTAGAGGTGCCTTAAATGCAACGAGCCGCAATGCCGCCGGCAAGAAAAAGGGCCGGAATCCAGCCATGAGCGGTGATTGAGAATGCCTATTGGTACAGCTCATGCGTTAGCCAAAAAAATGGCCCCTGTTCAAGCAAGAACAGGGGCCTTTCTCCAGTGATAGAGTGAAGTGCTATAGTGGATTTATTTGATGATTACACTATAGCCCGGGTTGCATCAACGTGCTGTAACATACTTGGTGCGTACAATCTGGTAGGCCCTTCCAAGGTAGGTCAGGGGGACACTCCAGATATGGACAAGGCGTGTGAAGGGGAATATCAGGAATACCGTCATACCCAGCAGCATGTGAAGTTTGAAAATCGGGCTCACATCCGCCAGCAGGCTCGGGTCTGCCTGTAGTGTGGCGATACTCTGAACATAGCTGGTTAATGCAATCATTGTTGATACGTCGCCATGGGACACATGACTCATGGAGACCAGCGTGCTAAGCAGGCCCACGATGAGGGTTGCCAATATCCAGCCTATGACCAGCAGATCCCTCTTGCGGCTCGTTGCCATGATTCTTGGCTCTTTCAAACGGCGCATTATCAGCATGGTTCCACCCACCAGGCACATACCGCCAAACAGGATGCCGGCAACGATAGCTATCTTCTGATGAGCGAGATCTGATATTCCTACTGCCAGGAATACGCTGTGCGGGGTAAGCATGCCAACAAGGTGACCAAAAAATATGGCGATGATTCCGATATGGAACAGATTGCTGGCCAGGCGCATCTTCTTGTTATTCAGAAACTGGCTGGAATCGGCTTTCCATGTATATTGTTCGCGGTCGAACCGGATCCAGCTTCCTACTAAAAAGATGGTACCTGCAATATAGGGATAGACACCAAATAAAAAGTCATTCATTACCTTTCTCCTCAAGCTGCCTGGGCCAAGTGGCCCCGGCTTTCGATGATTCGAATCAGTCGGCTGTAGGGACTGCCGGCCTTCTCCAGGTTTTCTGCCAGAACGGTCAGCACTTTCAGGGCATCCCCAAGGAAAACCCGTGCCTGCATATCATCCAGAGTGGATACGTACTCCAGTATGAGTGGCAGGTAGTCGGGTAACTCTCCTTCCCCAACTTCCAGTCCGGCTGCCTTGTAGTGCTCACCAAGATCAACCAGAGCGGGTCCGCGTCCCCGGTCATCTCCAAACAGATGATGAGTCAGGTGAAGGTCATGCTCCGGGGTCATATCAAAAGTCTGTACATAGGTCTCCTGCAGACCGGTGATGTTGTGCATTCGCATCCAGGCGATAATATCCTTGATGGTTTTTCTCTCCTGTCCTGAGATGTCTGAATCACTGTCCAGCAGTTCTTCAAACATCGGCAGGTGTTCCAGAAGTTCTGCGTCAGGGTAATCAAGCAGACGTGCAATCAGTCGGTACAGTTGCATGGATTGTGTCTCCGTAATTGGTTTCTCTCAACTTGAATCAGGGATGTATGCTGATGCCTGTTCAGCCCTTTGGCCTGCCACCATCCAGCTCATCCTGCCATTTTTGCAGGGTTTCCCAATCCCCCTTGGCAGCGAGCGCTGCCTGATCGGGCCAGGTGCTGGGATCGGCGCGGTTATACTGGGGACCTGCTTCAACAAGAATATCCTTGATTGCATCGGGTGACATTGCGGCCAGTTCGGCAAAGGTGGAAATGCCGTTGCTGTTCAGTATCTCGGAAATTTTCGGACCTATTCCCTCAATCTTTTTAAGATCGTCAGCCTCGCTGGTCGTCAGCTCTGAAACAACCTCTGCAACTGGGGCAGTTTTCTCGATCTCAACCGTTGCCGGTTCGGCAAGTGCGGTATTCCCTGCAACTGCGGTGGTAGCCGTTGTCGATATCGCCGCAGGAGCCGAGGTTCTTTTCGGCCTTGGCATATACTGCATCGGGGTTACCGAACTAGTGCGTCTGGTCGGAAACAGGGAGAAGCCCTTATTGGCGCCGTGAGAACTGGTGTTGCCGACCGAAAAACCGTTCTGGCCCTGAAATGCGTAAGGATCTTCCTGTTTCATCTCTTCATGGGCCGTTGGTATAACAAAACGGTCTTCATAGTTGGCAATACCGAGATAGCGGTACATCTCATCCGATTGCTCTTCGGTGAGGCCCACCGTTTCAAGTACTGCCTTGTTTGGTTTGCCTTCGATTGCCTTGGATCGCTGGTTGCTGCGCATCGCCATCATGCGGTTCAGTGCACTGATGATCGGCGCCTCTTCCCCCGCTGTCAGCAGGTTGGCGAGATAGCGGGCGGGAAAGCGCAGCGCTTCCGCCTTGGGAATAACCCCGTCTGCCTCGGTAGGCAGATTGCCTTGGTCAAGCTGGCTCTGCACCGGGGAGAGGGGAGGGACATACCACATCATCGGCAAGGTGCGGAACTCCGGATGAATTGGAAAAGCGATCTTCCACTCCATCGCCATTTTCCACACCGGCGAATTTTGTGCAGAGGTAATCCATGCATCCGGGATACCTGCTTCACGAGCCTGGTGAATAACCTCCGGATCGTTGGGATCAAGGAAGACCTCCATTTGCGAGTTGTAGAGATCTTTCTCCCTGCCGGTTTCCGCTGCACCGAGGATGCGATCCGCATCGTAGAGCATCACGCCCACATAACGGATCCGTCCCACGCAGGATTCCGCGCAAGCCATCGGCATACCGGATTCAACACGTGGATAGCAGAGGATGCATTTCTCTGATTTACCGGACTCCCAGTTGAAGTAGATCTTTTTGTAGGGACAGGCGCTAACGCACATCCGCCATCCACGGCAGCGATCCTGGTCAATCAGCACTATTCCGTCTTCCTCGCGCTTGTAGATAGCGCCTGAAGGGCAGGAGGCAACACAGGCCGGGTTCAGGCAGTGGTTGCACAAGCGTGGCAGATACATATGGAAGGTTTTTTCAAACTCCGAATACATCTGCTTCTGAATCCCGTCGAAGTTCTTGTCCTTGGCGCGCTGTTCAAACTCACCCGCCAGGTCATCCTCCCAGTTCGGACCCCAATGGATTTTCTCCATATGTTCGCCGGTAATCTGGGATACCGGACGGGCTGTAGGAGCAGCCTCGGACAGAGGCTTGTTCTGCAGCTTCTGGTAGTCGTAATCAAACGGCTCGTAGTAGTCATCAATCTCCGGCATATCCGGATTGTTGAAGATATTGAGCAGTTTGCTCAGGCGGCCACCGGATTTCAGTTCAAGTTTGCCGCCTTTTTTCTCCCATCCGCCTCTCCATTTATCCTGGTTCTCCCACTCTTTGGGAAATCCGATCCCCGGTTTGCTCTCGACATTGTTGAACCAGGCATACTCAACCCCCTTGCGGTTGGTCCACAGGTTTTTACAGGTCACTGAACAGGTGTGGCAACCGATGCACTTGTCCAGATTCAATACCATCGCAATTTGTGCGCGAATCTTCATGCTGTTGTTCTCCTCAGTTCTTGATTCCGACCGGATTGAGTTGTACTTCGCGCTCTGGCGTCAACGGACGTTCCAGCCAATCGATATCTTTATCCTCGATTTTGTGAACGATAACGTGCTCATCACGCTGACATCCCACCGTGCCGTAATAGTTGAAGGCGTATGAGAGTTGCGCATACCCTCCGATCATGTTGGTAGGTTTGATAATGACCTTGGTTACGCTATTCAGAATACCGCCACGTTTCCCTGTTGTGTTGGAGCCAGGAACATTGACGTTCTTCTCCTGGGCGTGATACATAAGCGCCATACCGCGCGGGACACGCTGACTCACAACAACGCGAGCTACCGTTGCACCATTGGAGTTGACCGCTTCCACCCAGTCATTGTCTTTCAGGCCGATAGACTTGGCATCTTCCTCGGCCACCCAGAAGTAGGGGCCGCCGCGGAACAGCGTCAACATCCGCAGGTTATCCTGATAGGTGGAATGGATTCCCCATTTCGAGTGCGGGGTAATCCAGTTGAGGGTCAGAGTCTTCTTGCCTTGCAACTTGCTTGCAAGCTCTTTGGGCAGATTGGTGTGTGCCTTCAGATCATGCGGCGGCCGGAAGCAGCAGAGACCCTCGCCAAAGTCCAGCATCCACTCATGATCGAGGTAGAAATGGGCCCGGCCAGTCAGCGTGCGGAACGGGATATGCTCATGGATGTTGGTATATCCGGCGTTGTAGCTGACCTTTTCCGACTCAATACCTGACCAGGTCGGTGCAGTAATGATTTTGCGGGGCTGGGCGATGATATCGGCATAGGTGATTTTCTCCTCATGCCGCCCTTCGTAGAGATGGCTGTGATCGATGCCCGTTTTTTTAGAGAGGGCGCTCCAGGATTTATGGGCCACCTCGCCACAGGTTTCGGGAGCCATCCGCAACACGGCGTCACATACAGCAATATCCTCTTCAAGGGAGGGTCTTCCTTTGGAAACACCTTCTTCCTTGATTACCCCGTTCAATTCAGCAAGCTGTTCAATCTCAAGATCGGTATTCCAGTCGAGACCTTTGATATTGTTGCCAAGCTTGTTCATCAACGGACCAAGGGAAGAGTATTTTTTGTAGGTATTGGGGTAGTCCCGCTCAACAACCTTGAGTAGTGGCAGCGTCTTGCCCGGAACAGGCTCGCACTCACCTTTTTTCCAGTCCTTGACCTGACCAAACGGTTGGGCAAGAGCCATGGGGCTGTCATGCTGCATTGGCAGAGCAACCACGTCCTTGCGTGTTCCCAGATGGGTTTCCGCCAGCTCGGAGAAACGCTTCGCGATGCTGCGGAAAATCTGCCAGTCGGATTTGGACTCCCAGGCCGGATCCACAGCCTTGCCCAGCGGATGAATAAATGGGTGCATGTCTGTGGTATTGAGATCAGCCTTTTCATACCAGGTTGCTGTGGGCAGGATGATATCCGAATAGGCGCCGGTTGAGTTCAGGCGGAAGTTGATATCCACCATCAGATCCAGTTTTCCGACAGGTGACTTTTCTCGCCACTTGATCTCTTTGGAGTTCTTTCCTTCAATCCCCTCCTGCATGACACCGTTCTGGGCGCCAACCAGATGTTTGAGGAAGTACTCATGTCCTTTCGCGGAACAACCCAGCAGATTGGCACGCCACACGAACAGGTTGCGCGGATGATTTTCCGGGGCGTCGATATCTTCAGCGGCAAAGGCCAGGTTGCCACTCTTCAGCTGATCAATCATATAGCTGGCTACACCTGCTTCATCAGTGGCACCGGCTTTTTCAGCATCTGCAACAATCTCCATCGGATTTTTGTTGAAATGGGGAGCCGAAGGTAACCAGCCCAGGCGTTGCGAAACCACATTGTAGTCACACAGCTGATAGCCCTTGTACTTTGCTTTGGCAGTGGCAGCCAGAACCCCGTCAGCATCAACTTTTTCATAGCGCCACTGGTCGGTATGGAAATACCAGTAGGTCGTACTGTTCATATGGCGTGGTGGACGATGCCAGTCAAGGCCAAAAGCGATCGGAGCCCAACCAGCCTGGGGACGCAGTTTCTCCTGACCGACATAGTGCGCCCAGCCACCTCCTGACTGACCAACGCAACCGCAGATGTGCAGCATGTTCATGATGCTGCGGTAACCCATGTCGTTGTGATACCAGTGGTTAATGGCCGCACCCATGATGACCATGGACTTGCCCCGGGTTTTGGATGCATTTTCAGCAAACTCCCGGCCTGTACGTTCAAGGTCGGCCGCTTTGACGCCGGTAACCTTTGCTCCCCAGGCGGGAGTGTAGGGAACAGACTCATCGTCATAGCTGGTGGCGAGATTGTCGCCGAGTCCCCGGTCAATGCCATACTGCGCGATCAACATATCAAATACAGAGGTAACAAAAACATCTTCCCCATTGATACTCAGCTTGCGTACAGGAATATTGCGCAACAATGTGTCATCTTCCCCGGGAGTGAAGTGAGGGAACGCTACCGGCACCACATCATCCCGGTTGTCGATGCAGGAGAGTTCGGCTTCGATATCGGCTTGATCAGCCGAGTTCTTTGGTAACAGATTCCACTTTCCTTCTTCACCCCAGCGGAAACCGACAGAGCCATTGGGACAGACAAAATTCCCGGTTTTTGAATCACAAACAATGGTCTTCCACTCCGGGTTATTCTTTTCACCCAGACTGTTATCGAAATCGGAAGCGCGCAGGAAGCGATCTGAAACATAGCGATCGCCATCCTTGCGCAACATCACCTGCATGGGCAGATCGGTATAGGTCCGCGCATATTCGGTAAAGTAGGGATCCTGTTTGTCGATATGGAACTCCCTCAGTGCAACATGAGCCATGCTCATGAATGCAGCGGAATCGGTTCCCTGACGGACGGGCATCCACAGATCCGCAAACTTCACATACTCCGCATAGTCAGGGGCCATGGACACAACTTTGGTACCGTTATAGCGGGACTCAATCGCAAAATGGGCATCCGGAGTACGGGTCATCGGCAGGTTGGCACCGCAGATAATCAGGTACTTGGAGTTGTACCAGTCAGCCGATTCCGGTACATCGGTCTGTTCACCCCATACTTGCGGGGAAGCGGCGGGCAGATCGCAGTACCAGTCGTAGAACGAACCGCATGCACCACCAATCAACGAGAGATAACGTGAACCGGCCGCATAGCTGATCATGGACATCGCCGGGATAGGGGAGAAGCCATAAATGCGATCCGGCCCCCATTTCTTTATCGTATAAATATTTGCCGCGGCGATGACTTCCGTCACCTCATCCCAGTCGCTGCGTACAAATCCGCCCAGGCCGCGAACAGCGGTGTAACGTTTGCGTTTTTCCGGATCGGCCTGAATGGCCTCCCAGGCCTCTACAGGATCTTTACCTGCTGCACGTTCTGCACGATACAGATCCATCAGGCGACCACGCATAAGCGGATACTTGATACGATGAGGGCTGTATAGATACCAGGAAAAACTGGCTCCTCGCTGGCAACCGCGGGGCTCGTGGTTAGGCAGGTCCTCCCGTGTGCGAGGATAATCGGTCTGCTGCATCTCATAGGCAACCAGACCATTCTTGACGAAGATTTTCCAGGAACAGCCGCCGGTGCAGTTCACACCATGGGTAGAGCGAACCACCTTGTCAAAACGCCAGCGGTTACGATAGGCATCTTCCCATTCGCGATCATCATCAGTGGTAATGCCATGTCCATCGGAAAAGGTTTCCTGGACTTTTTTGAAGTATCTCAATCGGTCGAGAAAGTGACTCATTTTGTTGATTCTCCTGATTAGCCGAACTGTTTTCGTATCAACTATTCAAATTTGGAATTGGACAAAACCCCTGCGTGAAGCGAAGCGATTTTGCCCGGTCGTTTCAACCCTGCCAACATCAAGGGTTGTCATACTCTCTTTTTGGCCCAAGGTAGTACCACCAATTCAACAGCAGACAGATAAAGTAGAAGATGGCGAAACCATACAGCGCATGCTCCGGGGTTGCCGCCTTGATTTGTTCGCCAAATACCTTGGGAATGATGAAAGCTCCATATGCGGCAACGGCCGATGTCCACCCCAGCACTGGCCCCGCCTGCTCCTTGTTAAAGACCATGGCGATAGTGCGGAAGGTGGAACCGTTGCCGATACCGGTGGCAGCGAACAGAACCAGGAACAGAATGAAGAAGGGAACGAAATACTCTTCCGGTGTTGCTGACTGATAGGCGGCCTTCAGGAAGTATGCAACGCCCAAGGCACACGCAATCATGATGATGGCAACATACTGGGTGACCTTTGCGCCTCCCACCTTATCTGATAACCAGCCACCCAGTGGTCGGATAAGGGCTCCGATGAAGGGCCCCATCCAGGCATACATTAGTGCAGAGGGGCCGTTCGGATTGACTGTGTCATGGGTCATTATTCCATCCACCATGATGTGCTGAAAACCGAACACCACCTTGATGGCCAGGGCGAATCCGGCCGAGTAGCCAATGAAGCTGCCAAAGGTCATGGTATAAATGATGCTCATGATCCAGGTATGCTTGTGGCTGAAGATGGAGTAGCTGCGTTTGAGAATGGGTTTGACATCACCCGGAATCATCTTCAGCAGGAAAACCGTAGCAGCAATTACCGCGGCTATGATTGGCCATTTAGCCCAGTCAGGAGCCCCCACTCCGACAGGAGCTGGGAGGATGAAATAAAGCCCGACAGCCGCAGTAAGGAATCCCACCAGTAACATGCCGGTGATCTTGCCGGCGCTGTTCACAAATGATCCGATATGGGGTGAAACCTGCTCGGTACGGATGTTGTTCATCCCGAAAAAACCGATGATGACCAAAGGGATGAGTATTACCAGCCAGATGAAACCGGCATTCTGAATCCAGGTTTCCGAGCCTGCCGGGATTTTTCCGATGAGCGTGCCGGAGGTGTTCTCAAGAATCATCGGGGCGCCACCGAAAATACCTACCGTCATGACCAGCGGAATCAGGATCTGCATGGTGGTTACACCGGCGTTGCCCAGACCGGCATTAAGCCCCAGGGACAAGCCCTGCATACGCTTGGGAAAGAAGAAACTGATATTGGACATGGATGCGGCAAAATTGCCGCCACCGATTCCGGACAGAAAGGCAAGAACCTGGAAGACCCACAGGGGGGTATCTTGACTCTGCAATGCCAGACCTGTACCGAGAGCCGGAATTATCAGCAGCGCGGTGGTGAATACAATGGTGTTTCGCCCTCCGGCAATGCGAATAAAAAAGCTGCTGGGGATACGCAGTGTTGCCCCGGTCAGTCCAGCAATGGCGGCCAGAGTGAACAGCTCGGATTTTTCAAAGGGGAAACCCAGATTAATCATCTGTACCGTTATGATTCCCCAGTACAGCCACACAGCAAATCCGCAAAGCAAGCTGGGAATTGATATCCACAGATTGCGATATGCGATTTTCTTGCCCTCTTTCTCCCAAAACTCGGTGTCTTCAGGATCCCATTTAGTTAGATCTGACATGGTTTGTTTCCTCTTCTTTCACCTTGTATTCAAAAAAAACCGAAGAACTCCGGTCTTTAATGGCCGTTGTAGTGCGTAAAGAACCATGAACAGCCTTTGAATACAATGGCCGGAAAAGCGGCAGGCAAGCTAAAAATACCCACAAGGTGGTAGAGGCGGTAATTTTAATAAGATATTGATAGTTGGTGTGTTTGTTGTCCTGGGGTAGGTTTTTTATACAAAAAAAAGTGCTGGCTGGTTTTTTGTGGGTACCCCAATCTAACCGGTCGTAACTGATATGAAATGCGCCGGGAGTGCTCCGGTGTTATAGTTTTCACTGGACTAGCAAACTGAAAAACCTGCTGTAACCACTCGTTGAGTAGTTATAGCCTGTTTTCGTTGATACAGAAAACCAGAGAAAAAAATGAGCATATTGGGAAAGACAGCAGATTTATTGAGAAAAAGCTTTCCAAAAAATGTTGGTAAATCCGAACGTAATATACGCCTGATAGTGGGGATTGCGCTGGTAGGTCTTTCATTTTCAGGCTCCATTACTCCATCTCAGGAGTTCTGGCTTGTTGCTGTGGGATGGTTGGGCGTTATGTCGGGTATTATTGGCCATTGCCCCGTTTACGGTCTATTCGGAAAGGATACGGCAAAGGACGAGGAGGGTTAGGAGTCCTTCTACGGACTCAACCCACCACCAGCACTTAAGGGGGGGGTAAACAGATACAGGGGCAATCTGACAGGCCGTGCGGTGAAACGAGTCTCTGTTTGCAGTTGCTGTTCACTCCCCGGTAACGATTATGCTCCTTCCGCAAGTACTCCATCACCTTCACCGACAGGCTCTTTTCCTGTCATAAGGTGGAAAAGATTCGGGTTTTCTTCGTACCATCCAAAATACAAAGGCTTTTCGTTGCGCAACAGGTCCACCATCATCTGCATCTGCTGATAGTTCAGATAACCATAGAAACGCTGTTCATACGTCGTAGGGGCAGACGACTCAGGTAACGGTCCTTTTTCATGGAACCGTATATAGGCGTAAAACCCCTTTGCGGCCAGTTGCACGCCAGTGTAGTAGTTTGCTCTACCTACTGAAGCCTGATAGCTTTCAATCTCATACCATTTCCAGCCCATTGCGTATCGTCGCAAATCAGCCGCCGAGGAACGAGGTCGGCTGCATTTGCCTGGTTATGCAAGTGTTGCAACTATTCTGTGAAGTGGATCATTGTCTGTCTTTCCAAGTTAGAAGAATGATAATGTTGCCCAGTCTTGAGGGTGCCAAGCAATTTAACCTGAACTCGGGATAAGACATGAACTTAACGCCAGTTTGCCGATCAGATCTTTTGACAAATAATCCTCTGATCATAAAGGTAAACTGGCATGGATAACCTGGTCGAAATTTTCTGTGATGTCGATGACTTCTGCGGCATAT
>Ga0256839_1003089_pt1 | contig 17602 bp, 11 predicted proteins | sample 354166metaG_FD_185968 | JGI IMG/M metagenome (GOLD analysis project Ga0256839, IMG submission 185968) | Hydrothermal vent microbial communities from Mid Atlantic Ridge, Atlantic Ocean - 354-166 | ecosystem: Environmental > Aquatic > Marine > Hydrothermal vents | place: Atlantic Ocean: Mid... | reverse complement strand
CGGCAATGGGATCGTCGTGCATACGCCCTTGATGGAACTGACCAAAGCCCAAATCATCACACGCGGCCTTGAACTGGGCGTGGACTATGCGATGACCCATTCGTGCTATGACCCGGTTGATGGCAGGGCTTGTGGTGAATGTGATTCGTGCGTGCTTCGCCGACGCGGATTTGAACAAGCGGGGATTGATGATCCCACTGGCTACGCATCATGAACGGCACGCTCCCAATCTCAGAAACCTTCGTATCCATCCAAGGCGAAGGAAAGCTCACAGGCGTGCCGAGTTGGTTCTGCCGAGTGGCTGGCTGCAATCTTCGGTGTCGATGGTGCGATACGCCGTATGCGAGTTGGTCACCGGAAAAGACCATGCGGAGTGTTGACGAGTTGATTACAGAGGCCAAGGCCTCGGGTGTCAACCATGCGGTGCTGACGGGTGGTGAGCCGATGATGTTCGAGGAATTGGTTCAACTGTCACACGGCTTGGCCAAGATAGGAATGCACATGACTGTGGAGACGGCCGGGACTCTGGTGCTTGCTGGACTGTCGTGTCATTTGATGTCGATTTCGCCCAAACTCGCCAATTCGACGCCAGTGGATGATCCGCGTGATCCCGATGGCGTGTGGGCGACGCGGCATGAACAACGGCGGATTAACTTTGATTCAATCAATGAACTCATCGCCTCAACAAGTGACCGGCAGCTCAAGTTTGTGGTGCAGTCGCCGAATGATCTTGTGGAGATCGAATCGGTGCTTGGAAAGATCCACGGCTACGCGCCCAGCGATGTGATGTTGATGCCTGAGGGGGTGAGCGTGCCTGATCCTGATGACATCCGCTGGGTGGTTGAGGCGTGCATTGAGCGGGGTTGGAGCTATTGCCCGCGCGTGCATGTGCAGTTGTTCGGGAATCGGCGTGGGACTTAGGTGCCCGCTACGCCTTTGTTAGTCACGCCATTTTTTGACGGCGATGCCATCGACGAACTTGATGCGGACTGATTCGTGGACGGTTTTTTCGGTGCTGCCTCCGAAGATCAAGAATACGGCACCATCGTCGTCGGTGTGTTTGGACCAGTTCCATGTCCATGTTTCGGAGCCGTCGTCGTTGATGGTGGTGTTTGACGGAAGCCCGAGGAGTTCTTCGACCTCTTGGGCGGTGGTGTCATTGAGGCGGACCTTTGAGACGGTGTTGGGTTGGACATAGGCCCCGGAGATTCTGGATTCTTTGGAGGAGGCGACGAGGCACCCGCTGAGCAAGAGGGTTGAGCTAAGCAGGCATGTGTATCCGATGGTGGCGAGGGTTCGCATGGGATTGATCTCCGGTATTGGTATGTGTGAATATACCGCGCAGAGTTCGATGGATTGACAGATTTCGTGATGACTTTGCCAAATATGTTGATATTGGTGGTTGGACAGGTCCGGTGATGGTTGGTGGCCAATACAATGGTGCATGGATCCAATCACCCGTCGGTTTTTTATGATGCGTTCTTCTGCGGTGGCTCTTGGCTTTGCCGGGTTGCAATCGACGCTGGCTCGCGGTGCGATTGCCGAACTCATGGGCACAACTGGGGCCGTTGGCTTTGGCCCGATGCTCAAAGACCCCGACGGCATCCTCGATCTGCCCAAAGGATTCTCCTACCACATCATCAGCCCAATGGGTTCAAAGATGGACGACGGGCTCATCGTCCCAGGCAAGCACGATGGAATGGCGTCCTTCCCGTTTGTCAATCCAGACGGGTCGGTCGATGCGGAGCGGTGCATTCTTGTGCGGAACCATGAGGTGGCTGAGTATCACCGGGTACCTTCGCCATTTGGGGCCGATCAGGGTCGGATTGGTTTGGTTGATCCAGCGTTAATTTATGACAAAGGGTTCGGGAAAGCGTCGCGTGGCGGATGCACGACGATTGTCTACAACCTCAAAGCCGGGAAGGTCGAGCGGCACTGGTTGTGCTTGGCCGGGACTGAACACAACTGTGCTGGCGGCCCGACGCCTTGGGGGAGCTGGATCAGTTGCGAAGAATCGGTCGTGACCAAGGGTGAGCGGTATGAGAAAAATCACGGCTATTGCTTTGAAGTCCCCGTCACCAGCGAGCCAAAGCTCGCCGAGCCCAAGCCGATCCTGGCGATGGGCCGAATGAACCACGAAGCGGTCTGCATCGACCCAGCGACCGGGATCGTGTACATGACCGAAGATCGACACGACGGGTTGCTCTATCGCTTTGTGCCCAAAGTTCCGGGTGATCTGCACGCTGGCGGTCGATTGCAGGCCTTGCATGTGCTGGGTCGAAAATCACTTGATACGCGCAACTGGGATGTTCAGCAGGTTCGGGTCAACGAGCCATTGACTTGTGGCTGGATCACGATGGATGAGATTGATTCGCCGCTTGATGATCTTCGTCAACGCGGATTTTCCAAAGGGGCCGCTCGTTTTGCCAGAGGCGAGGGCATGTGGTGGGGTGGGGGTGAAGGTCCTGATTCTGCGGGCTCTGCATACTTTGCCTGCACCAATGGCGGCAAAGAAGGGGCGGGCCAAATCTGGCGATTGACACCCAACGGCATGGGCAAAGGCATGGACACACTCGAACTCTTCATTGAGCCCAACGACCCAAGTGTGTTGCAGAACGCTGACACGATTACTTTTTCGCCTTGGGGCGATTTGTTTGTGTGTGAAGACGGCGAGGCCCCGCAGTTCTTGGTTGGGGTAAGCCCGGATGGTCAGTTGTACCAGTTCGCCAAGAACGCGATGAACAGTACCGAGTTCGCTGGCGTGTGTTTCAGCCCCGACGGTTCGACCATGTTTGTGAACCTGCAGGGCATGGGATGGACGCTGGCGATAACGGGGCCTTGGAGACAATAAAAAAACCCGCACAAGGCGGGTTGTGTGTGCATTGATTGGACGGGTTTATTCAGGCAGTTTGTCAAGTTCCAACTGCACGCGATCAACCAACCGCCCGACAGTCTCAGGCCCAAAGTCAAACGGCAAGCCCGCAGCGTTGAACAACTCGGGGAGCGGACGGGTGCCGCCGAGGGTCATGGCTTTCTTGTACATATCAAGGGCGGCCTCTTCGGATTGCTCCAAACTCGTCAACCAGATACCCAACGCGCCGAGTTGGGCGATGCCGTATTCGATGTAGTAGAACGGCACGCCATAGAGATGCCCTTGGCGCTGCCAGACGAATTTGCGTTCTTCTTCGAGTCCCGTAAAGTCCACGCGATGGCCCTGGTGTCCAAAGCGTGTTTCAAGATCAAGCCATGCCTGAGCGCGTTCGTCGCGGCTGTGGGTCGGATTGAGATACACCCAATGCTGGAACGCATCAATCGTCGCAATCCAAGGCAACAACGAAATCGAACCTTCGAGCTGCTTGCGGCGGGCACGGTTGGCGTCCTCGGCATTCGGATAAAACTCATCCCAATACGGCATCGTCAAAAGTTCCATACTCATCGACGCAACCTCACAAAACTCAATCGGTGCGCTGCGGTACCAGACCAAGGGTTCTTGATCGGAGTACATCGAATGGAAGGCGTGGCCGACTTCGTGAACCATCGTTTCAACATCGCGGTGCTGACCGGCGGCGTTCATAAAAATGAAGGCCTTGCGCGAGCGGTCGCGCATGTACTGGTAGCCGCCCGGGGCTTTGCCCTTGCGTGAATCGAGATCGAGTGAGGCGTTGCCGTTGTCGGTGCCATTGGTGTTGGAGCCATCGCCCATGGTGGCGAACATTTCGCCAAGTTCCGGGCTCATTCGGTCAAAGCACGCCTTGGTTTTGGCGACCAGATCGGCACCGCCGTCAAACGGTTTCAGTTCGCCTCGGCTCTTGGGATCGACATTGAGGTCCCACGGACGCAGCGTGTCAACGCCGAGTTCTTTTTGACGGGTTGCATCGAGCTTGGCAACAAACGGCATCGCGTGTTTTTCAATTGCATCATGAAAGGCGTAGGCGTGGGAAGTGTCGTAGTCAAAACGATGCTTGGCTTTGTAGATGTACTGGACATAGTTGTCAAAGCCGGCGTTCTTGGCGCATTGATCTCGTTTGGTGATCATTTCGTCATAGATTTCGCTGAGCCGATCTTCGTCTTGAAGCCGGCGTTTGGCGACGACTTTCCAAGCGTCTTCACGCACCTGACGATCGGCCGACTCTGAATATTTACCCATCATGGGGAGGGTTCGTTCCTCGCCATCGAACTCGACGGACATTTCGCCACAGATTTTGTCGTATTCTTGATCGAGTTTGGCCAGTTCGGTTTCCAATGGCACATTGTCATCGCGGAAGAGATCAACATCGGCGGCCGTGTCGCGGTAGAGGACTTCGTGGTAGCCAGTTGTTTTACCAAATTGCTCGGCGAGTTCTTTGAGTTTCTTGTCAAGGACAAAGGCGATGGGTTTGAACTTGGGGGCGACATCTTCGAGATATGAGGTCCATGCCGCTTGTTTGGTTTTGTCAGCGGTATCGCAGGTCATATTAATGTAGGTATTGGCGGCCGATTCTCCAATGGCCGCTTCGAGTTCAGAGCGATCCAGCAGCCATTTGTCATAGTCCTCGGCGGTGTTGATTTGGCGGTCAACCAGCGCGTTGAGCAGTGGTTCGACGGCGGACCAGTCGGTGCCATTGAAGACGGCGGGGACAAAATCGGTTGCGGGGGTGGTTTGGGGGGTGGATTGGGGGGTGGGCATGTGAGACTCCAGAGCGGTATTTTGGGGTTTATTAGTCAGATTGTGATCGTTTTACAAACAGTTCTTGTGCAAGGTTGCGGGCCGATTCAAAAGAATCGACCTTTCCTTCGAGTTGGGCATCATAGACGCGATGGAGGACTTCTTTGAAGGCCTGTCCGGGGGATTGGCCCATTTCGATGAGGGTTTGGCCGGTGATGAGGGGTTCGGGGTTGAGCCCGATGCCGTCGTTGGTCATCGCTTGGATGTCGTTGCACAGGGCTTGGGTCGCGACTGGATTGATTGCCCGGGCCAGCATGATCGCGCCACAGCAATGGGGCCGACAGGCGAGCCGCTTGCGAGCGGCGATGGAGAGGGTGCCCCAGTCGGCGAGCAGGACATTAGAAATATCCAGTGTCGCATGAAGTTGCTGGCTCTGTTCGTTGCTGAGATCGAGTTTTGTGCGCCAGTTTAATGTGCTTGTGTCATCGAGCCGGTCCACAGCCCAAGCCGCCAGCGCGGTCATTGCATCGGCGGCGGGATCAAGCCCGCTGAGTACGCTGAGTTCTAAAGACTTTGGCTTAGTACCAAAGATGTCTTGGTCGAGCGTGAGTTGTTGCAACAACCCGGCGGCTCGCGGGCGAGATTCATGGCACATCATTCGGCGGACTTCTTCGCCGATCCGTTCAATGCTCACGCCTGCAAGTTCCGAAGCGTGGACCTTGATCGCTTGGCTTGTTTTGGGATCAATCGTCAGGTTGTATCGAGCCGCAAACCGAACCGCTCGCAAGGCCCGAAGATGATCTTCCTTCAAACGAGCGTCCGGATCGCCCACAGCCCGAAGGATCCGTGCTTCGATGTCGGCTTGTCCATCGACAAAATCAATGATCGTGTCGCCTTCATCCGACGGATCAAGAAACAACGCATTGATCGTAAAATCCCGCCGCTGCGCATCTTTTTCGGGTGATGAGAAATGCACATGGTCCGGACGACGGGCATCAGAATACGGCCCATCAGACCGAAAGGTCGCCACCTCGACCGTCGGCCCAAAGTCCCGCACCAGCATCACCCCAAAGGCCGCACCCACCGCGGCGGTCTTTGAAAACAACTCCGCAATATGTTCAGGATGCGCACTGGTGGCAACATCATAATCCTTCGGATTCTCACCGAGGAGTTGGTCACGCACGCACCCACCCGCCAGATACGCGGTGTGGTTGGCACTACGCAAAGTTTTGATAATGCTGATCGCCGCGTCGCGTTCATTGTGCTTTGTCTCAGCCATGACTATTCCACCTGCTCATCACGCAACTGCCGGCTCATCAGCATCGCAATGGCATCGACCGGGTCCATGTGTTCAAACAGCACCGCATGGACCGCCGAGGCGATCGGAAGATCGACCTTGTATTTTTCAGCCAAATCCATCACCGAACTCGTCGTGGCGACGCCTTCGACCACGCATAACGAATCGCGGAGATACTGATCGAGTGTGACCCCTTTGCCGAGCGCTTCGCCACAGGATCGGTTGCGGCCTTCGGGGCTAAAGCAAGTCGTCGCCAGGTCGCCCGCCCCAGCGATGCCATAGAAGGTTTTGGACTGGGCACCCATCGCTTCGCCGAGCCGCGTCGTTTCAGCGAGCCCTCTTGCAAGAAGCGCACTCTTGGCGTTGAACCCCGCGCCAAGCCCGTCGATGATCCCGGCGGCAATGGCAATCACATTCTTGGTCGCCCCGGCCAGTTCAACGCCGATCAGATCCGGATTGGTGTAGATGCGGAGCCAACTGGTCGAAAAGAGTTTCTGGATCGTTTCCGAAAAACCCGGATGATCCGAGGCCGCCGCCATCGTCGCCGGCAGACACGCCGCCAGTTCGGTCGCAATCGCCGGGCCTGACATGCACCCCAGCGGGCGGGGTTTGGCATCGGGATCATCATCGAGGACATCGGCGATGATCTGGGTCGGTCGCATCAGCGTGTCGTTCTCGATCCCCTTGGCCACCGAGATCACGGCGGCGTTGGCCGGGACATGTTCGGCAAGTCGCTGCCAGACGCTTCGGATGAACTGCACCGGGATGGCGTTGATGATGATCTCGACATCAGCCAAGGCCTCGGCATCAGACAGGGCGATTCGCACATCGCTGGGCAAATCAAAGCCCGGAAGCCGGTCAGATTTGCGCGTCTGGGCCAACGCACCGTTCTCATCGTCGTTGTATCCCCACATGGTCACTTGGGCCCGTGGGGATTTCCCCGCTCCCTGGGGGTCTGGCATGGTCAAAGCCCCAGCACATACCAGCCCCATCTGCCCGATCCCAAGAATACAGACCTTGGGAACACTCGGCGTTTGATCGGAATTGTCTGGGGAGGGTTTGGGCATTGGATTCCTTTGATGACTCGACGAACCGGCCCAGAACCCTATGCGTACGGGTTTTGGTGAGCCCACTTTGGAGGCAACTTTGGGGGGCAAGCTATCCTACAGTAGTGACCCTCACACGGCACGGTAGCAAACCTGTACAGAAACCGGATACCCACCTCTATGAGCGATTTACCAACCCACACCCAAGAGTCTCCCATCCAGTGCTGCTCGCACCATGATCTCCAAGGCGATCGCTGGATTTTCCTCTATCTCACAGGCGGCGTACTGGCGATGGTCTCCTGGATCGCCAATGTCACCGGATCGACCAATGAACTCGTCGCCACGATCCCCGCGGTGATCGCCGCGTTGCTCCTCGGATGGAAACTCTTCTACGCATCCTTCCGTGAAGTCCTCAACAACCAAGTTTCATCAAGTTCACTCGCGGCCCTCGCAATCTTGGCAGCCATGGCCGTCGGCAAGTACGGCACCGCCGCCTTCCTCGCCTTCATCCTCCTCGTCGCTGACCAAGTCGTCTCTCGCACCGCCGACGGCGCCAAACGCGCCATCGAACAACTCATCTCCCTGACCCCAGACGATGCCCGCATCATTGATGAATCGGGCAATGAGCAGATGGTTCCCGTCGGTCAAGTCACCGTCGGTCAGCGCGTCCGCATCCGTCCCGGCGAGAACCTTCCCGTCGATGGCCGAGTCATCGGTGGTGAATCCACCATCAACCAAGCATCCCTCACCGGCGAGTCCATGCCCGTCGAAGTCCAAGACGGCTCAGCCGTCTACGCAGGCACCAGCAACCTCACCGGCGCGATCGAAATCGAAGTGACCCAAGTCGGTGCCGAAACAACCATCGGCAAGGTTTCCACGCTCATCCGAGAAGCCGAATCCACCAAAACCGAACGCCAACTCCTCATCGAGCAGGTCGCCCAGTTCTATGTCCCCGTGGCCATATCAGTCGCGGCCGTCGTGTTCTTCCTCTTCTCCCAGTCCGACAACCCGACCGTTCGCGACGGAGCGGCCTTGCGGGCCGTGACTGTTCTGGTCGTCACCTGCCCAACAGCGTTGCTGCTTTCATCCCCATCGGCCATGGTCGCGGCCTTCGCCTCGGCCGCCCGCCTGGGTGTGATGATCAAAAAAACCAGCTACCTCGAAGCGTCCGCCAATGTCGACGCCGTCGTCATGGACAAAACCGGCACACTCACCACCGGCGAGTTCGGTGTTTCGCGTCTCTCCCCGGCACCCGGTGTTGATGGGGCAGAACTGCTCAAAGCCGCCGCCTTTGCCGAAGCACACTCCAACCACCCGCTTGGGCTCTCGATCCTCCGCACCGCCAAGCAAGCCCGCATCGAAGTTTCCAGCGATGGCTCCTACGAAGAAACCCACGGCGCCGGCGTCAAAGCCAAAACCACCATCGGCGAAATCATCGCAGGCCGAGGATCGTGGATCAAAGAACTCATGCCTCAAACCGCCAGCGCCGTCAGCGAAGTGGAAAACCACATCGAAGGCATGTCCGGCGTCCATGTCGTCAAAGACGGCGTCTACCTCGGAGCCGTCGGTCTTGCCGATACCCCGCGTCCCAACGCCAAAGCGGTCGTTGATCGCTTGCGTGAACTGGGAATCCGATTCGTCGCCATCTTCACAGGCGACCGCCTGAGCGTCGGCAAACGCGTCGGCCAAATCGCAGGCGTGGATTCGGTTGAAGCCGAATGTCTCCCAGAAGAAAAACACAAACTGATCCGCCAAATGCGTGCAGACGGCTACCGCGTCATGATGATCGGCGACGGCATCAACGACGGCCCAGCCCTCGCCGAAGCCGATGTCGGCGTCGCCATGGGCCTCTCCGGCTCAGACATCGCCGCCAACAGCGCTGGCGTGGCCCTGATGACCGACGAACTCAACCGCATCCCGTTCCTCATGGAACTGGCAAGAAGAACCCGCGTCATTATCACCCAGAACATCGTCGTCTCGATCCTCATGGCGATCGTCGGTTTGGTCTTGGCCGCATCAGGCACCTTCCAAATCATCGGCGGCGAAGAACTTGGCGCAAGTTTGGGTGTCGGTTTCGCGGCCTTCTTCCACTTCGTCCCCGATGTGTTTGTGATTGGCAACTCGTTTAGACTCTTCCGCTTCGGCGAAGACTTCCTTGAAGCCGAGACGATCCAAAAAGAACAAGAACAAGCCACCCAACGCCGCGTGCGAAGAGATCAATCCGTACGGATCGCCGCCGAGCCAGCGTAAGTTTGAGAACTGGATGTATTGAAGCCGTCAGAAATGGCGGGTTTTTTCGTTGTTGTCTCAGAGTGATTTCCGAAGCACACCCGCATTAAAACTCCGGCCTTCGATGCGGAACTTCCGCTCAAAGTTCGTCCCGACGAGTTCGCCTTCGCCCGCTGATTCGGGTGCATCGAAACCAGTATGCTCGTAGGGGAGTGTTTCACGGCTGTTCAAGAACTTATAGATCGCTGGTGGTGGGGCTGGGATTTTGGGCCGTGAAAAATCTTCGTGCATCGCCGACGATCCTTTGGCCCAGTGATCGAAATGTGCCAGGTCCCATGCCCAGAGGTCGTCGTGGTCGGTGACGATGCGGAGCTCGCCGCCGGGTTTGAGGCATCGCCAGATGTCAAACAAGGTTTGGTGCTGGATGACTCGTTTTTTGTGGTGTTTGTTCTTTGGCCAGGGATCAGAAAAATACAGATGCACGACATCGATGGTGTCATCCGGGCATCGCCACTGGAGGAACTGGGCCGCGTCGGTGTGCAACACGCGGACATTGGTGTGCGTGGCTTCGTTGTCTCGTTTGCGCCGGATGCGGTCGGCGATGTAGGCCGCAAACTCGCCGGCCCATTCAATCCCAAGAAAGTTCGTCTCCGGTTCCAGCGACGCCTGCTGCACAAGGAACGCCCCTTTGCCTGAACCGATCTCCAGTTCAAATCGTTTGGATGGATCGGCAAACCATGTGCGCGGATCAAGCCGCCCGGATTCAGGATCGGTCAAGATCGAATCGGGCAGTTCAGGCATCTCATCGCGCGAGATCGCCACAACGCCCGGTGCGCTGTCAAGAGGTTTGCCATGGCCGAGTCCAAATGACATGGGGCAATGATAGAGCAGCAAATCAGCAGAACAGCAAAGCAGCAAATGAAGAAAGAGAAACACCCATTGTGTTTTCTTATCTTCATTTGCTGCTTTGCTGATTTATCACTTTGCTGCTCTACCATCCCCTATGCCCAATTTTCCCCCAACCCCTCCCAAATCAGGCACCCACCAACTCCAAGTCCGCTATGTCGAGTGCGACCCAATGGGTGTGGTGCATCATTCGAGTTATTTGCCTTGGATGGAAATGGGCCGAACCGAACTCCTCCGCGAAATCGGCAAGAGCTACGCCGCCCTCGAAGCCCAAGGTGTGTTTCTGGTGGTGACGAAAGTCGAAGTCAAATACCGCCGCCCGCTCAGGTACGACGATGTCGTCGAAATCCGCACAAAGGTGGACAAGACCAGCAAGGTCAAACTGCACCATTCCTACGAGATCGTACTGGTCGAACGCAACGGCGAGAAGCCCGAGCAAATCTGCGCCATCGCCACGACAGAACTGGCGTGCGTAGGACCCGATGGCCGACCCAAGGCACTGCCGGATTGGTTGGTTGGGTAAGTCGCCGTGGCACAGGCGTCCCGCCTGTGTTCTTTTTTCTCATATCGTCAGTATAAAAAGTCATCACAGGCGGGACGCCTGTGCCACGGGTTTTTGTGCTACATCAATCGCTCAATCGCCTGCGACACATTCTTCACCGGGATCAGTTCCATCCCTTTAATCCTCGCCAGTTTCGCAGATCCCGAAGCCGGGACAATCGCGTGGGTATAGCCCAATCGGGCCGATTCGCCGAGGCGTTGTTCGAGTTGGGTGGCCGATCGAAGTTCTCCACCGAGCCCCACTTCACCAATGGCAATTGTGGTGGGGGGGAGTGAGCGTTTGTAATGGGCCCCGGCAATCGCCAGAGCCAGCGCAAGATCACTCGCCGGCTCAATAATCTTCAATCCACCAACCACCGAAGTAAACACATCACGGTCCGCCAGCCGCAGCCCGCCGTGTTGTTCCAAGACCGCAATCAACATCGCCAGCCGGCTCGAATCAAGCCCCGAAGATTTCCGCTTGGCGCTGCCAACGAATCCAGTCGCCGTCAATGCTTGGATTTCAACGCAGACGCAACGCGACCCGTGCATGGCCGGGCAGACGACCGCTCCGGGTCGTCGTTCATCGCCGCCTTGGATCGCCGCGACGGACATCCCGCCGGGGAGTTGTTGCAAACCTTGCCCGGTCATTTCAAAGATGCCCAGTTCAAGGGTCGTCCCAAATCGGTTCTTGATCGCTCGGACGATTCGGGCACTGTGGTACCGATCCCCCTCAAAATACAGCACCGCATCAACCATATGCTCAAGCATCCGAGGCCCCGCCAGCGTCCCCTCCTTGGTCACATGCCCAACCAACACAATCGAAATCCCAGTGGCCTTGGCAAAGTAGACGAGTTCTGAGCAGCATCGACGCAACTGCGTCACCGATCCGGGTGCGGCTTCTAAATCGGCCTTATAAATCATCTGGACCGAATCAATCACACACACATCCGGCTTGATCTTCCGCGCCTGCTCAAGAATCCGCGCCAGATTCGTATCAGCCAGCACAAACAACCCATCCGCATCGGCCACGCCCAAACGATCCGCCCGCAACTGAATCTGTTGGGCCGACTCTTCGCTCGACACATACAGCACCTTGCTCGTCCAGTCCGCTTGCTGGGTGTTCATGGCATCCATATTGATCGGCGACGCCCACGCCCCCGCCGCCTGCAACAGTAGCGTCGATTTCCCAATCCCCGGCTCCCCACCAACCAACACCACCGACCCCGGCACCAACCCCCGACACTCATCGGCCTCAGTCCCGCCAAGCACGCGATCCAACTCCGTAATCCCCGTTGGTAATCGATGGATCGGCCCAGCCGACGACATGATCTCGGTGATCGAGGTGGCCATCGGCGTATCGGTGCCACCCTTGGTTTCGACCCATGAACTCCCCCGATGCGGATCGGCGCTCGCCGATTTGTCGAACTGGGATTCCTCGAGCGAGTCCCATGTGCCACAGTCGGAGCATTTGCCCATCCATGAGTTGTGGGTTGAGCCGCAGTTGGTGCAGACGAAGATGGTGCGTGTTTTGCTCATGGGGCCAATCATAGCCGTCCCAAAGCCGAAAGAACGGGGTCTGTTCGGTGTGCGGCGTGCGTAGACTATAGATAGCCGATGACCGAACCCCCTCCCAGTCCGATTCCAACCCCAACCCTGTCTTCTGACAAGACTCCAAAGCCCAAAAAGCGTCGCCGTTGGCTTCTGTGGTTGGTTGGGATTCTCTGTGTCTTCATCACCGGGCTGCTGATCCTGGCAAGCACCGGCTCATTGACCGGGTTCATCCTCCCCATCATCGAACGCGAAACCGGGCTCCAGATCACCCAAGGCACCGTCGTCCTGACGGCCAGCACCCAGATCGAACTCCACGACGCCGTCCTCCGAGCCCCGGACATCAACGGACTCGGCGGCGAAATCATTCGACTCGACAAAGCCACCATCTCCATCAAATGGGGATCAATCCTCTCAGGCCCAAAGGCCATCACCGGCGTACTCATCGAACATCCCCGGCTCCGCGTCAGCCAAGACATCCAAACCGGCGTCGTCAATCTCCAATCGCTCACCCTCCAACAGTCCGGCGGAGGCGGCGCAACAACCCCAGCCATCACCATCAACAACGGCATCATCGAAATCGGTGAACACGATGGCACCACATACACCAAACTCAAAGAACTCTCCGTCGTCGGATCACTCGCCAAGCCCGACACCAATGGCATCGCCCGATTCAACTTCCTGGCAACTTCCACCAATCCAACACTCTCCTCTGGACAACTCGACACCCGTGGAGACTTTGTGATCAAAGGCACCATCTCCGAGGTCGGGCTCGACGGCACACTCACCGGACTCTTGCTCGAAGATTGGCCCGCCCGCATCGTCCCATCGCGTGCCCGTAAAACCTACGAATCACTCGCCCTGAGCGGCCAACTCGCCCCCACCCGATTCAGCATCGATACCAATGGGCAACCAAAGGTCACCCTCACCCTCGATGGTGTGGATGTCAGTTTGCCGTTCATTCCGCCTGCTGAGTTTGCAGGCCCTGAAAAATTCCTGCGGATGCGATCAACCAAAGGCACCATCAGTTTCGGCAACGGCGGGATGCGCGCCGAACTCGAAGGCGACATCGACGATCTGCTCTACAATGTTGTCCTCGATTACCAGGGATATACCGAGTCGAGCCCATTTACCTGCGATTTGCAAACCAAGTTCCGAATCGAAGAAGGATTCCGCCCGCTTCGGTTCTTGCCAGATCGAGTCACCAGCAAACTCGACCGGTTTCTCGATCTCCAGGCCGATATTGACGCAACGATCAATCTAAGCCGAAGCTCTGATGACAACGCCGATGCACCGATTTTGGTGTCTGGCAAAGCGATCGTTTCCAATGGTTCAGCACGGTACGAGAAGTTCAAATATCCATTTGAGAACATCGCTGGGGTCGTTTCTTTTACTCCAGATGGTGTTCAAATCCAAGGCATCACCGGCACCGGCCCCACCGGGGCCACGCTCCAAGCCAACGGACAGTTCAAAGGAATCGGTTCACAATCCGTCGTCGAAATCATCATCGGCGTCCAAGAGCTCCCCATTGATTCATATTTGCTCAACGCAATGGACGACGACCAGCGTGATCTGGTTGACACTTTGTTCTCTCAGAAAAAGTACGACAACTTGCTGGAATCTGGATACTTATTAAGTGCCGATCGTCGTCATGAACTGATCGAGCAACGCGACGAGTTGGTTCAGACCATTGCTTCGCTTTCAAGTGATGCATCAGAATCTGAGCGTGCTTCGCTTTCCGGGCAACTCGCTGCAATGAACGCAACCCTCCGTGTTCCAGAGTTTGACTTTGGCGGGCTCCTGGCCGTCGAAGTGACCCTCCGCCGACACCCAGAACGCTCCGAGGACGACCGCTGGACCACCGACATCCAAGCACAAATCCCCAAAGCCGGGATTGTGCCCAAGCAGTTCCCCCTCCCAATCGTCGCGCGCGATGTGACGATCAACATCACCGATGGCTCAGTCTACCTCAGCGGCGGACGCTACGACGGTCTCAATGGCGGCTGGGCACAGGTCAAGGCAACCTTTGAACCACGCGAAGGTTTCAGCGACCCCCAACCCTATGTCGATATCAAAGCGCGACAAATCCCCATTGATGACCGGCTCATCGCCGCCATCCCCGGCTACTACGACCCACAACCAACAGACCCCAGCGAGATCACCCTCCGAAGAATCCTCGACCGTCTCCGCATGCAAGGAATCGTCGAGGCCGACGCCAAAATCGGGCCGGGACCAGATGGACAAATCACCTACGAAGTCGAAGCGGGCATCCTCTCAGGATCCGCACACCCATTGACCATGGGGCTCCAGGTACTCCAAGGACAGCCCTCATCATCCGCCTCGGACCTGGGACTCGATTCGGTTCAACTCACCGACATGACCGGCACCATCTTCGTCACCGACACACTGATTGTCGTCGATCTCAACGGCATGATGGAATCCCCCTCCCAACCCATCGCCCCGACTCCAATCCAACTCATGACCCAACTGACCCTCCCACGCCAACCCAAGTTCGGCAATGTCAAACGCGTCGATGGCCTACTCCCCTTTGAAGCAGGCCCACCAGCATCAGGACCAGAAATCTACACCCGCGTCCGAGCCGACGGGCTCGATCTGGCAGTGCCCCTAGAACACGCTATTGCCGTCCTCTCCCCAAACTTTGCCCAGCGCGTCGCCCAGTGGAGACAAAACTACACACCCGACGGCGTCTTGGACCTACAAGCCACACTCCGAGGCCGAGTCGGAAGCAACCTCAACACCCACCTCCAAATCAACCACATCGACACACTCGGATTCTCCTTTGAAACCCACCGATACCACCTCGGTTCTTCGATCGGCCCGATTTCGCTCGATCTGGGCACCAAACCAAAAATCCAAAGCCGAGGATTCAGCATCCCCATCAGCATCGACAACGAACCCATGGGACAACTCGCCCTCGAAGGTTCGATGCGATTGGCACGCGGCGGACAACTCCTCGAACTCAAAGATGAACCCTCCCTCCGCCTGTCAATGGACAAAGGCCAACTCAGCTCCCCAGGTGTCAGAGCAATCGTCGATCGCATGGGCTCAGGCAGCGGCCAAGGCGCCCGCGGATTTTTTGACCACTACGGACTCGGTGGCGAGTTTGAACTCTTGATCGACATCACCCCCATCGACGGTGCTCGTTTTTCCAAAGCCCCGTCGGGTTACCTGGCCCTGCCTTCTGTCGAGATCGACGGCTCCATGATCCCACGCACCCTGAGCATGCAACGCAACGGCGACACCCTTGAGTTTGAACGCGACCAAATCACCGGCTCAATCCGCTTCGATGGACTCGATGGATACTTTGATCAAATCACAGCCACCAACCAAGACTACGAACTCTCCGTCGATGGTCGATGGAGCGTCACCCCCGGACAAGGAGCATGGATCGATCTGAACATTGGTGCTCAAGGCGATGTCCTCAATGGCCCAATGCGCGTCATCCTCCCAGACACCCTCAGCAATGTCGTCGATCAACTCCAAGTCAAAACCGGGCAAGATATTCAACTCGATCGTCTCCACATCGTTGCCAATCGTCTCGGTGCCCAAGGCACCACCTACGCCATCGACGGCTCAGCAACAGTCCTGGATGTCAGCGCGATCGTTGGCGTTCCAATCACCGAACTCGACGGCCAAGTCGATTTTGCAGTCATCTCAGAAGAATCCCAAACCCAAGGCGGTTTACCAAGAATCCAATACCGATTGGATTTACAAGCATCCCGCCTCCGCGCTGGATTGCTCCGTGTCCACAACGCCCAGGCAACAGTCATCAATGACCCAGACAATCCCGGAGTGGTGCTGGTTCCAGAACTCAACGCCGGGATGCACGGCGGAATGATCTCAGGCAACGCCCAAATCCGACCGGATCAAAACCAACGACTGATGTACGCCACCGAAATCAGAACATCGGGCGTTCGGGCCGCTCCAATCTTTGATGACCTCTTTCTCCCCATTGAAGGGCTCCAAGGTCCGCCGGTGCCTGGGTCTTCGACCGTGCGGTCGGCGTGGAATGTGGACACCGATGTTTCACGGGGCATTATGAATGCTGATTTGGCATTGACCGGGCCCATTGGTGTTCCAAATGAACGCGTTGGACGCGGATTTGTGCGTGTCTCAGGCGGCTCGATCGTGGCTCTTCCCGGGCTCATCAACCTGATCGAAGCGAGCAATCTCAAACTGCCAACGGGTTCACGGCTGAATCTTGCTGAGGCCGAACTGTATATTGATGGCCCCACCGTGTCCTTTGAACGCCTCAGCGCATCATCGCAGGCCATTGAACTTCTCGGTTATGGCACCATGGACTGGATTTCACGAGATATTGATCTACGCTTCCGATCACGATCAATCGCTCCGATTCCGATTCTTTCGAATCTGTTTGAAGGAATCCGAGACGAGTTGATTACCATTCGGGTCACCGGGATGCCAGGGTCGATAACCTACCTGCCCGAACAGTTCGGGACGACTCGCCGGCTCCTCGATGCCATGCTCGGTTCACGAGAAACCGAACAACAACGCCGGCTCAGAGAGGTCGAAAACCGCACACGAGTCGGTTCGGGTCGGCTTCGGCTCAAACAGAACGACCGGATCATCAAGCCAACCAAAGGCGATCCAACCGTTGATCAAACCCCTTCGGAACCCTCGGCCAACGCCGACACACAGGACGACTAAACAAACAACAACAATTTACAAACAGTAAAAACCGAGCCGCATCGGGCGACTCACAAAAACGAAAGACAACGAAGCATGAAATCAAAACCAAACCGTACTCCAGAACACAACCGGGTCGAACTCGACCCTCCTTCAAGCACCCAACCCAAAAGCGAGCAAGCCGCCCCACCAGAACCCCAAGCCGTCCGCAGGGCCGATGATGGTGAAATCCAAGAAAGCATCATCGATCTCATCGACCAAGTCGCCGTCGGCGCAAGTGACTACGACGCCAAACTCGTCCGCGAACTCATCACCGCCGGGCTCAAACTCCTCCCCGATGGCCGCGACACCGGCGAACTCAAACTCATGACCGCAACCATGAAAGAACTTCGCTACGCCTACCGCGTCTTCGGCCAATACCCAGAACCCCACAAAGTCACCATCTTCGGAAGTGCAAGAACCCCCGAAGACCACCCAGACTACCTCGCCGCCGTCGAGTTCTCCAAACTCATGGCCCAAGCCGGATGGATGGCCATCACCGGCGCCGGCGACGGCATCATGAAAGCAGGACACGAAGGCCCAGGACGAGAATCAAGCTTCGGCGTCGCCATCCGACTGCCCTTTGAAACCAGCGCAAACACCGTCATCGCAGGCGACGAAAAACTCATCAACTTCCGATACTTCTTCACCCGCAAACTCATGTTTCTCTCCCAAGCGGAA
>Ga0256839_1003088_pt1 | contig 17612 bp, 14 predicted proteins | sample 354166metaG_FD_185968 | JGI IMG/M metagenome (GOLD analysis project Ga0256839, IMG submission 185968) | Hydrothermal vent microbial communities from Mid Atlantic Ridge, Atlantic Ocean - 354-166 | ecosystem: Environmental > Aquatic > Marine > Hydrothermal vents | place: Atlantic Ocean: Mid... | reverse complement strand
CATCAGACTTTCTCCAGGCGCACGGCGCATTTCTTGTAGTCGGGCTGCTTCGAGATGGGGCAGTGAGCGTCCAGGGTGAGCAGATTGGGCAGCTTCGACTCGTCGAAGAACGGGATGAAGACCTGGCCCCGCTGCGGGAGGCCTCGGCCCCGGACGGAGGCTTTCAGGGTGAGCTCGCCGCGGCGGCTGACGACCTTGACCAGAGCGCCGTCGCTGACGCCGAGCTCACGGGCGTCCTCGGGGTGAATTTCGACGAAAGGCTCGGGCATCGCCTGGTAGAGCTCCTTGACGCGGCGGGTCATGGAGCCGGTGTGCCAGTGCTCGAGGACGCGACCGGTGGTGAGCCAGAACGGGTACTCTTCGTCGGGCGATTCCGGCGGCGGCTGGTAGGGCCGCTGCCAGATGACGGCGCGATTGCCGAGCTTCTTGTTTCCGTAGAAGGAGATGCCCTCGCCGGGTTTGACGTAGGGGTCGTAGCCTTCGCGGTAGCGCCAACGGGTCTCCCGGCCGTTCACCACGGGCCAGCGCAGGCCGCGGTTGCGCCGGAGGTCGTCGTAGGAGGCGACGTCCTTGCCCGTGCCGAGGGTCCACTGGCGGTACTCCTCGTAGAGGCCGCGGGCCTGTTCTTCTTCGGTCTTCCAGGGGAAGAGCTTGCCGTAGCCCATGCGGCGGGCGATCTCGATGGTGATCCAGGAATCGGGCTTGGCTTCGCCGGGCGGCTCCACGAGCTTGTCCCACTGCTGGGTGCGGCGCTCGGAGTTGCCGAAGCAGGCCTCGCGCTCCACCCACATGGCGGCGGGCAGGATGACGTCGGCGATCTCGGTGGTGGCGGTGGGGTAGACGTCGCAGACGACGATGAACGGTTTGTGCTCGGCGATGCCCTTCTTGAACCAGTTGAGGTCCGGCAGGGTCACCATCGGGTTGGTCACCTGGATGATGATGCCCTTGAGCTTGCCGGTGGCCAGGTTCCGGAACATGGCGATGGTGTGCATCGAAGGCTTGGCCGGAAGCGACTCGATGGGGACGTCCCACATCTTCGCGGCGAAGGCGCGGTGCTCGGGGTTGTCCACGCGGCGGCCTCCGGGCAGGGCGTGGGTGAGAGTGCCGACCTCGCGGACGGTGCCGCAGGCCGAAGGCTGGCCGGTGAGCGAGAACGGGCCGTTGCCGGGTTCGGAGATCTTGCCGGTGAGCAGGTGAAGGTTGTAGATGAGGTTGTTCATCCAGGTGCCGCGGGTGTGCTGGTTGGCGCCCATGCACCAGAGGGAGACGACCTTCTTGTTGGGGTCGCCGTAGAGCGCGGCCACTTGGCGGATCTTGGCGGCGGGGACGCCGGAGACCTTCTCGGCGTACTCCGGGGTGTATTTTTCGAGGAAGCGCCGGTACTGGGCGAAGCCGGTGATCTGGTTGGCCATCGGGTTGGCGGCGGAGGTTCCGCGGAGGCCGTAGCCGATGTTCTCCTCGCCGCGCTTGAAGACGCAGTGGCGGCGGACGAACTCCTCGTCCACCCAGCCGTTGTTGACGATTTCGTGGGCGATGGCGTTGGCGATGACCAGGTCGGTGTGGGGCTTGAATTCGAGGAACAGGTCGGAGCCCTCGGTGGTGCGGGTGCGGCGCGTGGCGATATCGACCAGGACGACCTGGGGGATCTTTTCCTTACGGGCGCGGACGCGGCTGAAGAGCACCGGGTGCATCTCGGCCATGTTGTTGCCCCAGAAGACGAAGACGTCGGCCAGATCGAAGTCCTCGTAGCAGCCCATCGGCTCGTCCTTGCCGAAGGTGGTCAGGAAGCCGGTGACGGCGCTGGCCATGCAAAGGCGGGCGTTGGCCTCGATGTTGTTGTTGCCGACGCCGGCGCGGATCCACTTGGAGGCGGCGTAGCCGTCCTGGATGGTCCACTGGCCGGAGCCGTAGACGGCGATGGCGTCCTTGCCGTGCTCGTCGATGATCTGTTTGAACTTCGAGGCGACCAGATCGAGGGCCTCGTCCATGGAGACCTCTTCGAGCTTGCCGTTGCGGCGCACGAGGGGCTTCGTCAGGCGGTCCTTGGCGTAGAGGATCCCCGGCAGATGGTAGCCCTTGACGCACAGCAGGCCGAGGTTGACCGGGTTCTGGCGGTCGCCGGCCACGGCGACGACCTTGCCGTCGCGGACGCCGACCATGACGCCGCAGCCGGTGCCGCAGAAGCGGCAGGGGGCTTTGCTCCAGGCGACGCCTTCGTCGTCGAGGATCGCCTCCACCTCCGAACCACAGGAGGAGGCGAGGCCGCCCAGGACGGCGGCGCTCCAGGCGGCGGCCGTCCGTTTCAGGAATTCGCGGCGGGATTCGGTGCTTGCCATGATGACTCTGCTCCCTTGGCTTCGCTCCACGTCACGTTCGCGCGGCCGCTCCAGGCGCGGCGGCCACGTCTTCGATGTTGGTGAACGTCACCCAGGCCGACAGCACGCCGGGCAGGGCGGCGAGCCAGTCGACGCAGGCGCGGTCCTCTTCGAGGGTCGCCGTATCGGTGACGACGATCAGGTGGTTTCCTTGACGGCCGCGCACCTCGGCCTCCGGGCGCCCGGCCACGCGGCGGCGGACGGCGTCCACCGCCGCTTCTTCACACATCAGGACGAGTCCGGATACCGGCATTACTGTGCATACCTCTTCTTGAACTCTTCGGCCGCCTTCTTGCGGGCCGCGCGTTCGGCGGGGCTCATGCGGCCGAGGAACCACTTGTGCATATCGGAGTTGAGAATCTCGTTGAGGCGCGCCTCGATGCGGGCGGCGGCGGCCGCTTTGCCGTGGCGCCGGCCCTCGGCGAGCACCTCGCGAAGCTGCGGGACGAACTCCATGTAGAAGCGCTCGGCGACCTCGTAGAAGCCGTGCCACTGGGTATAGTCCGGCCCCATCATGGCGGCGCCGTGGCGGGCGCGCCGGCCCTCGTGGTGCCAGAGGTAGAAGTAGGTGAACTCCAGCTCTTCGTCGAACTGGATCTCGGTGAGCAGCCCCTCCTTGCGGGCCATCTGGAAGAGTTCGGTGGCCGGCTTGCCGAACTTCTCGTTGTAGAGGTTCACGGCGTTGTCGAACTGCACGTACCAGTTCTTCACCCATTCGGTGGCGTGGCAGGAGGAGCAGACTTCCTGCATGTCCTTGCGGCGCTGCTGCCAGCTCTTGACGCGCTTGCCGGCCTTGATGGCGGCGGCGTCGATCTTCTCGGAGACCGGCGGCCGGAGGGTCCAGGAGATGCGCTCGCCGACGTCGTGGGTCACGGGCAGGTTCTTGGTGGCGCCCATGTGGCAGACGCTGCAGGTGGGGCCCTGCTCGAAGTGCTCGCCGGGGATCCACTCCTTCTCGTGCATCATCGGCTCGAAGCGGGAGCGGTTGGCGGCGAAGGCGATGCCGTGCTTGGACTCCTCCCAGACTTCCTTCTGCGGGTGGTCCGGCCCGAGGTGGCAGCGGCCGCAGTTCTCCGGGGCCCGGGCCTGGGCGCGGGAGAAGTTGTGGCGCTGGTGGCAGGCCGAGCAGGAGCCGCGGGTGCCGTCGGGGTTGATGCGCCCGATGCCGGTGTTCGGCCAAGTGGCGGGGTCGAGCTTGCCGTTCTCGAGAACCTTGATCTCGGCGCCGTGGCACTGCAGGCAACCGCTGACGGCGGCGGGCGAGGCTTTCACCTTGTTGCCCTGGGCGTCGTACTCGACGAAGCCTTCGACCACCTCGGCCAGCACGTTGTCCAGCGAACCCAGGATCTGGCCGGCGGAGGCGTGGTGCGAGGCCTGGAATTCGGCGGCTTCGCGCTCGTGGCACTGGGCGCAGTCATTCGGAGTGACGATGGTGGCGATCAGGCGGCCCTCGTGCTCATAGCCGTCCACGTCGCCTTCTTCGGCCGCGTGGCACTGCAAGCAGCCGATGCCGGACTTGGCGTGGGTGGAGATCTCCCACTGGCCGACGATGCCGGGACTCTTGACGCGGTGGCAATCGACGCAGTCCTTGTTCTCGCTGGTGACGACGGCGTCCGGGGCCTTGACGACGCGCCGGCGGCCGCCCTCGACCCAGGCGACGATGATCAAGGTGATGAAGAAGAAGGTGGCAAGGGCGATGATGATTTTCTGTTTCTGATCGAGCGACATGGCTGTTCTCAATGCAACAGGTAGAGCGCCTCCCACACGGTGAGCGTGAGCAGGAAGGCGACGGCGCCGGCTCCCACCCAGATAGAGGCTTCGCTATCCGGGCGGCGTTTGCGGATGCGGGCGTCGATGAGCGGCCAGAAGAAGATCAGGGCGATGAAGAGCCCCTGGGTGGCCACGGCCGCCTGTTCCGGCATCAGCTTGAGCCAGCGGAAGGCCCAGAAGAAATACCACTCGGGCTTGATGTGCTCCGGAGTGACCAGCGGGTCGGCCTTGGGGCCGAGGCCGGCCGGGAAGACGATGGCCAGGAAGGTGAGGACGAACATCAGGAACAAGGCCACCGCGATCTCGGTGAACAGATGATCGGGGATGAACGGGAACCGCTTGGCGTCGGGCCCCGAGGGCGATCCCAGGGGGGAGACGCCGTGGGTGCGCATGAGCAGCAGGTGCCCGAGCAGGACGACGATCATCAGGGTGGGCAGGGCGCCGATGTGGAAGACGAACAGTCTCGTCAGCATGTTCGAGCCGACGGTGGGCCCGCCGCGAAGGAAGTCGGCCAGATCCGGGCCGACGAAGGGGATCGACTGGAGGATGTTGGCGGCGACCGTAGCGCCCCAGAACGAGAGCTGCTCGTAGACGAGCGAGTAGCCGGTGAAGCCGAAGCCGAGGGTCAGCAACAGCAGCAGGACGCCGAGCATCCAGTTGCCTTCCCGGGGCCGGCGGTAGGCGCCGGTGAAGAAGACGCGCATCATGTGCAGCAGCACGGCCACGATCATGAAGTTGGCCGACCACTTGTGCAGGCTGCGGATGTACCAGCCGAAGCGGATCTCGTTGGTGATGGCGGCCACGCTCTCGTAGGCCTGGTCCGGCGTGGGCACGTAGTAGAAGGTGAGCAGCACGCCGGTGACGGCCTGGATGATGAACAGGTAGGCGGGCGTGCCGCCGAGGCACCACCACCAGCGCTTGAGGTGGCCGGGGACGGGCTCGGAGCCCATCGAGATCAGAACCTGCTGGTCGATGGGGAAACGCTCTCGCAGCCAGTCATTGGCCCGAACCAGCGCTGAACTGATCGGGATCATACTTCCTCCACGACGGCGTAGATGGAATTGCCTTCGACGACCACCTCGTAAGGCTTCAGATTGCTGCCCGACTGGGCCGGCGGGCCGGCGACGGCAACGCCGTCGGCGGTGAAGACTCCGCCGTGGCACGGGCAGAGGAACTCTTCACGGCGCGCCTCCCAGTGCACCTTGCAGCCCAGATGCGGACAGCTATTCGAGAAGGCGACGAAGGTGTTGCCGGTGACCGGGTTGATCTTGCCGGTGTTGGAGATCAGGAGCTGGTCGCCGGAGGGCAGGTTCACCGCCTTGCTCTCTCCCGGGGGGATCTGGTCGGAGAAGCCGATGAAGATGCGGGTGCGATGGGGCGGCTTGCGGGCCGGAAACACGAACTTCAGGGCATAAGATGCAAATACCCCGTATGCGGCCCCAAGAGTGGCCAGGAAGCCGCCGAAGAGGAACTTCCGGCGCGCCACCCAATCGACGATGTCGTTTGCATTGAATGACTTCTGGCTCAAGCCGCCCCCTTTCGACAACGTCTGTCCGTCCGGCGCCCACAGCCGAGCGCCAGCTTCAAACTTGATTTTTCCAGCCCGGGATCGGTCTGCTCAGTGACCAAAGTCACAGAAAGAGAGAAAAATATCTGGTTGATCTATTTAGTGTATGATGCACTTGACTCTTCCCCTGCCGATCAGTTCGATTCTCCGGAGGCCGCGATGAGCCGGGCCCCGTCGTGGAGCGCGTGGGTCTGCGCGCTGTTCGCCTTGTGGCCGGCTTCGGCGGCCGATCCCGCTTTCTTCGGGAGCGTCCGGAGCCGGGTCGAGCTCTGGGACTGGTTTCAGTCCGACGCCAACAGCAGTTACGCTTTCTCGGGCAACATCTTCCGGTTCGGAGCCGAGCAGAAGCGGGAGAAACTGGACTGGAAGATCGAGTTCGCGGCGCCGGCGCTGCTTTGGCTGCCCGACGACGCGATCGCCCGGCCGCCGCAAGGGGCGCTCGGGCTGGGTGCGGTCTATTTCGGATCGAACCAACGGAACCGGAACACGGCCATGGTGTTTCCCAAACAGGCCTACCTGCGGTTTCACTCAGGGGGCGGCGGACATTCGCTCCGCCTCGGGCGGTTCGAGTTCCTCGACGGAGCCGAACGGAATCCTGGGAGCAAGACGCTGGCCGCCTTGAAGAATACGCGGATCAAGCAGCGGCTGATCGGGCCATTCGGCTTCACCCACATCGGCCGCGCCTTCGATGGGTTCCACTATTCCTGGAGCCGGGGCGCGGCGAACGTCACTTTCACCGCAGCCTTGCCGACGCGGGGCGTCTTCCAGGTGGACGGCTGGGGCTGGACGAACACCGGCTTCGGCTACCTGGCCTACTCCCGGGGCATAGGCTCGGGGTCCAGCGAGGGAGAACTGCGCGTATTCGGCATCTACTATCACGACTGGCGGCCGATCGGAAAGACCGACAACCGCCCCGTGCCGGTGCGGAAGGCGGACCACGGCAACGTGGCGATCTGGACGTTCGGCGGCCATTACATCCACGCGCTCGAGACCGGCGCGGGGACCTTCGACGTGCTGGCCTGGGGAACCGGGCAGACCGGGCGTTGGGGGGTGCAGGACCAGTCCGCCTGGGCGGTCGCCCTGGAGGCCGGCTGGCAGCCCGGGGGGCCGGCGGCGCTCAAGCCGTGGCTGAGGGGCGGGTGGTTTCGCTCGAGCGGCGACGACGACCCGGACGACGGCAAGCAGAAGACCTTCTTCCAGATCTTGCCGACGCCGCGGCTCTACGCGCGCTTCCCGTTCTACAACATGATGAACATCGAGGACCGGTTCGCCGAACTGGTGTTGCGGCCCCACGCAAAGGTCTTGATCCGCGGCGACATTCACTGGCTGCGCCTGAGCGAGACGAAAGACCTCTGGTACCTGGGCGGCGGCGCCTTCAACCCGTGGGTGTTCGGCTACGTGGGACGGCCGAGCCTCGGGGGGCGCGGGCTGGCGACGCTCTACGACGTGAGCGTGGACGTCCAGGTGACGAAAAAGCTGAAGCTGAGCGGCTACTACAGTTTCGCCGACGGCAAAAGCGTCATGCGGGCGATCTACCCGGAAGGGAATACAGCGCACTTCGGTTACCTGGAGTTCCTGTACCGGTTCTGACGGCGGCGGGCGAGCAGCGCCGCGGATCAAAAGCGATACTCCACCCCCGCGCGGACGAAGCGGGGCGGCTGGATGGCGACCGGGAGCCGCGCGTTGAAGTCCGGCCCGCTGAGGTCCCGCTCGCGCAGGTTCAAGCCGAGATTGGGCAGGTTGAAGATGTCGGCGACCAGCCGCAGCGCGCCCGGGCCGGCTTCGAACTCACGCACGATGCGCAGATCTACGGCCAGGTTGAATTCGGTGCGGTGACCGCCTTCGGGGCTGCCGCGGGGGGTGGCGAGGACGACGGCCGGCCCTTGTTCGAGGCCCTCGACCAGGAGCTTGCGGGCGAAGGGGAGGCCGTCCCAGTAGGCGGCGGCGAGGCCAAGCTCGAAGCCCCCGAGGCGCTTCGGCGCGCGCCAGACGGCCAGCAGGCGGCCGACGTAGGCGCGGTCGGTGAAGAAGCGCCCCGTGGCGTGGAGGAGCTCATTGGGATCCTGAAGGAATGAGCCCGGCACGCCCGGGTCGTTTTGCCAGGGGTCGTTGCCGAACGCCGTCGCACCGTAGCCCTTTTCGGCGGCGAAGCCGGCGCGCCACCAGTAGGAGCGGCCCTCGCCCGCCAGTTGGGCGACGATGCCCGCCGAAAAGGCGCCGGCATCGACGTTGGAGAGCACGAAGCGATCCTTGCCGAAGGTGGAGGGATCCTGGCTGTAGACCGTGAGGGGTTGGTCATCGAAGGTGCCGGGCCGGGCGTCGGGACCGGGGTCGAGTATGGGAACGGGCCGGTAGGAGGGCGCTCCGGAGGGCAGATCGAAGGGTACGCCCGCGTTGCGGGCGGCGAGACGGCGGCGGTAGTCGCGGCGGAACCCTTCCAGGGTGGCGCGGATGCCGCCGGGCAGCTCGGCAGACAAGGAAGCCCGGAACTCGTCCGCGCGGGGAGATTGTAGATCCGGGTCGATCGCGGAATACAGCCCCCCGAAGCGCCGCAGCAGCCTGCCCGTTTCGCCCGGCTGCCAGGCGCCGTCGCCGTTGACGTCGCGCCACCGGTATTCCAGCCCGGACAAACTGTTGGGATTGCCGTAGTCGGCGTAGGCGAGGGCCAGGGGCTGCTGGAAGCGGCTGTAGGCGAGCCGGAAGGCCTCCAGCCAGCGCCCGGGCAGCCGCAGCGAGACGGCGGCGCGGGGAGAGAGCGTGGTCCAGCGGATCAGGGTTCCCGCGGATGAGAAATTTCTCGAGGGCCAATAGGCTCCGGCGGGGCTCGACTGGGCGGGCAGTCCGGCGCGCCGGTGATCGAACCGCAGGCCGGCATGCGCCTGCAGAGGACCGAGCGGGCGGAAGGAGGCGGCGAGGTGGGCGGCGAAGGACCGGCCGCGGCCCTTGCTGTCGAGGGGAGTGTTCAGCAACAGCGCCGTCGCCGGCCGGCCGGCGGCCAGGATCAGGTGGGCGTCGCCGGGGGCGGTCCAGCGGTTGCGCGCGGCGGTATAGCCGGCGGAGATCCCGGCGCGGAGCTGCCGGACGGGTGCGGCGGGATCGCGGGCCTGGCGGCTCCAGACGAGGGCAGCGTCGTGGCGGCCTCGGGAGCCGTCGTTGGCGAGAGGCGGCGGGCCGGAAGCGGAGCCGTCGAGGAGCTCGATGCGGGCCAGCGTGCCGGCAGGTGAGGGGGAATCGGTTCGGAGGCGCGCCGGAATGTATCCGTAGCGGAGCTCCCAGTTTCCGGCCGGCGCGGAGGGGGCGCGATGCCAGGCGATGTCGAGGGAAGCGAAACGGTTCCTCTCCCGGAGGCGCTCATGCGGACGGAAAGGAGGACCGGCGCGCCGCCAGGCGAGGATCTCGAAGCCGGCCGGGACGCCGAAGGCGGAGCGGTAGAGGGAGGCCAGGGTGAAACCGGCGGCGAAACGGCCGGCGTTGTTCGTGCGGACGCGCGCCCGGGCGGCGGCGGTGAGCACGCGCGTGCCCGTTGAGGCGGGGGCGGCCTGGCGCGGAGCGGACTGCTCGGCCCAGCGTCCCGCCGCCGAGACCGTCAGATCGCTGCGGGAGCCGACGGGGCCGCTGGCGGCGAAACGGTTCAGCGTGTACCAGCGGAACTGTTCGGGCTGGAGCAGGCCGGCCTGGGGAGCAGAGGCCGGCCGGTTGTCGCCGGCGAGGGCCGAGCCGGTAAGATACGCCGCCGCGCTCCCGCGCCAGTGAGATTCCGGAGCGCGGAGGGCCACCGGGGCTTCCGGGTGAAGCGGCATGGCCAGAGGCGGATCCTGGAGACCGGCGCCGGAGGTTTCGATGACGCCGGGGTCGAGAAAGAACAGCGGCCGGCCGGGTTGATAAGGATCGGAGGCGGGAACCCCGTGGAGGCGATAGCCGGTGTAGACCCACGAGGCGGCTTCGCTTGAGGCCAAGGGAAGCTGCGAGGTCGAGAGGCCGCCGAGCCGCAGCGGCTCGGTGACGGCCGACGGACCGATGGTTTGATAGACGGCCCAGAAATCGAAGGGGAGCGGGAGCGAGTCCAGCGCGCCGGAGGCCAGGCCGGACGGCGTGCCGGGGGTCTGGGCGAAGATCGCCGGGATGAGCCCGGCGATAGCTGCAAACCAGCGCAGTGCGGCCGGCATACGGGCATTTCCAGAGTAGCAGTCCGTGGGCGGGGTTTCCGGCCTGGGCTGTCCTGCCAAGTCCGTGGCGTCGGCGACGGCCTTCGGCTTCCAGCAGCGGCCGGGAGGCTCCGGCGCCGCTGGCCGGTCGGCTAGAATGAGGAGCTTGATCGTCACTGTCACCGCCAACCCGGCCATCGACCAGATCTTCATCACCGACCGGCTCGCCTTCGACGACCGCAGCTACTTGCGGGAGCGCGCCGAGGCCCCCGGCGGGCGGGGAATCAATGCCTCCCGGATGCTGCACCGGCTGGGGGCGAAGACGCTGGCCATCGCACCGTGCGGCGGGCCCACGGGGAAGCGGTTCGAGGCGTATTTGAAAGACCTTGGGTTCGCTTTCGAGCTGGTGCGGATCCGGAACCCGATCCGGACGAACCGCGCGGTCACCGACACCCACGGCCTGACCGTGAAACTGGACGAGCCCGGGCCGCTGCTCGAACGCGAGGAGGTGAAGCGGCTCGAGGACGCGGTACTGCGGCGGCTGCCGGAGGCCAAGTGGCTGCTGCTGTGCGGCAGCCTGCCGCCGGGGGTCCCGGAGGACTTCTACGCCCGGCTGATCCGGAAGGCCTCCGAGGCGGGCGTTCGAACGCTTCTGGACGCGGACGGGACGCCGCTGATCGAGGGACTGGAAGCTCGTCCCAGCGTGTCGGCCCCGAATCAGATGGAGGCGGAAAGGCTGCTGAACCGGTCTCTGATCCTGCGCGGCCATTTTCATGAGGCGGCCGAGCAGATCCGGGAGATGGGGGCGGAGACGGTGATCCTGTCGCTGGGCAGCCGTGGAGGGGTGCTGGCTTCCGAGGACGTGGTAGCCGAGGTGGTGCCGCCGCGCGTGGAGGCGCTCTGCCCGATCGGGGCCGGCGACGCGCTGAACGCCGCCTTCGTTTGGGCGGTGACGAACGGCAGCAACGTGCTGGAGGCGGCGCGGTGGGGCGTGGCGGCGGGCACGGCTTCGGCGAAGGTTCCCGGCCTGGAGTTCGCCGATCTAGACCAGATCCGGGAAGTCTACGCCGAAGTGGAAGTGCGCCCGGTGGGGTGAACGCCGGGCGGAGACGCCGGCGCGGGCTACGGCCGGCGCGGCGGCGTGGGAGAATGGCAGCGATGGAACATTACGACTGGGACGCAGTGGAACGCGAGGAGTTGGGGCCGGGTCTGGCGCGCCAGGTGATCCATACGGAGCGGCTGACGCTGGCGCGGATCTTTCTCGACAGGGGCGCTGTGGTTCGGCGGCACCAGCACGAGAACGAGCAGGTGACGATGATCCAGCGCGGGCGGCTGCGGTTCGACATCGACGGGGCAGTGCGGGAAGCGGGCGCCGGCGAGGTGATGCGGATCCCGCCCAACGCCGCCCACTCGGTGGAGGCCCTGGAAGACACGCTGGCGATCGACGTCTTCTGCCCGCGCCGCGAGGACTGGATCCGCGGCGACGACGCCTATCTGAGGGGCTGAGCAGACTGTGGCGGCGGGGCGTAGAGCCGCCGGAGGCGGGGAGTTCGATGCGCGTCGAAGTGGAGTGCTACTCCGGCTACAAGCGCGACGAGCGCCCGGTCCGGTTCCGGCTCCAAGGGCGCTGCTTCGAGGTAGAGGAGGTTCTGGACCGCTGGTACGGGCCGGAGGACACCTACTTCAAAGTGCGGGCCGACGACGGCAACGTCTACATTCTGCGGCACACGCCGGGCGAGCACGGCGACCGGTGGACGCTGGCGGCCTTTTCGGCGCGGGCGTAGCGGGCGAGGCGCTGCTATCGTGGTCTGAGGAGCGCGATGGAACTGATCCCTCTAGGCACCAACGGCTATTTCCCCTCTTTCGGGCGGCAGACGATGAGCTTCCTGGCGCTCACCGGCGAGCGGGCGATCCTGCTCGATGCCGGCACGGGGGTCTCGCGGCTGCTCGAGCCCGGACCGGCGGCGCGGCTGGAGGGCTGCGACACGCTAGACGTGATCCTTTCGCACTATCATCTCGACCACGTAGTGGGGCTGTCGTATCTGCCCGCGGCCTGGAAGGGGCGCAAGGTGCGGATCTTCGGTCCGGCGCCGCCGCTGGCCGAGTCAGACCCGCGGAGCGCTCTCGAGGCGCTCTTCCGGCCTCCGTTCTTCGTCAAGACGATGGGGGCGTGGTCCTGTGAGGTCGAGATCGTGCCGGTGGAAGGCGAAGAGATCGACCTGGGGGGCGTGCGGATCCAGGTCCGGCCCCAGCGCCATCCGGGCGGCTCGATGGGAGTGCGGATCGGCGACGAGCTCGCCTATTTGACCGACACGGGCGTGGACTTCGCCGGGCTGCCGCTGGCCATGGGAGTCAAGACGCTGCTGCATGAGCTCTGGTGGACCGATGAGGAGGCCGAGGCCGAGGCGGCTGCCGGCCATTCGGCGCTGAGCGATGTGGCGGCGTTCGCCCGGGACGCCCGGGCAGGCCGGCTGCTCATCGTGCACCATCATCCGAAGCGGACGTGGGAACAGATCGAAGCCATCGCCGCGAAGGCCGCGGCGATCGCCGGGATCCCGGCGTCGGCCCCGCAGGAAGGCGTTCCGGTCCCGGGCGCGTAAAGAGGGCAGGAGTGCCGCCCCGGCGGCCTCGAGCTTGGTTCCTCCGCCCCAGGCGGGTGAGGGGAGGCAGGCGTTCCGGGGATTCCGGCGGCGCGGCTCGGAAACGGTTTCGGGCTGGAGCCGCACACTACAATAGGGGTGATGCCCGGCATCGTCGAAGTCGATGACCTCGTGAAGGAGTTCCGGACCTTCGACCGCCGGGAGGGCCTCACCGGAGCGATCGCCGACCTGTTCCACCGCCACTACCGGACGGTACGGGCCGTCAACCGCATTACCTTCGAGATCCGCCCGGGGGAAATGGTGGGCTACATCGGCCCGAACGGGGCGGGGAAATCGACGACCATCAAGATGCTGACGGGCATCCTGGTGCCGACCGCCGGGGCGGTCTTCGCCAACGGCTACATTCCCTGGAAGCACCGCACGGCCTACACCAAGACGATCGGGGTGGTCTTCGGGCAGCGGACGCAGTTGTGGTGGGACATCGCGGTGGTGGAGAGCTTCCGCCTGCTCAAGCGCATCTACGACGTCTCCGACGCCGACTACCGGGCCAGGATGAAGCAGTTCGACGAAATTCTGGAGCTGGGCCGGTACCTGCACACGCCGGTGCGGAAGCTGTCGCTCGGGGAGCGGATGCGGTGCGACGTGGCGGCGGCGATGCTCCACAATCCCCCGCTGGTGTTTCTGGACGAGCCGACCATCGGGCTGGACATCGTCGCCAAGGAAAACATCCGCACGTTCCTGCACGAGGTGAACCGGCGCTACGGGACGACGATGCTGCTCACCACGCACGACCTTTCCGACATCGAGGAGCTGTGCCAGCGGCTGATGATCATCGATCACGGCTCGCTGCTGTTCGACGGCCGGCTGCAGGAGCTGAAGGACCGGCTGTGGCAGGAGTCGGCGCTGCGGGTAGAGCTCAAGGACCAGGAGCAGGCGGCGCGGCTCGAGGCGCTGCACATTCCCGACGTCGTCTGCGACCGCATTGACAAGCTGACCTACCGGCTGCATTTCCCACGGGAGAGCTGGTCCACCGCCGAGGTGATCCGCCAGATCGTGAATGCCGTCGAGGTCCGCGACATTGCCATCGAAGAGCAGTCGATCGAAGAGGTCGTGCGGCGCATCTACCTGGGCGAGGAACTGAAGCAGTGGAGCCGGTGAAGGGGAGCGCCGGCGGGGTCGCCGGGCGGACGGGGGAAGAGAACGTCTTCGGCGAAGCGGGAGGCCGGGTGTGAGCGCCGCGGCGGTCTACGCAGAGTTCGCCCGTGTGGGCTTCATGAACATGCTCGCGTTCCGCCTGCGCTACTACACAGGCATCATCACCTACTTCATCAACGTCACCGTCTACTACTTCATCTGGCGGGCGATCTACACCTATGACGCGAACTTCGCCGGCATGAGCTTCCCGCAGATCATCACTTACGTGGCGGTGGGGTGGGTGATCCGGTCTCTGTATTTCAACAACATCGACTCGCAGATGGCGGCCGACATCCTGGAAGGCAAGATCTCGATGATCATGCTCAAGCCGGTGAGCGTGCAGGCGAGCTATGTGGCGCGGGTGCTGGGGGAGTCGGCGTTCCGCCTGGTGATGCTGACGGCGCCGACGGCGGTGGTGATCAGCTTTCTGTTTCCGGTGGTTCCCCCCGCTTCGGCGATGCACTTGGCGGCTTTCCTGGCGGCGGTGGGCTTCAGCATCCTGATCGTCGCGGCGCTCAACTTCATCGTGGGGACCTGCGCGATCAGCCTGAAGTCGATTCTGGGGCTGCTGCGGGCCAAGTTCTGGATGCAGGAGCTGCTCAGCGGGCTGCTGGTGCCGGTGACGTTGTTCCCGAGTCCGTTCCGGGAGATTTCCGCTCTGCTGCCTTTCCAGCACATCGGCTTCACGCCGATGATGATCTACCTGGGCAAGCTGGACGGGGGCGAGATCCTGCGTGTCTTCGCCCTGGAAGCCTTTTGGGTGGCTTTCCTGTTCGCCTTTGGGGCGTGGTTCTGGCGGACGCTCAGCCGGCGGCTGACGATCCACGGGGGCTGACGGCGGGCGGCGGCGCGGTGCGCTAAGATGGCAAAAACCGGCGATTCGTCGCCGCGCCGAGGGCTGGAGCGAGATGCTGAAACGGCTGTCGAGGATCGTTCTTTGGGCCGGCGTCGCCCTGCTGGGGGCCGGGGCGCTGGGCGGGATTGCGATCAACCGGGGCGAGCAGATCAACAGCGTGTGGCTGGTGATCGCCGCGGTCTGTACGTTTCTGGTGGCCTACCGGTTCTACCACGCCTGGATCGCCGCCAAGGTGCTGGCGCTCGACGACCGGCGAGCCACGCCGGCCGAGCGCCTCAACGACGGGCACGACTACGAGCCGACCCACAAGTGGATCGTCTTCGGACACCATTTCGCGGCGATCGCCGGGCCGGGACCGCTGGTGGGGCCGGTGCTGGCGGCCCAGTTCGGCTACCTGCCGGGAGCGCTGTGGATCATCATCGGGGCGGCGCTGGCCGGAGCGGTGCACGACCTGATCGTGCTGGGTTCCTCGATCCGGCGCAACGGGCGCTCGATCGGAGAGATGGCCCGGGAGGAGATCGGCAGGCTCGGCGGCTACGTGGCGATGGTGACGGTGCTGCTGATCATGATCATCCTGTTGGCGGTGATCGCCCTGGTGGTGGTGAACGCGCTGCGCGACAGTCCCTGGGGCACCTTCACGATCGCCATGACGATGCCCATCGCCATCTTCATGGGCCTCTACCTTCGTTTCTGGCGCAAAGGGAAGGTGCTGGAGGTCTCGGTGCTGGGCTTCGCGCTGGTGATCCTGGCGATCTTCGGCGGCGAGTGGGTCTCGAAGAGCCCGGCGGTGGCCGAGTGGTTCACGCTGTCGGGCATCGCGCTGGCCTTCGCGATCATCGTCTACGGATTCTTCGCCAGCGCGTTGCCGGTGTGGCTGCTGCTGGCGCCGCGGGACTACCTGAGCACCTTCGTGAAACTGGGTGTGGCCTTTCTGCTGGCGTTGGGCATCCTGGCGGTACGGCCGGAGCTGGAGATGCCGGCGGTGACGGGATTCATCGACGGCACGGGACCGGTCTTCGCCGGGGCGCTGTTCCCGTTCTGCTTCATCACGATCGGCTGCGGCGCCTTGAGCGGGTTCCACTCGCTGATCTCGTCGGGGACGACGCCGAAGATGCTGGCCAAGGAGCGGCACGCGCTGCCGGTGGGCTCGGGCGGCATGCTGGCCGAGGGGGTGGTGGCGATTCTGGCGCTGATTTCCGCGTGCGTGCTGCAGCCCGGCGTCTACTTCGCGGTGAACTCGCCGGCGGCGCTGACCGGGCCGGACCCGGCGGCGGCCACGGCGGCGATCACCTCCTGGGGCTATCCGGTTACCCCGGCGGAGATGGCTACGCTGGCCGACGAGGTGGGCGAAGAAACGCTGTTTCACCGTACCGGCGGGGCCCCGTCGCTGGCCTTGGGCATGGCGCACGTCTTCGCCTCTTCCGGAATCGGCAAGGAGATGCTCGGCTTCTGGTACCACTTCGCCATCATGTTCGAGGCCCTGTTCATCCTTACGATCATCGATGCGGGCACCCGCGTGGGACGCTTCATGCTGCAGGACTTGCTGGGCAATTTCTACAAACCGCTCGGGCGGACGGGGTGGATGCCCGGAGTGATCGGCGCGAGCGCCGCCATCGTGCTGGCCTGGGGGTACTTCCTCTATCAAGGCGTGCTGGATCCCTACGGCGGCGTGAATTCGCTGTGGCCGATGTTCGGCATCGCCAACCAGTTGCTCGGGGTCATCGCGCTGGCGGTGGGGACGACGATCATTCTGAAGAAGCACGGCCCGAAATACATGTGGATCACGGTAATGCCCATGGCGTGGATCGTTTCGGTGACTTACACGGCGGCTTATCAGAAGGTCTTTTCGCCAGATCCGCGGTTGGGTTTCCTGGCGCAAGCGGCAGAGCTGAAGGCGGCGCTGGCGGCGGGGACGCTCTCGGTCCAGCAGGCCGCCGAGGCGCAGCGGCTGATCTTCAACGCGAACCTGAACGCGGTGGTCTGCAGCATCTTCATCCTGATGGTGAGCATCGTGCTGCTGGACTCGGCCCGGGTCTGGGTGGGCCTGATCCGCGGCACGCGGCCGGCGACGTTGAACGAAACGCCCTTCGTGCCCTCGCGGCTGCAGCCGGACGAGGCGCTGGGCGATTGAGGCGCGGCGCGGGATCCGCCGGGCGCAGGCGCCGGCCTGGCGGTCCGTGATACAATCGGACTAGATTTCACTAAGGCCTTTGAATTCATGAAGATCCGACAGATTTTCGCGCTCCTCGCGGTGTGGCCGGTGGCGGCTGCCGTGACGCCCGATACCGTGGTGGCCACGGTGAACGGCAAGAAGATGACCGCCGGCGAGATCGACCGGATCCTCGCCGGCGCGCCGCCACAGATGCAGGAGCAGATGCGCCGTGACCGGAGGAACTTCCTGCGCCAATACGCCTTGGTGCTGCTGCTGGCCGAGCAGGCCGAACAGGACGGCCTGGCGGAGCAGTCGCCTTACCGGGAGCAACTGGCGTGGAACCGCAACCAGGTTCTGATGCAGGCGGCGATCGTCGAGACCAACCGGCGTTTCGGCAAAGAGGACGAGGCAACGGCCGAGGAGAAGACGAGACAGTGGCTCGAAGGGATTCGGGAAAGTGCGACGGTGGAGCTGCTCGATGAGGACTACTTCTCAGGCGACGCCGCCAAAGCGGCCCGGGTGCCCGACGATACGGTGGTGGCGAAATTGAACGGCCGCGAAGTGACGGCCGGGGAGATCAAGTTCGCCCTGCTGGGGGCCACCAGCAGGGTGCGCGAGAACTTCCTGAAGAATCGCGAGGAGTTCCTGCGGCAGTACGCCATGTCCCTGCGGCTGGTGGAGATCGCGGAAGAACAGGGCCTCGACAAGAAGACGCCGTACCGGGAACAGCTCCAGTGGGTGCGCACGAACATTCTTTCGCAGGCCCGGATGAACGAGTACTCGGACGCCATCGTCATCCGCACCAAAGAAGAGCGGCAATACTACGCCGCCCACAAGGACGACTATACCCGCGCCAAGGTGAAGGTGATCTACATACCGTTCGGCGACGAGAAGACGGCCGGGCAGGTGGTCGATGGCAAGAAAGTGCTGAGCGAGGAGGAGGCCCGGGATCT
>Ga0256839_1003087_pt1 | contig 17612 bp, 20 predicted proteins | sample 354166metaG_FD_185968 | JGI IMG/M metagenome (GOLD analysis project Ga0256839, IMG submission 185968) | Hydrothermal vent microbial communities from Mid Atlantic Ridge, Atlantic Ocean - 354-166 | ecosystem: Environmental > Aquatic > Marine > Hydrothermal vents | place: Atlantic Ocean: Mid... | reverse complement strand
TTTCAAAATAGACTTTTTATGCACTCCTATGATGCTAACATAGACAATGAAAATGCCGATATTCTCACAAAAATATTCGATGGACCGCTTGTTGTAGGTGAATGGATTAACCTAGAACACTATTTTTCAACTGTTGATAACAAAATTTATGGAGCCGGCTCAAAAGTCTATCATAATGTAGTCTCAAAAGTAGGCGTCTATAATGGAAACTACTCTGATTTACAAATTGGCTTACCTACACAATCTGTCATTAGTGAATCAGAAGCATATCATGAGCCAGTGAGACTTCTTACATATATGGAGGCACCATTGGAAAAAGTAGGAAAAGCAGTAGAAAATTCTATTGCAAAAGAGTTTATACTAAACGAATGGATACGCCCAGTAGTTATTGATAAACAAGCAAAAAAAGTCTACTCTTTTGAAGATGGTGACTTTATTGTTATAAAAGAGTTTTAAACTCATAAAAAAAGGATTACCTATGGAAGAAAAAACTTATACAGTACATATAGAAAACGAGTGTTCATGCTTTAAAAAAAGTGGATTTGAAAATAATTTAACGTATGATAATAAAGCAGATGCACAAATGAAAGCAAAAATTTTAGAGTGTCGCATGAACCAAGAGTTTTGCCATACACATTACTTTGAAGCAGAAGACAGAGGTGATATGATTGTAATAGGTTCTATGGTTAGAGCAGACTTTGAAGATGAGGATGATGACTATTAATCTCATCATCTTCAGCACTTAAACTATTAGCCCTTGAGTGTAAACTTAGGGATATTTACAAAATCAAATTTCTTTTCTAACTCAACGATAGTTTCTTCTATATCTTTCCCTATGAGAACTAAAAATGAACTTTTTATCTCCCCATCATATCTATCATAATGTACATCACCAAAACTGCTATTAACTATCATCGTATCTTCTATATCACCAAGTTTTACAATACCTTTGGCACGATAAATATTTTTGGGTAAAGAGGAAATAAAAGTATCAAATCTCTCAAAAATCGTCTGTTTGATATAAATTGTTTTTGAAATCAGAGGATTACTTGATCGCACAACTTCTTCAACATCATCAAGGTTTTTTATCTCTCCCAATGAAATATCTTCAAATATTTCACGACCTAACTTTCCGTGCGAAGTATGTACAAAATAGTAGTTTTTAAATATAGGTACACCTGTCATAGTATTTTTGATATTATATTGTTCTTTTATCGCTCTTATCTCTTGTTCAATAGCATCTACCTCACCTTCTGAAATCAAATCACACTTATTGAGCACAAGAATATTCGATCCGCCTATTTGGTATTTAAATATATCTTCGTTACTATAGTTGTTATAATTTTTAGAATCTATCACGCATATCACTCCCTCAACGACAATTCCCAATGTATGTAATGAATAATAGATAGGAAAAGGTTCACTGGCCCCAGAAGTCTCTACAAAAAGTATATCTGGTTTATATTTTTGTATAATCTCTTGTACCCCGCTCTCAAACTCTTCAGAAAGTTGACAACAAATACAGCCTTCTGATATCTCAAGAACTTCAGAGTGTACATTTTTAAAAATTGTACTATCTACCCCAATATCACCAAATTCATTGACAATAATAGCAATATTTTTATCCGGGAAATATTCTTTAAGCGAATGAGTAAGCATTGTAGTTTTACCAACACCTAAAAATCCTGTAATCACAAATGAGGAAATCATAACAAATACCTTAACATATATAAAAGATAGAGATAAGAGTGACAGAATAGTACAATCTTCTTGTAATCCATCTAGGAGAGATATTTGTGCAAAAATGCACAAATAAAATTATATGACTCTTTCACCTTGAACCATAGAAGCTGACTCAAGTATTTGGTCAAGACCAACCTCTTTTGCCCATGCTTCTGTCAAGTCATAAGCAGCAGATGCAGTCTCTAGGTTCTTTTCAATCAAGTCTAACTTTTTCTTAAACTTCTTTTCAATAACTGAGTCAAGTGTTGCAGTACCACCTGAGGCTGTATATTTTTTAAGGAATCTGTCCTTAATACCCTCTTCAATAGCAGGCTTATCTATTGTACCCAATGCACCGAAAAGAGCTCCTAGCATAGCCATATTTGTTGCAAGCTCGGTACCGGCTTTCTCAATTGCAAATTTAGTAAAGTCTCTAGTAAGAACCTTTACATTCATAGAATCCAAAAACTTTTTATCTTCACTGGTTAATAAGTCTGCATCTGAATTGATAATAACCAAGCCATTCTCTTTAATACCGGCATAAAAAGGCATTGTATATGATTTTCCCATCGTAATAACTTGTGGATGGTAAATCATAATAATGTCAGGATATATTACCTCTCCTCTATCATAAATAGGTACGGTACCTATTCTAGTATAAGACTCAGAAGGTGCCATTCTTTTTTCTGCACCAAAGAAAGGATTTGAAACAGCATAATACCCTACCGTATCTGCAGCTGTAGCAGCTATATGAGCAGCTGTAACAGCACCCTGTCCACCTAAAGCAGGCATTCTAATCTTTATTGAATCTTTAGCCATTATAGAAGTCCTTCTTTTTTACATTTTTTTAGATAATCCGAAGCTGCATCCGAAACATATTTGAAGTCTTCAAATCTATCTTTATCCTGTTCTTTCATTTCCCATAATCCTTCGTTGGCGGCAAGACCGATTTCAAGAATACATGGTGTATAAAGGTGTATATATGTCGGTCCTATTTCTCTGGCAATCAATACGGCTTCTCTAAGAACTTTTGCCACTTTTTTAGGTGCTGATGCAGTCAATTTTACTGAATATGCACACCCTGAAGTTACGGCAAGTTCCCACATAGGTACTTTGTCAAACACTTTACCCTTAGGTGCCATTTTAAACACTTGACCTTTAGCTGTCGAACCAGACTCCTGTCCACCTGTATTTGCATATACTTCATTATCAAAACATATCGTTGTAATTTTCTCCTGTCTAAAGAAAGACTGAAGCGTATAATCAAGACCGATATCTATAGTTGCACCATCCCCTGCTAAGACGACAACATCTTTCGTTTTGTCCGGGAATCTCCATCCTAGCGTCCTTTTGATACCAGATGCAACAGCATTTTGGTTACCAAACATTGAATGCACCGTATGCAATGCAATATGAGGAAACATTAATGAAGTACATCCCGTTGAGTTGACAATAATCGTCTCTTCAGGTACAGGCAATGAAGCAAGTATATACCTCAATGCTGCCGCTTCGGGACAACCTGCACACAAAGAGTGCTCTTCTAATATCTCTTTTTTATCTGTAAGGTCAGAAATACCACGCTTCTCAACACTCTCTCCTGCCCATGTAGCATTATCTTCAAGATCGATAATCTCTTGAGGCATTATATCCCTAAATTCGGGATTTATTTTATAAATATCTACTGACATTTTATGCTCCTTTCTTTAAGCCCGTGTTTTCAAACACTTCTTGTAATATTGCTTCTGCCGGCATACTCATACCGCCTGCAACTCTTGGTCTTCCTACAATTTTTGCATCACATTTTCCGTAAAGTGATTTAGAAACCTCTTTTTCCAACCAACCAACAATGTTGAATTCAGGAACAAAAATATACTTGACATCTTTTACTGCCTCAAGCAACTCTTCATGCGGGAAAGGTCTAATCGTTCTTAATTTAACCACTTTAGATTTTACGCCTAGCTTTGTTAACTCTCTCTGTGCCTCTTTTGCTTGATGTGCCGCCGTACCACATGCAACAAATGCTACTTCGGCATCTTCGTCACCTGTAGTATGTGCAAGACCGTTCAAATAGTGTCTAGCATACGGCTTAGAACGCTCTACAGCAGATCGTACCTCCCATTGCCAAGAGGCATGCGTTGCATAAGAGATATAATTTGACTTCATAACAAACGGATCTCTCAAAAATCTTCCCGGAGGCATCTCTGAATCAATCGGAGGCAATGGTGCCGCATAAGGATTGTAAGGTCTTAAGGCAATATCATCAGGAGGAAGCATTACTGCCTCTCTTGTGTGAGAGACAAAAAAACCATCCACGGATGTAATAATAGGCACGTGTACATCTGGTTGCTCTGCTACAGTAAATGCTGCAATAGACATGTCAAACAATTCTTGAACATTCTCTGCATACCAAATCATACATCCTGTCTCTAACAAGAAAGAGACCTCTAGGTTATCTGGCTGAATACTTAACGGAGAGTTAATACCTCTAGCCATCAAAACAAGCTGACAAGGTATTCTAGTTCCAGACCATGTCGGAAAATTTTCCATAGCTCTAAGCGTACCTGGACCCGATGTAGTTGTAATCGTCCTGGCACCTGCCATAGAACATCCCTGCACCTCTGACATTACGCCAAACTCATTTTCACCCCTAAAATAAACACCTACGTAACCTTCTGCCCAGAGTTCACCAATAAGATGCGCTGCTTCCGATTGCGGCGTAATAGGGTAAGATACAGAAGCATCCACAGTACATCGTTTTACTGCTTCTTTAAGTACTTCTGAACCGGTCATAAAGTGTTTTTCTCTAGGAGCTTCAAAAAGCATATAGTCTGTTGAAACAAGCTTTTGACCTGACCAGTTTTTCTCTTCTGTCATATTTTTTATACTCATAGTCTACTCCTCTTTATTTGCCAAGCTCTTTTTTAACTTCTTTGGCAATTTCTATGAACTTAGCCATCTCTTCTGCATGCTGATCCCTAATAGTAGCCATGGCATCTTCATGTCCTGAGAGTCCGCAAATAGCAGCCGTATAGCAATCGGTCTCTGAACGTATCATTTTAAGTGCAACATTTGCATAATGACAATGTACGCCTACAAAAATACAAGCTTTTATATCATTATGCCAAATTGTTAAGTTTGGATGGTTTGGGTTAATCTCTACCTCAGCATCAATTTTCGGATATTTTGGTCGATAATCATACATTGGTATCATTTTAGCATTTAATACCTCTGCCATCTCTTTAATTAATGTTGCTTTCTTTTTTGCTTCATCATTCCATGCATATAAAACTTGTGGACCCGGGAATATGGTAGCATTGTCTCGTGTCAACATCATTTTTGCTATCTCTCCCATCGCTACCTCTTCATCGACTATCTCTGTCAATAGCAATGCCTTTCCTTTCGGTGGGGTAAGTAGATCATCATAATATGCAACCGGATATGGTGAATAGTGTGCTGGACCTAAATTTGCCATTTTATCTCCTAAAATTATATTTTAAAATCAGCACCATATGTATAAAACTTACCCTTTATAAAAAGAGTGGGTTTTATACATAATGATGCCAATATATTTCCTCAAGTTAGAGAAGATCTCCAACTTAAATTTTTACTCCTCGTCCGGAGTAACCATTGCCATTTCTATACAATCTCTGTTAAGAAGATCCGAACATACATATACACAAATAGCACATCCCTTACATCTATCTTCATCAACCCATGAAGTTCCATTTTCATTACCGTGTTTAGGCTCTTTATCATACATCAGTGTATTTGCCTCTGGACAATAAAGTGTACACATATTACATTTATATGTTGAACACATCTCTGAATTTACTTTTGCTACATAATACATAGTTTTCCTTTTATCTTTAAATTATATTTTCTATTTTATCATTTAAATCTAGCTAGAATAGTTCCCTAAACTGCCAAATCAATAACCAAATCATCACTCGTTAAGTCAATGCTGTCTGCAAGTTCAAATGTTTTATTAATAACTTCCATATTTTTTGCAAGCAACTCTTCTTTTTTCTTAAACTTTTTCTCAATAGCAGAATCTAGTGACGCCGTACCGCCGGAAGTAACAAAAGAGGTTCCTAAAAATCTCTCTCTTACGGCTTTTTCAATATTATCTTCGGTAACAAGCTGCGTAAGCCCTAAAACCATACCCATCATTGCCATGTTTGTTGCAAGCTCTGTACCTGCTATTTTAAGTGCCAACTCCGTAGCATCAAATTGCACTACCTTTGCATTAAGCTTTGTAAGAACTTGAATATCTTCCTCTTCAAGTACATTTACGGATGTATTGATAATCACAAGAGAATCTTTTTTCAAACCTGTATAAAAAGGCATTGTATAAGACTTCCCGTGTGTGACAACTTGTGAATGGTAAATCATAATAATATCCGGGTAAACCACTTCACCTACTTCATAAATAGGTTCAGAAGAAGCTCGTACGTATGCTTCAACCGGAGCCATCCTTTTTTCCGAACCAAAAAATGGAACCAAAGAGGCATATTTGCCGGCATTATCCATACAAGAACCAAGGATATGGGCTGTTGTCACAACCCCTTGTCCGCCTAGACCGGAGATACGCATATTGTATCTTTTTCTTTTTGCAATTGATGCCATATTAACTTACCTCTCTTTTTTTCTTAGATTCAATAGTTGCAAATAGCTCTTTAGCTTCAGGAGTCATATACTCTTCAAAAGCAAAGCGCCCTTTTTCCTTCTCTTTTGCATCTCTAAATACATCAGGTGTAGGAATTGAGTACTCAATATTACATGATGTATAAGCATGAATAAATGTAGGGCCAAGTTTTCTTGCTGCAAAAATTGCTCTTCTAATGGCTTTTGATGCTTTATTAATATTGGTAGGAGACATCTTTACAACATACACGCATCCTGCAGTAATTGCCAACTGTGTTGCAGGCATTTTACCAAAGTTCTTTCCTTTTGGAGACATCTTAAGCACGGCACCTTCTACAGACATTCCAGACTCTTGCCCGCCTGTATTTCCATATACTTCGTTATCAAGCATAATTGTCGTGAATTTTTCACGTCTAAACCAAGCATGCATTGTCATAGAAAAACCGATATCCATCATACCGCCGTCACCGGCAATTGTGATTACATCTTTTTGTCTATCTGGAAATCTTTGTCTAAATGCTCTAGTAAGTCCCGAAGCAATAGCATTCTGATCACCATAGTTACCATAAATAAATGGAACCGCAGCTTGAGAAATAGCAAGCCTTCCACATCCTGCAGTTCCAATTGTAACTGTATCTTCAGGGTTTGGAAGTGATGCAAAGATAATCTTAATATAATAAGCCATCCAGCAACCGGAACACATTGGATGCTCCTCTACCAACTCTTTAAACGTTCCCATATTTTTAACGCCTACTTCAGAGTAGTCTTTACCAAATGGACCGTAATCTACCAACTCTACATAATCTTTTGGTAAATATCTCTTAAATTTCGATGCGGGTGTCATATATTTTAAACTCATGTTTTATCCTTTTTATGCTTGTAATATTTCTGATTCCATACCAAGAGCATCATAGATCTCGGTCATAATCAATTCTACAGGCAGCGTCATACCGCCGTATACTCTAGGCCCTTCTACAACAATACCAGAATTTGGTATGGAGGCTTTTACTTCTTTACACAGCCAACCTATAATATTGTGCTCAGGCACAATAACTGTTTTAGCATCCTTTAATGCATCACGAATCTCATCCGTTGGCCACGGTCGAATAGATCTTACCTTTACAAAACCTACACTCAGACCCTCTTCTTGTGCATATCTGTGTGCCTCTCTTGCTTGTGCTGCTGCACACCCTGAAGCCACCAACATTACATCTGCGCCGGGATTTAGCACTTCTACCGGTCCACCAAGATATTGATAGATATATTTCATTGCTCTTCTATTTGAGTCCCAAACCTCTTGCTGCCATACAGAATGAATCAGATAAGACATAAAGTTTGATTTTTGTACCGGAGCATCCCTCTGAATTCTTGCCGGGGGTACTTCGTTATCCATCACGGGTACCGGTGCATGGTATGGATCAGGCTCAGTAAATGCTAACTCTTCAGACATCATATCGACATAACCTTTGGCATGTGTCACAAAGAAGCCTTCCGTTGCTACAGATACAGGAATATAAACATCTACCTTTTCGGTAATAGCAAATGCAGCAAGCGTGAAATCAAATGTGTCCTGCTGATTTTCTGCATGTAGCATCACTATTCCTGAATGCATCAAATATGCCATCTCTATATTATCCGGTTGAATAGAAAGAGGTGCATTAATAACACGTGTCAAAACACCAAGCACACAAGGTACTCTGTGTCCCGGCCAGGAAACAATCGCTTCAAGTCCTCTAAGCAACCCGGGACCAGATGTCGCAGTAAAGACCCTAACTCCTGCTCTTGCAGCACCTGCAATCGCAGACATGGTACCTAGCTCTTCTTCAGCTCTGTAGTACTCTTTGATATGCCCTTGTGCATAAATATCACCAACAAGATGCATTACTTCCGACTGAGGCGTAATAGGATAAGCAATTGCCATATCGACACTTGCCCTTTTCACAGCCTCTGCCATCGCCTGTGCACCTGTTATAAAGTGCTGTTCTCTTGGAGCCTCGTTTAAAAGGTAATCCATATCTTTATATGTTTTATTTAAGCTCATCTATTTCTCCTTTACCTTATTCGACTTCTGCTACGTGTTCACCTTTTCTACTCATGATGAGAGATCTGTACTCACCATAATCAGCAGGTGTAAGATCACCCCAATCCTCTTTTGGTAAAGATGGATTTTCAGGTGGCATTGTCGGAGTATGTTCAATACCCAATTCATTTCTTACTTCAATAAGAATCTCTTTAAATTTCCTAACATCGTCTGCATGTACATCCCTAATAGATGCCATAGCCTCTTCATGACCCATCATTGCACACATTGCAATGGTATAGCAGTCAGTTCCTGCCCTGATCATTCGTAAAGATAAATTTGCATAATGACAGTGTACACCGATAAAGATACATGCTTTAATCTTATTATCTAAAATTGTCAAATTCGGGTGATTTGGATTAATCTCCGCTTTTACATCGATTTTTGGATATTTCGGTCTATAGTCTGGCATAGGAATAATTTTACAATTTGGAATTTCTGATGCCAATTCCAAAATTGCAGCTGATTTATCCGCAACATCATCCTTCCAATCCCATAATACTTGCGGACCGGGGAATATCGTTGGGTTTTTTCGTGTCAGCAATGCTTTGGCAGCATCTCTCATCGCCTCTTCTTCCGATACGATATTACCGTATAATAATGCTTGTCCTTCAGGCGAAAGCTCAACACCCATAGATGGCGCCGATTGCGGCATATAGCCGACTGGACCGACTTCTATTTTTTTTGACATATTTGATTCTCCTTAATAAATGTTATCAAACAATGATATTTGACTTCAGCTTATAAGCTAAGGCATCCTATCTAAATTATGTCCATATTTTGCTAAAAAAGCAAATATTCACCATTTAGAACCTCATAAGTGTGTAATACAGTAATCATTTTTACTTAAATACAGCTTGTTCTAAACAATATATGTCATAAATTTTACATTGCCATAACAACCTAATCGTCAATTTTGGCTGAAATACAGTTCAATTTTATCGCCATATACTATTTAAAACCCTTACCTTATACTTACAATATATTCAATCATTATAAAATCTAACTTAATGAAGATGAATCATAGGAAAAAACCATGTTTAACAAAGAAGAGACGTGTATTATCTCTACAACATCATATCACTGCTTTTTCTCTTTTAAAATCCAATTTTTATATTTATTTAAAATATTGTGCAAAAAACTTCTCTACCATCCGTTCAAAGTAATCCATCCTATCTCTCCCTTTAGGCATTTTTTTACGCAACTGTTTCATGTTTTTTAAAAACTCATCTACCGAATCAGGGATAGTATCCTCAAAGAATTGCCTCAATTTTTTACTAAACGCAGGTGATGCACCCCCTGTAGAAAAAGCAACAATCAACTCCCCTTTTTGCATATATGAAGGAAAAATAAAATCACAATATTCAATACTATCGACAACATTAACCAAAGTTCTGCTCATTCTTGTATCTTGATAGATACTTTTTTGCAGTGACGGTGTATCCGTAGCAACAATAATCATATCAAAGCCCAACCTGTCTGTAGAGACATAGGCACGTTGGTAGAGTGTCAAACCATGTCTATTTACGAGAGAGACTATCTTTTTATTTACTTGGATAGCAACAATAGTAATATCCTGTGTAAAATCCAAAAGTTTTTCAAGTTTTTCTTCTGCAATTTTTCCACCGCCTACAAGTAAAACACGGGCATGATCCATCTTTACAAATGCCGGAAAATATGACATGACACCTTCTCCATTATCTCTTCTCTTATCTCAATGACTCTACCTACCACAATCAATACAGGTGTGGGCAGAGACTTCGCCTTTTCATAAATATTTTCCAATGTGCCAATAAGCACTTTTTCATCTTTTCTACTACCACGGCTAATTACCGCAATAGGATATGTTTTTGGCTTTCCGATATTGATTAATTGAGTACATATTGTCCGTAATTGATGCAATCCCATCAGAAAAATAATTGTCTCATCCTCTTTAAATATCTTCCAGTCTATTTGTGCATATCCCTTCTCGGGAGCTTCATAAGCCGTAACAACACGAAAAGATGCCGATTTACCCCTATGCGTAATAGGGATATTTGCCATTTCCGGTACAGAAATTGCAGAAGTAATTCCGGGAATAAATTCAAAATCGATACCTTTAGATGCCAAAAAAAGTGCCTCCTCTCCGCCACGACCAAATACCACGGAATCGCCACCTTTTAGACGTACTATATTTTTAAATATTAGTGCTTTTTCATACAATAACCGATTGATCTCCTCTTGAGGCATAATATGGTGCCGGTTTGCCTTGCCGACATAAATGCATTCACATGCTTCTTTTGCCTCTTTTAATATATCCCTATTTACCAATCTATCATAAATAATCACATCTGCTTCGCGTATGACACGCAATGCTTTCAATGTCAACAGTTCTATATCGCCGGGCCCTGCTCCCGTTAAATATACCTTTGCCAATCGATGCACCTTTTTTACCAAATTTTCCAAACAAAAGTGGAATCTAAACTATAACATTCTACAACATAATGGAGTATTAACAGCTTTTTGGATATGATTTATATCAAATTTACAGACAAACATGACATATAGATGAAAAAAAACAAGGCTCATAGATGAACAAGGCAAAATATATATGGATGGACGGCGTATTTACCCCTTGGGATGAAGCAAAAGTACACATCCTTACCCATACCCTGCACTATGGAAACGGTGCTATAGAAGGAACCAAGGCATACCCCACTGCCGATGGGAGATGTGCTATTTTTAAACTATATGAACATACCAATAGGCTTTTAAATTCAGCCAAAATGACTCTCATGCATGTACCCTATACTGCAGAAGAACTCAATGATGCACAGATAAAACTGCTGCAAAAAAATGCACTCTTTAACGGAGCCTATATACGCCCGCTTGCATATCTTGGCTATGGGGTTATGGGACTCTATCATAAAGAGTGTCCGGTTAATGTCTCTATCTCCGCATGGGAGTGGGGTGCATATCTCGGAGAAGAGGGTTTAAAAAAAGGCATTCGTCTAAAAATATCCTCAATGACCAGAACACCCAATACTTCTAGTATGGGCAAAGCCAAAGCCGTTGCAAATTATCTCAACTCTCAAATGGCTAAATTTGAAGCGGTTGAAGCAGGATATGACGAAGCGCTACTACGGGATGATCAAGGATATATTGCAGAAGCATCAGGAGCATGTTTTTTTATGGTAAGAGACGGAAAACTCATCTCCCCGCCGTCTGACAACACGCTAGAGTCGATTACCCAACAAACCATTATCGACCTTGCGGAAGATATGGGGATAGAGGTTATTCGTCGTCGTATCAGTCGTGAAGAGACATATATTGCTGATGAGTGTTTTCTAACAGGCACTGCAGCAGAAGTCACTCCGGTACGTGAAATTGACGCACGTGTCATCGGTTCCGGATCACGCGGTTCACTCACAGAAAGATTACAGACAGCATACTTTGACGTTGTAGCAGGGAAAAACCCAAAATACGTTCAACACTTAACTTATATTAACTAATATTTAAAAAAGGAAATCTAATGCCGGCAGATATGAATGACTACTTTAAAAAGAAAAAACCAGGTGGAAACACCAATCAAAACAGTGATGGAAACGGTAGGGGGAGAAATTTTGAAAACCCACTAAATAATGTACCAAAAGGATTACCAAGTTGGGCTATTATACTAGGTGCGATAATACTGGCACTGGTTTTACTCAAACCTTTTACTATCATCAATTCCGGTGAAGTGGGAATTAAAGTAACGACCGGAAAATTCCAGTCAGAACCATTGATGCCGGGACTTCATTTCTTTATTCCTCTTTTGCAAAAAGTCATACCTGTCAATACCCGAGTAAGACTCATTACCTATACCAATGACTCCTCTATTGCATTAGGCGACAGATACAAAGGTTTTGAAGGAGGTCTTAGAAAAAATAAAGCGATCCCCGTGCTTGATAGACGCGGCTTGACAGTCAATATTGACCTAGCAGTACAATATGCCCTCAAAGCAGAATCTGCTCCTACAACCATTGCAAAATGGGGCTCTAGCTGGGAAGAAAAAATTATTAACTCAAAAGTAAGAGAGGTTGTCAGAGATGTGGTCGGAAAATATACTGCCGAACAGCTTCCCGAAATGAGAAATGAAATCGCCTCTGCAATTCAAACCAAAGTAAGACAGAGCGTAGAATCACTGCCTAACCAACCTGTTATTCTCTCTTCCGTAGAACTTAGAAATATTGTGCTTCCTCCAAAGATAAAAGAGAAAATAGAACAGGTACAAGCAGCCAAACAAGAAGTGACCATTGCGGAACAAGAGAAAGAAAAAGCTAAACAACTAGCGCAAAAAGAAGCAGAAATTGCAAAAGGTATTGCGGAGAAAAATCGTATTGAAGCACAAGGACATGCTGATAAAATCCGTATTGAAGCCCAAGAACAAGCCAAAGCAAATAGACTCATTTCAGATTCTCTTACGCAAGCACTTCTAGAACTGGAGCAGATTAAAACACAGGCAAAATTCAATGAGGCACTCAAAGTAAACAAAGATGCACAGATATTCCTTACACCCGGTGGATCAGTGCCAAATATTTGGGTAGATGCGAAAGGAAAAGGACAAAAAGCTGCCTCTGTTACTGCAGAGTAGTCCTTTACTCCTTTCTACCCTGCTTCTAAACTTTGTAACACTTTTAAAAAAATAGCGGAGATACAATCTGTATGAATATAGACTGGAATAAAACCCCTCTCATCCCTGCCGTCGCACAAGAAGATGAAACAAATGAAGTTCTTATGCTTGCCTATATGAACAAAGAGGCATTTGAACTTACTATGAAAAGCGGGTATGCACACTATTTCAGCAGAAGCAAACAGCGTATATGGAAAAAGGGTGAAAGCTCAGGGCATACACAAAAAATAAAAGATATTCTCCTAGACTGTGATGCAGACACCTTGATACTCAAAATCAAACAAAACGGTGTTGCCTGTCATACGGGACGCAAAAGCTGCTTTTTTACCTCTCTCATACAAGAGAGGACTATCTTAGATCAAGAAGTAAATACCGATATTATCTATGGGATAGTCGATACACTATACCATACTATTTTAGAACGTAAAAATGGGCCCGAAGATCAAAAGTCATGGACAAAAAAACTCTTAGACGACAAAGAACTCTTACTCAAAAAAATACGCGAAGAGGCAGAGGAAGTCTGTGTCGCCATCAACAAAGAAGATGATGAACAAGTGATCTACGAATCTGCCGATTTACTCTACCACACACTTGTAGGATTAGGCTACAGAGATATCTCTCCGGATAGGGTTAGACAGGAGTTGCTTAGACGATTTGGGATGAGTGGAATTGCCGAAAAAGAAAGTAGAAAAAAATAAAGAAAAAAGAACCTCTTTATATCTCTCCGCAGCTTGGACTCTCCGCATTTCCGCCTGCAAAATAGTTCCCGTCAAAACTTACTAGTGAATAGTTTCTATCTTTTCCCAGTGACTCTTTCAGTCCCTCTATGGATAAAAAACCAAGAGAATCTGCACCCATACGTTTTGCTATCTCACTAGGTGTATATTTGGTAGAAATAAGCTCCTCCCTAGTAGGCGTATCTATCCCATAACGGCAAGGAAATTTTATCTCAGGAGATGCAATACGCATATGTACCTCTGTGGCTCCCGCCTCCTTGAGCATACGTACGATCTGTTTAGAGGTGGTACCTCGTACCAAAGAATCATCTATAATGGCCACACGCTTCCCTGCAATTAAATGTTCAATAGGAGAAAGTTTCATTTTTACTTTTAAATCACGGATAGCTTGTGTAGGCTCGATAAACGTACGTCCCACATAATGATTACGCACAATCCCCATCTCAAAAGGGACACCTAAAACTTCTGCATAGCCTCTAGCAGCTGCCACACCAGAATCCGGTACAGGCAAAACCAAATCTATGTCAGTCGGAGTTTCCTTTGCCAATCTCTTACCCATCTGTAAACGCATCTTATAAACATTTTTTCCGTCTATGATACTATCCGGTCTAGCAAAATAGATATACTCAAATGCACAAGGATGATAATCAACATTCTCAAATACCATTTGTGATGTTGGCTCTTTACCCTCTTCAAATATAAGCATCTCTCCTGGCTTAACGTCACGGATGAACTCTGCCCCTACTAGATCAAATGCACATGTCTCAGAGGCTACAATATACCCGCCATCTGAAAATCTACCAAGACTGAGGGGACGTATGCCAAACCTATCGCGAATCACAAACATCTTTTTACGACTCTGAATTGCCAAACAGTATGCACCTTCTATTTTGGTAAGCATGTCTTTAATACGATCTTCCAAAGAGTTCTTTTCCGATTTTGCTATCAAATGAATAATATTCTCAGTATCCATATCTGTTTGAAAAATAGCACCTTTATCTATGAGTGCTTGACGAACCTCTTGTTTATTGACCAAATTTCCGTTATGTACAACGGAAATCTCACCTAACTTATATTTAGCAAAAACAGGCTGCGCATCACCGACTGAGTCACTTCCTGCTGTAGAGTATCGATTATGCCCTACAGCACATCTTCCCCTAAGTCCATCCAAAATATCTTGATAAAATACATCTGTAACCATACCTCTCTTTTTATAGACTGTCAGTCTCTTCCCGTCTGTTACCGAAATGCCTGTTGCCTCCTGACCACGATGCTGCATAGAAAAAAGTGAATAATAGGCTACGGTTGAAGCCTTCTCTACCCCAAATACACCTACAATGGCACACATCTTATCTCCCCTTTTGTCTCAAATAACATACAATATAAAGAGCCAAGAATTTTTTTCATACTGTAAATTGCTTATTTCTAAATCCCAAGAGAGTCGTTAATAGAATAAAAACCACTCTCCTGTCTAACCAACCATTTTGCTACTCTAATGGCACCTTTAGAGAATGTCTCTCTGCTTGTTGCAGTATGATTAAGCTCTAAAAACTCCCCGTCATTATAAAACCCTACCGTATGACGCCCTACAATATCTCCCCCTCTTAAAGCCATAATACCAATCTCATCTTCGCTTCTTGCACCAATTTGTCCATCACGACCGCTCACTCTTACCTTGTCTAACTCTAAACCTCTGCCTTTTGCAGCAAATTCACCCAAAGTAAGTGCCGTACCGGAGGGAGCATCCACCTTATGCCTATGGTGTTGTTCGACAATTTCAATATTAAAATCCTCTAGCGTACGTGATACTTGTTCAACAAGCTGCTTAAGCAAAGCAATACCTACGGACATATTAGAGGCATAAAGCAAAGGCATCTTTGTTGATGCTTCTCTCATCAAATTATTTTGATGCTCATTAAGACCAGTAGTAGCTATAACCAAAGGAGTGGGATTTTCAAGAGCCGCTTCACAAAGTGCTTGTGTCGCTATGGGTACGGAAAAATCAATCACCACATCACAATTTTTCAATACTGCCTCTATACTGTTTGTTACCACGATATCAGCAGGAAGATCACGCTTAAGTTCAGTACTTACATGTACTGTACTTAATGGTAACTCATTGTCATGCAATAGTGCATCTACTAAGAGATTACCTACCCTGCCCGAAGCACCTACTATGCCTACTTTATGAATATCTGCCATCACTTACACTCCTAAATATGATAAAATGACTTCTGGTTTCTCATACTTTAATCATTCATTATACACTTTAAATACTTGGTTCATAATTTTTAGAAGATATTTTTGGAAAGGAATCTCTGATATGTTTAATTAGCCTGTTATCGGCAATCTCTTGCAATCTATTTTGTACTACAAAACATGATATACAAGAGAAAGATAAGACATTGCTTTTTTACAATTACAATATTGCGTTAAGCTTGTCTGCAAATGCATCTTTAGAAGCTGCACCTACCATTTGATCTACCATTTCACCATCTTTAAAGAAAAGAATTGACGGAATAGAACGAATTCCGTACTTTACGGCAATTTCCTGCTGTTCATCCGTATTGACTTTTGCTATAGTCGCTTTTCCCTCAAAATCTTCAGCCAACTCCTCTATAACCGGAGCAATCATTCTACAAGGACCACACCATGGAGCCCAAAAGTCCACCATTGTTACACCCTCAGCGATTGTTTCATCAAAATTATCATTGGTCAATTCTACATATTTTGCCATCTGTTCATTCCTTTTATCTTGTTAATTTTAAAAAATTATAGCGTAATTTCATTATAAAACTATTGTAGAAACTTATGTTTTATATAAATGTCTATACAATACTCATAAAAGATGTGTAGGAATAGGACTTTTTTTATCCAAATGAGACAACAGGTAGTACAATTTCCGGAAACTGCGCAGATCGCGTTCCCTCTAGGGCTTTGGTTTTAGCCCCTTTTACCGTATAGACAAAAGAAAATTTTGGCTTATCGCTTCTATTTTTATTAGCCCTGTGCAATAACAATGAGTGAAACAGTACGACATCCCCTTTTTGTAAATCCGTAGAAACTTTGGATGCTATTATTTTTTGATTTTTTACACACTCTTGGGAAAAATACTCTTTCTCGTCAAACTGCTCCGAATCAAAATGCATCCGATGACTTCCAGGAATAAACTCCAATACACCATTTTGACCTGTCTCTTGATCAAGTGCAAGCCACACACTTACCAAATTATTATCACTATAACGCCAATAACGTCTATCCTGATGCCATCTGGTTTCACGGCTGCAATAAGGCATCTTCGTCATAATAGAGTTATGATGCGCCGTAACCAAAACAACATCATCATCCAAAATCTGTCGTAAAACAGGTCTAATTTTATAATCTTCCATCCATGCTTTAAACGCACTATCTCTATTATACACCTGCCGTAAACGACGAACAATTATTTTTTCATCTTGTTCCTTATATGAGGTATAATCCGTCACTGAAGTACGGTATGCTTTACTGCGTTTTATATATCCGATTTCTGTCTCTATAGGCTCAATCTTCTTTTCTAAATGCTCCTGCGAAACAGCCACTATTTCATCACAACGATAACTATCCAAAAACCCCCGCAAAACCAGGTAGCCGTCCTTATGAAATTGTGCCAACTGTATTGCACTAAGTTGCATCATACTACCTTTAACAAAATATGAGTATCCAATGAACTACCCCGCTGCAAGCAACGGGGTATCCATTTCCGTTCAAGCTTACAAGTCAAATTTTAGCTGACCCGTAT
>Ga0256839_1003086_pt1 | contig 17613 bp, 16 predicted proteins | sample 354166metaG_FD_185968 | JGI IMG/M metagenome (GOLD analysis project Ga0256839, IMG submission 185968) | Hydrothermal vent microbial communities from Mid Atlantic Ridge, Atlantic Ocean - 354-166 | ecosystem: Environmental > Aquatic > Marine > Hydrothermal vents | place: Atlantic Ocean: Mid... | reverse complement strand
ATATCTCCGTATTGGAGCCTTGAATAAAATGACAGGCCTTGGTATGCCTGAAAGTTACCTAGTCCCATAAAATATCAAATGGGACTAGGGTAAAGCACGTCGCTAATTTTTTATGCAACAAAGCCTTAGAACACTGTAAATCGTATTTCCCTTTTTATATCAGCCATGTATTAACTGATAATGGTACTGAATTTACCGATAGGTTTATCGGTAAGAAAAACAAACCCAGTGGAAATCATTTGTTTGATATGGCCTGTATTAACAACCACATTGACCACAGATTAACCGCACCCGCTACACCGAAAACCAATGGAATGGTTGAGCGTGTTAATGGCACGATCAAAAATGCCACGATTAAAGCCCTAACGTATAAAGATGAGACTGAACTAAAAGCCGATTTAGAGAAGTTCTTGGTGTATTACAACCTTAACCGGAGGCATGGTAGCTTAAAAAGGGAGTTAAAGGTTAGAACTCCCTTTGAGGCAGTTGAATGTTGGTATAGAATAAATCCAGAACTTTTTATAACATCACCCGATATGTTTCGAGCTGGCCTTTTAAAAAATCATGGTACAACGTGGTGAAACCTGACAGTTAGTATTAATGCTCTACCGCAAGGCATGCGAAATTTTAAGTCTGTGGAGTTCACGTGAAACTTGGGAAGCATGAATTGATTCAATACCGTAAAACTGACTTGTTTTTTCCCCATTCCTATTTTTAAGCCTTGAAACGCAACGCCATTTTGAGTTTTATAGCGCGCTCAGTCTTTATAAAATATGCGTTTATTCTACCTATATCATTTACTTTATTTGAGTTTGCCATGAACCTTATCCAGCAAAACGGGTACCACTATTTTATGACTGGTTTACTTGTATTATTAACAGCCTGTGAACCCAAAAATGAATATATTGCCCCCCCCTGCACCTGAAGTTACTGTTAGCCGGCCGATGCAGCAAAGTGTCACCGAATATTTGGAATTTACAGGTACTACGCAGGCAGTCGGTATTGCAGAAGTTAAAGCACGAGTTGCCGGTATTTTGAAAAGTATGCACTTTGCCCCCGGCGTTCATGTAAAAAAAGGCGATTTACTCTTTGTTATTGACCCTGAGCCTTACCAAGCCGAATTAGCGGCAGCACAAGCTGAGTTGGTTAGTGCAAAAGCCAAATTAAACCGCGCACAAACCGAATTAAATCGGGCTGAGCAATTAATCAAAAAAAATTATATATCCAAAACCGAACACCTACGGCGCAAAACTGAGCGCGATGTGGCACAAGCAACCATAGGCTTAAAAGAAGCCAAAGTACGCAGTGCAGAAATTCAGCTGGAATATACGCGAGTGGTCGCCCCTATCAGTGGCCGTGTCAGTAGAAATAGAGTGGATATCGGCAATTTAGTGGGGGAAAGCGAGGCGACCTTATTAACCACTGTGACACAATATAAACCCATGTATGCCTATTTTCATTTAAATGAACGCGACTTATTAAGCTTAATGCATTTACGCGCAGAACAGTCCCAAAAAATAGGGCATGATACCGAAACAACTCCCGAGTCTAAACTCCATCTGCCTCTTTTTTTAGGACTTGCTGACGAGGAAGGGTACCCGCACGAAGGTATATTGGATTTTGGTGAATCAGCACTCAATACCAGTACAGGTACCATTGAGTTACGCGGGGTTTTCCCTAATACGGCAAAGCCACCGCGGTTACTCCCCGGTCTCTTTACCCGCTTACGCCTGCCCATAGGCGAAACCCCAGAGGCTCTATTAATTACTGAACGCGCCATATCCGCAGATCAGAGTGGCCGTTATGTTCTAGTGGTTAACAAGAAAAATAAAGTGGAAAAACGCCCTGTTACTTTAGGTCAACATCTTGATGGTATGGTTGTTATCAAACAAGGCATTACAGCAGATGATAAAGTGATTATTAACGGTTTACAAAAAGCCAGACCGGGTAGCGTCGTTAACCCTCAAGCAGACTCAACAACAGGATAAGGCAATGTTTTCCCGTTTTTTTATCGAACGCCCCATTTTTGCCAGCGTTATCTCCATCGTGTTACTCATTGCCGGTACAGTATCAGTACTCACTTTGCCCAGTGCGCAATACCCGGAAATCACGCCTCCTACCGTTGAAGTCAAAGCCACTTATCCGGGCGCAAATGCTCAAGTTGTAGCCGAAACCGTTGCCGCCCCTATTGAGCAACAAGTCAATGGGGTGGAAAATATGCTATATATGTCATCGGTCAGTGCCGGCGATGGCTCCTATACTTTAACGGTTACGTTTGAAGTGGGGACTGATTTAGATATGGCACAAGTCATGGTACAAAACCGTGTAGCCTTAGCAACACCTAATCTGCCTGAGGAAGTTAATCGGCAAGGGGTGAATACCAAGAAAAAATCAGCCAATATTATTTTATTTATTTCGCTTATTTCACCTGACGGTACTTTTGACGAACTGTATTTAAGTAATTATGCCACACTTAATATTCGTGATCAGATAAGCCGCATCAAAGGCGTTGGTGATGTCTCCATTTTTCCACCCAGTGATTACAGTATGCGTATTTGGCTGAATCCGGAACAAATGAAATCTAGGGGCATCACCACACAAGATATCTTGACTGAAATGCGTGAACAAAATATGCAGGTTGCCGCCGGTCAAATTGGTCAACCGCCGGTGCCGGCAGGCACAAATTTCCAGTACACAATTAATGTATTAGGACGATTGACTGATATTGCCCAATTTGAAAATATGATTATCAAAACGGGAGACCGTGGCAGCATTACCCGTTTAAAAGATGTAGCACGTGTTGATTTAGGCGGTAAAACGTATGATATTAGCTCCAATATGACGGGAGCAGCTTCGGCGAGCATCAGTATTTACCAATTGCCTGGTGCGAACGCGCTGGATGTCGCGGATCAAGTCAGAGCCAAAATGAATGAACTGGCCGCCAATTTCCCTCAAGGCCTGGAATACCAAATCCCTTATGACACCACACTGTTTGTCAGTGCATCCATTGATGAAGTCTTTGTGACTTTATATCAAGCGGGGGCTTTAGTTTTTCTCGTGCTATTTATATTTTTACAAGACTGGCGTGCTACCCTGATTCCAGCAGTGACCATTCCGGTATCTTTGGTTGCCACCTTTATTGTGATGGCAATGCTGGGTTTTTCTTTAAATATGCTCACCTTATTTGGGCTAGTACTCGCTATTGGTATTGTCGTTGATGATTCTATTGTTGTGGTTGAAGCCACGGCGGCTTATATTGAAAAAGGAATGACCTCTAAAGCGGCTGCGATTCAAGCAATGAATGATGTATCAGGCCCGGTTGTTGCCACAACACTGGTACTATTAGCCGTCTTTGTCCCTACGGCTTTTTTACCGGGCATTACCGGCGAAATGTATCGCCAATTTTCACTCACCATTGCGGTGGCAACCGTATTTAGTTCTCTGAATGCATTAACATTAAGCCCTGCCATGGCCGGCTTATTATTACGTCCGGCACCCGAGCATAAAAATGCTTTTTTACGTGGTTTTGACCATTTTTTTACTACCGCATCTAACAGCTATGCCAACTTTTTAAAAATAGTCGTGCGGCGCGGTTTTTTAATGATGCTATTAGCTATCGGCATTGCCATTGCCAGTGGTTGGCAATTTACCAAGATTCCTTCTGCCTTCTTACCGGTTGAAGATCAAGGCTATGTTATCACCAGCGTACAATTACCTGATGCCGCTTCCAAGCAACGCACGGATGAGGTGTTACGACAAATCAATAAAATTTTAGAAGCCACGCCGGGTGTACAAGATTGGATTTCGCTAGGAGGGTTTTCCATGATAGATGGTACCAATTCATCCAATGCCGCAACAATTTTTGTCGTCATGAAGTCATGGGATGAGCGTACTGCCGAAAATGAAACTCAGCAAGCTATTTTACAACACTTAAATAAGCAGTTTAGCAGCATACAAGAAGCCATCGTCTTTACATTTGTCCCACCTGCCATTCCGGGTTTAGGTGTTTCAGGTGGCTTTCAAATGCAAATTCAGGATAAAGGCAATGTCGGCCTAAATGAGCTACAACGCATGGCCAGTGAAATGATTGCCGATAGCCGCAGTCAATCTGGATTAGCAGGCTTAAACTCAACCTTTAGGGCGGGCGTTCCGCAATTATTTGCAGCAGTGGATCGCACTAAAGCCAAAACCATGGATATTCCTTTAAATGAGGTCTTTAGTACCTTACAAGCGTACCTCGGTTCGGCTTATGTGAATGATTTTAATAAATTTGGGCGCACCTGGCAGGTTAAAGTACAAGCAGATGCCAAATTTCGCTTAAAACCGGAAGATATACGTCAATTAGAAGTGCGTAATAGAAAAGGTGATATGATTCCCTTAGGCACTTTAATCAAAGTCGATGCAACCTTAGGCCCGCAAACTATCTTACGCTACAACCTCTACCCTGCCGCCTCTATCACAGGAAATGCCGCCCCGGGTTTTAGTTCGGGTGAGGCACTAAATTTAATGGAGCAAATGGCACAAAGTAAGCTTCCGGATTCCATGGGCTTTGAATGGACGGGTATGTCTTATCAAGAAAAAAAGGTGGGTAATGAAGCCGTCGTTATTTTTGCTTTGGCCATTGTATTGGTATTTTTGGTATTAGCGGCTCAATACGAAAGCTGGAGTTTACCGATGGCCGTATTATTAGTCGTGCCTCTTGCATTGCTAGGGACCGTCGCCGCATTAATGATGCGTGAATTTGATAATAATGTTTATACCCAGATTGGGATTGTGCTCATTATTGGCTTAGCGAGTAAAAATGCCATTTTAATCGTTGAATTGGCCGCAGAACAACGCGCTAAAGGCGTAGAAATTTTTGCATCTGCGGTCGAAGCTTCCCGGTTACGCTTCCGCGCTATTTTAATGACGGCATTTTCATCCGTCTTAGGCTTTCTGCCACTAGTGGTTGCCAGCGGTGCGGGAGCTGCAAGCCGGCAAGCTATCGGCACCGCAGTCGTTGGCGGGATGATTGCAGCCGTCTGCATGTCTTTAATCTTTACCCCGGTATTTTATGCAGTGATGCAAAGATTTAGCGAGTGGTTTGGAGCAAAAAAAGAAACGGCATAAAATTGCCGCGTTTTCACCGTCATTATTATGACACTCGCGCAAATACCTCCCATAAAATAACCCTATATAACTGATATATTTACATTTAATTATTCATGGCATATTTATCGCTTTATACTCAATAACACAGCAATACCAAGTATGAGGATAAATCATGAATCAGCCAACTAATAACCTTGCCGTCGTCAGTAATAATACATTTGAAGCCACTAAAGCGGTTAATTTGCAGCATTATGATATTAGTAGCGCGTTACAAACGACTTTAGAGTTCCATGAGCTTATTCAAATATTTAGTAGCAAAATACAAGAGCTCGTCCCCCATAATGGCTTTATCTATACAAATACTGAATTTGACCTTGCCATTCAAAATGGTATTCAAACCAAAAGCTCTTGTAGTTACGCATTAAAAGTTGAAGACCAAGATTTAGGTGAGCTTAAATTATTACGCACCACTCAATTTAATGCTCAAGAATTAAATTTATTAGAGACCTTACTTTGTTGTTTAATTTATCCATTACGTAATGCCACCCTTTATAAACAAGCCTTACAAATGGCTTTAACAGACACTTTAACGCAAACTAACAACCGGGCGGCCTTTGATGATTCGATTAAACGTGAAACAACCTTAGCCATCCGTCATGCTAATAACTTGTCCCTTATATTTGTCGATATCGATCATTTTAAAGCTGTCAATGATACCTATGGACATGATTGCGGAGACCTTGCGCTAAAGGCCGTTGCCAAATGCATTAAACAAAGTATTCGAGCGTGTGATATTGCCTATCGTTATGGCGGTGAAGAGTTTGTGATCTTACTTAGTGATACCAATTTAGACGGCGCACAGTTACTTGCCGAAAGAATTCGTACCAATATCGAATGCCACAGTCTCGCTTATGGCATGGAACTGGTAAAATTAACCGCCAGCTTAGGTGTCAGTACCTTAAAAGACAATGACTCAATCGAGTCATTCATAAAAAGGGCGGATGATGCCATGTATCAAGCAAAAGCAAGTGGTAGAAATACTGTCATGCTTGCTAACTAAAGAATGAGTACTACCTCAAAACAGACTAACACGACAAGAAACTATTCGCGCAATTTCAAAAAAGTATATTTGAGCCCTCTATTCTATTTGATTTAAAATAACCTACCAATAATAAAAGTAGGTTATTTTTTCAATAGAAACCACTCAATTAATGCCATCGAATAACACACAAAATTCAGCGTCTACTTTCCACAACTGGCGTAAAAAAAAACGCCGCCATTTTTTTACTTTATTTCAAAAAGGATCCATTTTCCAGTGGACACTGATTATTTTCTTAATCGTTACCCTACCCTTAATCGGTACCTTGTTTTACAGTGTCTCTAGTATTCAAGGTTATATTAACAAAAGCCAAGAAACATTATTTCAAACACTGAAAGTTATTGAAAATGGTCAGTTATTAAGTAATGACTTATTATTGATGGATCGCAGTATTCGCCAATATTTGGCAGTAGATGATATTGATTATTTTCATATTTTTCAGACACATCACCAACACTTTGTCAAAATTGCCACACAACCACAACAACTTCAATTCACAACCCACCTACAACAAGCTCTTCATCACCTAAAAAACAATGAAGCGAAAATTTTCAATACCATTTTGGAAAAACAAAACAGCAAGAGCATTCCCTTAGTAAATAACGACACCAAAGCCTACACAAACTTACGCGCGGAAGCAGAACAATTGCTGACGCAAAGCAATGCCCAAATGCGGGTAGAAACAGCTTCATTATTGGCTTTAGCTAAAAACCTAAAAACACAGCTAAAACAAGCAGCTTTTATTTCAGTCCCTATGGTACTCATACTTGGTCTTTTATTGCTCTACCTTATCAACAGACCCATCAAACATATTGAACACGCCATTCGAAAGCTAGGGCGAGCGCAATTTAAAAAACCTATTTACATAGAAGGCCCCCGTGATTTGCGCGAGATTGGTCGTCAACTTGAATGGCTACGCAATGAACTGAACTTATTAGAAAATAGTAAACAATTTTTCATCAAAAGTATTTCTCATGAACTCAAAACCCCCTTGGCAACAGCTATTGAAGGCACCGAACTTCTACAAGCAGAACTTGTAGGCACACTAAATACAGAGCAACATAAAATTATTGAGTGGCTACAAGTCGCTAATATACGCTTAAGCGGCCTAATAGAAAATTTATTGGAATTCCAAAAAGCGATTTCAAACTCTGTTCCTATGCATTATTCACAATTTAACCTCAATCAACTCATTGAGCAAATTAGTCATGACTATCAATTATTGCTCAATAGCAAGCATGTCACTGTGGTGCTAAATGCTACTGATGTTAATATAACGGCCGACCGTGATAAAATGCAGGTGATTATTAACAACCTACTCTCAAATGCACTTAAATTTTCACCTTCTGGGGCAGAAATCAATATAAAACTACAAATAATAGGTCACAATCTACACATGCTATTTGCCGATCAAGGTATAGGCATTAGTGCTGAGCAATCTCCATACATATTTACCGAATTCTATCAACAACAATCAGTTGATAGCTGGAAGTTAAAAGGCTCGGGAATAGGCTTAAATTTAGTCCAGACCTATGTGGCAGCACATCAAGGGCAAATAAAATTATTACCTGCTAATCTTCGCTACTCGGGGGCGAATTTTTTAGTTATATTACCCATGACCCCAGATAACTACTGATTAAACGCCTAACTCAGCATGAAATGTTGCCGACTTTTTTATGGTGTACTTTTTTTAAGCCTAACAGCGTGTCAAATGCCCACGCCGTGGCTTACAAATGAAGCCTCACCTGCCGCTAGCGAACAAATACCCAAGCATACAGCACCTAATCAAATTGAACAGTTAATGCGCTATACCGCTATTTTTACTAATGAATATACAAAAAAACCCAAAGCGACTTGTGTAAAATACAAAAAACGACTACGACAAAATGACTGGCAAGCAAGTTGGGCACTTGCTTATAACACGACTAAAAATGGACGTAACACTTGCCTAAATACAAGAGAAATTCTCAAACTTTTAAGCACATTACAAGCCAATAAAAAACTAATACCAGAGCTATTATGGTTTAACCAATATACTTTACAGCTCAATAAAGCTCTAAAAAACAAAGCACGCAAGATTTACAGGCTACAACGAATTATAAATAAAAATAAACAGTTATTAGATGAAAAAAAATTAGAAAATCAACAAAAAATAGAAGACCTACAGCTAGAAAATCAAGATATTAAAGAAAAGCTCGATGCGCTCAAAGCCATTGAAACAAGCATTCTCCAATAACAACTATGACACCAACACAACTCAACCAATTCTCCGGGCAGCGCATTTTATTAGTTGACGATGACCTAGGTTTTTTAGAATTATTATCAATTCGTTTAAGTGCAGCAGGGTTTATCATCAAAACAGCCGACAGCGGCAACAAAGCTCTTAGCTTAATAACACAGTTTCTCCCACATCTAGTCATCACCGATTTACGGATGGATGAAATAGATGGTATGCAGCTTAGCAAACTCATTCAGCACAATCACCCCACCCTCCCTATTATGATGATGACTGCACATGGCACAATCAAAGATGCCATCACAGCTACTAATGAAGGTATCTTTGACTTTATAACCAAGCCCATTGTTGACTACCCTGAACTATTCAATATTATCAACAAAGCCTTAACCCTCAATGCAGGTGAACCACATCAACCGTCTCCTGAGCACTGGCGTTCCGCCATTCTAACCCGTAGCCCATTAATGGAAAATCTACTCAATCAAGTAAGCCGGCTTGCACGGGGAGATGCAAGTTTATTTATTTTCGGCGAAAGCGGTACAGGTAAGGAATTAATTGCCCAAGCAATACATAAAGCAAGCCCACGTCACAAAGGCCCTTTTATTGCCGTAAACTGTAGTGCCATTCCCGAAGATTTGTTGGAATCTGAGCTATTCGGGCATATTAAAGGGGCATTTTCAGGGGCTCTCAGTCATCGCAAAGGTCTCTTCCAAGCGGCTAATTCAGGCACTTTATTTTTAGATGAAATTGGGGATATGTCTCCTGCTTTCCAGGTAAAACTATTACGTGCACTACAAGAGCAGCAAATCCGACCTGTCGGCTCGGATACCTCCCTACCTATCGATGTACGTATTGTTTCAGCAAGTCATCATGACCTTGAAAAAGAAGCGGCTTCCGGTCGTTTCCGTATGGATTTATTTTATCGTTTAAATGTTGCTACTTTAAAAGTACCGAGCCTATCGGAGCGACGCGAAGACATTCCGGTACTAGCCAATCATTTTATGCAGCACTCTGAAGACACATATAGCTATATAGCCAAAGGCTTTTCTAAGCAGGCACTTGAACTATTGGTAACGTATGACTGGCCAGGCAATATCCGCCAATTAATGAATGTGGTCAAGCATGTATCAGCCCTTTCCACAACCCCGATTGTTCCCGTTAACTTAATTGAAAAAGTATTGCAGGAAAACCCTAATACTCTACAAGGTTTAAAAGAAGCCAAAGACCAATTTGAAAAAGATTATCTGATAAAACTACTCAGTTCAGTTAATGGAAATGTCAGTCAAGCTGCTCGCTTAGCAAAACGTAATCGTACTGAGTTTTATAAATTACTCGATCGCCACCACTTAAAAGCAAACACTTTTAAGCAGTAAATAACTGTGATCAAGTTATCAAAAAAAATATTTTTCATTATTTGTCTAAAAAAAGCGACATCGACATAAACCCTTCCTAACAATGACTTTCTCTACCCTCATATTCCGATAAGGATTTTCATTGTCGCTAAAAAGAGACATATAAATAACAAGTGGCTAAAACGCAAATTATCAATCTCCCCTGAAATATGACATAAAATCATACCCTTCACAGGCATATTTGAAAATATAGTAACTGACTAAAAAGCAAGTCAAACACGTGTATTATTAGGGTCTAAAGTCTATACAACATTGCCAAAACTCCTGCAAATTCCTTATATCAAAACATCATATTTTTGCTTATTGCACTCCTCATGCGTCTCTAAATTACGACGTATAACAAGCTCCCAACCCAAGACAAACACATAAAATAAGTGGCAATATTTAATTAAAAAATAGTCCTTGCACAACTCTCGAGTGCAAAATAATTTCATTGTTTTTCAAATTGTTATAACCGCACCATACACTAAACTCTAAAGTTCATTATTTTGGCATGATTCGTGCTTAACCACTATACCGAAACCCTTCTGTTTGTATACAAAACAACCCGATAGCAGAATTATTTTCTGCAATTAAAAATACGCGGCAACCTATCATGGAGGACTAATAATATTTATTCTTCATGCACGAAAGAAGGCTCAGTATTAAATTAATCAATTAGGAATTTAAAGTATGTTTGATAGTTATTTTGAGATATTTTTAGCCGACACCTTAATAGGACACAATATTCATTTTAATATTCGTTACCAAGTTTATTGTGAAGAATTAGGGTACGAAGACCCTGCAAAATTTCCTGATAAACTCGAATATGACCAATGGGATCCTCAAGATGACCATGACTCGAATACACAACTGTTTCTAGTACGCTTAAAACATACCGGTCAATGGATTGGTGCTATGCGATTAGTACACCATAACAACGGGGCACTTCCCTTAGAAGAGATCAGTGGACTAGACCACAATATTATAGAACCTAGCATTGAAATATCTAGGCTATGCCTTATCAAAGAAATCAGAAAACCTCATATTCAAAATGCCTATGGTATAGATGAGCACAAAACGCCCCACCTCCACAATATAAATGACCTTGAATCTATAAAATTGTTTTATAGCAACCCTAAGGTCAAAAGCACAATTATTTGGGGATTATTTAATGCGGCAGCCGCTTATAGCAAAGCTCAAAACATCAAAAAAGGGTATTTATTATCAAGTAAAGCATTAATACGCATTATTAGTCGTCAAGGTTTTAAAGTTGAACAAGTTGGCTCTCAATGTGAGCACCGAGGCAAACGTGCCCCCTACCGCTTTGATGTTGAAGAAATATCCAAACACTCTATTTGGGATGATTTTAAGCAGCAATACCAACTATTTTCAGACTTAAATACCCAATATGGTTGTGACAAAACAAATGTTCGACTAGCCTACAGCCAATAAAATATATTTTTTATTTACACGATATTAGCGATTAAAAAATACATTTTTCCAAACTCCCTCAATACCCATAAGGTATCTTTTATGCAAAATGAAACCAATCACCATCAAAAAGTAACAATAGTAAAATAGTCTTTATATTTCAAATATATAAAAAAGTATTTTATATGCATAATTCACCTATATAAAATAATATTTTGACTCAATACATATTTGTTTTGACACGATACCAACTATCATGATAAAAATACACCGTCACTTACGAGTACCTTACTCACTGACACAAATTTAAGACAATAAAAATAATAAATATGTCTTAACTGTATTAATAACAGTTTTTTTATAAAAATAATAACGAGGAAAGTCAAATGGCTGAAGAAAAAGATAACTCAACTCTATATATCGGTGGAATCATTTTAGTTACAATTATTGGTGTGTTTATCCTAAAAGGTAGAGAAACTGAGCACTTACAATCTGGCGCATCAACAGCCTCTACACAGGCCGCCTTTGATGCTGCGAATGCAAAAAGAAAAGCAACAGCAAACAATTTTCAATAAATATATTATTTAAGACACACATTTTTTGACAATTTGTGTCAATGAAAATGACCACCTTAATCAGCAGTGATTAAGGTGGTTACTCGCATACCCCTATCTTTAACCTAAGCCTTCCTTAAATTTTACCTGCATAATATGCTTTGGTAATGCCTGCTTAATATGCAATAGGGTAAATACCTCCTGCAATGACATCTGATACAACTGCTCTTCAGGCACATAACGTAGTGCAAAAAAACGTTGCTGGCGACCCTTAGGATAAGCCGCTTTTATCTCTGCAATAACATGCCGAATCATTTGCCTTGCCTGCTCTATATCTGTTGCTTTACGACGATGACCAACAGATGCTAAAGCCTCTTTACTTACACTGTCCGCCTGCATAGAAGACCGGCGCATTGCCGCTAAACGCTTACTATTGCCCAAACCCACTAAACCGGCAGTCTGAATAGACTTCTTTTCTCTATTACTCATATTTTAAAATTATCCGTTTGCCATTGCTTTAGAGCGTTCAAATATAGCTCACCTTCTATCGCACGTACTCTTTGCCCCAGACTGTCCACCGTATCCCCTGCCAAGACGGGTACTTTATGTTGCAATAAGACAGGCCCTTCATCATATACGGCATTAATCACCTGAACGGAAGCACCGCTTTCACTCTCGCCTGCTTGCAATACCGCGGCATGTACAAAATCGCCATACATTTTATGCCCACCATGCAATGGTAATAATGAGGGATGAATATTGAGAATTTTATGACTAAATGCTTGCAAGGTTTCAGAGCCAATCTTTTTCATATAACCGGATAACACCACAATATCCGTCTTAGCCGTCATTAAAGCCGCTTTAATCGCTTGATCCTCATTATCAGGATGCGTTTTACCACTAATATGCAATACCTCAATACCCTGCTCTTTACACCAAGCATAAATGCCGCTATTTTTGTTATTGGTAATTAGTATTCCTATTTCAAACCCTTGCAAACTATTTTCTCTGATTGCTGCGATAATATGTTTTGCTGAACTCCCTCCATGTGAAGCTAAAAAACTTATTTTCATAATTGTTTAAATATCCTGGTAATATGATTGATTAAGGACTGCTTGCAATACACGCCAAGCAGCTAATTTTTCTTGGTAACGCATTGCAGCATAAGCAGGGCTAGTTGAAGGTAGACGCGTATAGACCAAAGACTGGTGCTGTGCTGCCAAGGTAGGCCAAATATATTTTTTATATAAATGCTCAGCGGTACCACCGTTAAAAAAGATATGCGTAACAGATGAATGCTCCGCAAAGAACATATTAAAATCATTCATTTTCATGGTGCGTTTATCAATGGCAGCATCTAAGCTTCCTTTACGCATGCAAGACTTTAAAACGTCCCATATAGCGACACCTTTTTCCTGCAACATATACTGTCCCTGCAAATAAGCTAACGGCTGTCCTTCATTAAAAAGAGCCGCCATAATGGGCCAAAAAGCATTACGCGGATGTGCATAATATTGCCGCATTGCCAATGACTGAACACTGGGCATGCTGCCCAAAATCAGTATACGCGCTTGCGTATCACCCAAGCTATTAAAACTGTGACTAACTGTCATTTTCTTAATAAACAATTTTGCTGATTTTAACGAAATTATTTGCGATAATGCTCGCCCTTGCCTGTATACTGCCGGTGATTATAAAATTTGCAAGCAAGCCATTTTGGCTAATAACAAGCTATCACAACAGCTATATTAAAACATAAGCCATAACGATTTAATAACCGTTCAGCCTCACTTACACCTTCTTACTTTACTTTAATTTATTATACCTAAACTATGTGGTTTAAAAATCTAGCTATTTACCGTTTAACCGAAGCCTTTACCTTGTCTCCTACCGAATTAGAAGCAAAGCTGGAAAATTTACGCTTTAAACCTTGCGGGGCAACCGAAGAGTTCAGCTACGGCTGGACATCACCTCTAGGTCGTAGTTCTGATTCACTCATACATCAGTCCAATGGCTTTATGATGCTATGCGCAACCAAAGAAGAAAAGGTATTGCCTAGTAGTGTCATTAACGAAATGACCGCGGAAAAAATTGCAGAAAAAGAAGAGCAAGAAGTCCGTAAATTATCCAAAAAGGAGCGTAGCGACCTAAAAGATCAAATTATCTTTGAGTTATTACCACGTGCCTTTTCATTTTCTAAAAGAACCTTTGCTTATATTGACCCGAAAGGGGGATGGTTAATTGTTGATGCCGCCTCGGCAAAAAAATCCGAAGACCTTATTAGTTTTTTACGCAAAAACTTAGGTTCCTTACCCGTCGTTCCCGTTAGCACAACAGAAAAGCCCACTAACATAATGACCCAATGGCTATTGCAAAATGAAACGCCTACCGATGTCCTGATTGAAGATGAGTGCGAACTCAGAGCCCCTGAAGAAGCAGGCGGCATCATCCGCTGTAAACGCCAAGACTTAGCTGCCCCTGAAGTCAAAAATCACTTAGACACAGGCAAGCAAGTGATTAAACTAGCCATTAGCTGGTCAGACCGGTTATCATTTATTGTCGATGAAAATCTATCCATTAAACGCTTAAAATTCTTAGACCTTATTCAAGACCAAGTCAGCGATATTGAAGCGGGCACAACAGAAGAGCAATTTGATGTTGATTTTACTATTATGTCACAAGAGCTTAGTCAGTTTTTACCACGCCTTTTAGACATATTTGGCGGTGAAAACCCTCACTAATGCTTAATTTATCCTTTTTGAGGAAATGTGTTGCAACGAGTGCTTTGCTCCTCTTAAGCACTCAGGTCAACGCTATTTCTTTCCGCTTGCCCGCTTCTGACCAAGACAGTCTAATTAGAGAATTTAGCGATGGCGTTAACAAACAAACCATTGCACGCCAGGATGATGATTTACTGGATATTGCCCGTCGCTTTGACTTAGGTCAAAATGAAATATTACGTTTAAATCCTCAAGTTGATCGCTGGCTTCCCAAAGCAGGCACAGAAATTCAATTACAAAGCGAACGCCTATTGCCTAATGCGCCGCGCTCAGGCATCGTGCTTAATTTACCTGAGTTTCGTTTATACTACTTCCCTAAAAAAACAAAAAATTCCCCAGCATATGTCATAACCCATCCTATCAGTATTGGGCGACAAGATTGGGAAACACCATTAGGGCAAACCCAAATTATTGCCAAAAAAGAAAATCCTAGCTGGCGACCACCCGAGTCAATAAAAAAAGAGCATGCAGAAAAAGGCGACCCGTTGCCGGATGTGGTTCCGGCAGGCCCAAATAACCCCTTAGGCTTATTTGCCATTCGCTTAGGCATTCCCGGCTACCTCATTCATAGCACTAACAAGCCTTATGGTGTAGGCTTACAAGTCAGCCATGGCTGCATCCGTATGTACCCTGAAGATATTGAAAAGCTATTTCCGCTCATTACCATAGGGACGCAAGTCACCATCGTCAACCAAGCCGTCAAAGTCGGCTGGTATGAAAATGAGCTCTATATAGAAGTCCACCCACCACTGGAAACACACCTGTCGGACAACTTACTGGATATTGCACTAGATTTAATCGAACAGGCTAATAACGGCGCACTACCAGTGCTCAATGGTGCAGCACTAAAACAAGCATTAGTAGAAAAAAAAGGACTACCGGTAAAGATTTTTACACGCACTAAGCGATAGAAAAATCATATTGTAACTAGGCAAAAAAAAGCCCGTTTAATGCAAGCATTAACGGGCTTTTAATAATGCTTTTATATTAAAAAAGCATTATTTCATCATTGCTTTATTCAACATACGGTCTAACTTTAGATTTGTTTCCGCCGCAGATTCTGCTGCACGGTTAGCCGCTGCTGTTGCAGCCGCAGAATTTGCAGCTGCATCACTTGCATCACGCGCTGCTTGGTCTGCTTTTGCAGAAACAGCCGCAGTTTGTGCTTTTACAGTATTTATATCCGCTTGTAATCTATCTATATCGCTATCAAGTACTGAATTACCGGCACAACCAAACAGCATACTTGTACCTAAGATGACAGCAGAAACTTTTAATAATTTAATCATTTGCATTATTCCTAAAAAAACAAAACTAAAATTCAGACCTAATTGTTAATGCACGAACTAAAAAAGCACACTTAAAAACTTAGGCTTATAAATATACAGTCATTTATAAAAACAAGAATATATATGGGCTAATTTTATCGTGTTTTAAATCACTTGCCAATTTTATTTTATTTCCACGCGCATTCCTTGAAAAACCCAGTGAGCAAGCCGGTCAATTTGTTGATTTGAAACCGCAACACAACCATGCGTCCAGTCAAAAGCACCATGCACTTTATGATTACCTTCCCCTACCCCATGAATACCTATCCTACCCCCTAATATCGTATTTTGTGGCGGCAACTTGTTATGTCGATGCGCTTGCATGATTTTCTGATAATCAGCATAAGTAATGCTTTCTCTATACAGTGCCAAACCAGCGTCATACACGGAAGGATAATTCAAGCCAAAAAATTTCCTAAAATGACTCTTATCATTTATATACGCAATCTTATAATGACCAATAGGCGTAATATCATCCCCTGACTGTTGCTTATGACCCGCACCATTTCTACCCAGTGAAATATTTGCAAACACGGCTAAAACAACTCCCCCTTGTCGAACTTGTATTACTTTCTTCTGTGTATCCACCAATAGCCAAGCCAGCTCTTGGGGCAATGCAATGCCGCTAAAAAAAAGCACTAATAAAAATGTGAAGTATCGCATAAATAGCTATAATGCCGTTAGATGAGTTGTTATAAAAAACCTCGCTCCTTATTTGGGGCTAAAATATAATGTTAAGAGGCTTAAAACAGTAATGCAAATAAAAACAGTTAAAACTCAAGCTTATTCCGATCAAAAGCCTGGCACATCAGGTTTAAGAAAAAAAGTAAAGACCTTTCAACAACCCCATTATTTGGCCAACTTTGTACAAGCTATTTTTTCTTCCATAGACATAAGCGATAATAAATCACTCGTCATAGGAGGGGATGGTCGCTATTTTAACCATGAAGCCATTCAAATCATTATAAAAATTGCCGCCGCAAATGGTTTTACTGATTTTATCATTGGTCAAGATGGATTACTTTCTACCCCGGCGGCCTCACACCTTATCAGAAAGTACCAAACACTAGGCGGTTTGATTCTATCAGCCAGCCACAACCCCGGCGGCCCTGATGAAGACTTTGGCATTAAATACAATATTAGCAATGGCGGCCCCGCTCCTGAACAATATACCAATGCTTTTTTTACATATAGTCAAACTATCAGTTCCTATCAAACAGCCGACCTACCCGATATTGACCTTGCCACCCTTGGTAAACAAGAACTTGCGGGGCTAAATATCCATATCATTGACCCCGTTGATGACTATGCCGACTTAATGGCTTCATTATTTGATTTTGACTTACTCAAACAGCAAATTAGCTCAGGTAAACTCAGTTTATGCTTTGATGCCATGCACGCCATTACCGGCCCTTATGCTACCCGTATTTTAGAAGATATATTAGGCGCTCCTAAAGGTTCCGTTATTAACGCCATTCCTTTAGAAGACTTTGGTGGCCATCACCCCGACCCAAATCTAGCGCACGCTAAAGAATTAGCCACATTAATGTTTAGCCCTAACGCACCTGACTTTGCAGCCGCATCTGATGGAGACGGCGATAGAAATATGATTCTCGGGAATAATATTTTTGTTACCCCAAGTGATAGCCTTGCCATCATCGCCGCTAATGCGGAACTTATTCCGGGATATGCTAGCGGCA
>Ga0256839_1003085_pt1 | contig 17615 bp, 19 predicted proteins | sample 354166metaG_FD_185968 | JGI IMG/M metagenome (GOLD analysis project Ga0256839, IMG submission 185968) | Hydrothermal vent microbial communities from Mid Atlantic Ridge, Atlantic Ocean - 354-166 | ecosystem: Environmental > Aquatic > Marine > Hydrothermal vents | place: Atlantic Ocean: Mid... | reverse complement strand
CTCAACGCCAAAGGCAAGGGGTTACAAGAAATCCTCAAGATGTTACGGCGGAAGATCTTGAGAACTCAATCGGTTATCACGAAGGGAGGAGGAGAACCACCACCCGCGACCCAACGGTACATAGTAACCATCTGCTCAGCGATCGCCGATGAAGCGAAGTGTTGTTCTACGAACCTGCGTCCCGCAACGCCCATCTCTGCCAGCTTCCTACGCCCGATAGCCGTCGCTTCGAGAAGAGCTCTGGCAAGTGCGCCAGCGTCTACATCGACCCACCAGCCGCAGCCAACTTCCTCGACGCTCGCCCATGGCGCCCCCTTCGAGACGATTACAGGCGTGCCACAGGCTAGCGCCTCAGCTACGGCCATACCAAAGTTCTCCGAACGTGTGGGTAGAATAAACAGATCCGCTTCACCCAAGACGCGCCATTTGGTCTCACCGTAGACAGGATCAGAAAACGCGACTCGCTTCAGGTTCATTGCGCGAGACATCCGTTCGAGCTTAATCCGATGTTCCTCTTCGTCAGGTCCGACAATGTGAAGCCACCAGTCCTGGCGCTGCACCTCAACCCTACTCCACGCGTGAAGTAGAAGATCAAGCCCTTTCTTGGGATGCAACCGGCCCAAATACAGTACGGTTGGGCGGCTCCCTTTCTGGAATGTCCGGTGTTCCGGTAGCTCAAGGCCGTTCGGGATCACCGCGATCGGATTACGCAAGCCGAACGCACGCAGATGGCGCACTTCCATGAGCGATGTCGCTCGTAGGCATCTGGCACTTTTAAGGTGCGCACTCTCGTAAAGCCAGTATCCGAGCTTCTTGCGCCAACGACGGCGTCTTACCAGCCATGCATCGAGCATCCCGCGCGGCGTTACAATATACGGTTGGCCGGTCCTACGCGACGTACGCAGGTTCGCGACCGAAACGTAGGTCCAGATCCCTTGGATATCAGTCACGTCCGGTCGCAGTTCTCTCAAGACAAGGTGCAATCCCGGAGCCCAAGCGAATTTCCGAGGTCCATAAGTGTTGGTGGTGTGCACTTGCGGTCCCCACTCTCGCCAATCGTCCGGCGCCCGTGGATCGCGGAGACCGACTGTATGTACGTCAAGATCTCCTCTCCTCGCAAGGCTCCATGCCAACACCGGCACACTCGTCGCCAGCCCCCCTGCGTGGCGTGAGAGATGAGCCGTGAGCAAACAGATCCTCATGCCGGAGCGCCACCTCCATCATACCACGCGCGAGCCTTGATGATATTATTTTGACGCCGAAATGCAGAGAGCAATTTTTCATACAATGCATCTGCCTCCCTTCTTCTCTGAATTGGCAGTGAGCGATAGACTACCATCAAGTCTTCCTTGATCTTCCTACGGAAATCATCTGGCCCCGCGTGCCATGCGCACTCCCAAAATTCGGACAACTCTCCCTCAACACGATCCAACGACGAATGAATTCGACAAAAATGCCTGATCAGTTCAACAGCCAATTTCGGATCCCGAGCAAAATCGTCCAGTGAAATTAAATGAATTCTATCCAGCCTGCGTTCAACCTCCCGATAGAAACCGATCCAATCTCTGAGATACCGTGTTAAAAGGAGTCTCTGCGCAGTGCGAGACATTTCCGACGGAAGTCCGGCTTTGACTCTCCCCTGAATAAACAAGGCAAGCCTACTAACAATGGCCTGTTCCGGACGTCGGAAGCATATCAGACAAGGTCACGATAGTTGAATCGCAATATTTATCGCAATTGGGTGATGAATATGAGTTGCAATGTGTTTGTCATGCCCAATCAGAATCCTAGCCAAATAGGCAAGAGATGAGTTTCCACTGTGAGGACATCCTTATGACAAGAGCCGTGTTCGAAGTACACAGCCTGGTTGGTCGATTCTTCATATTCTCAAGCATAGCGGCGATTCTCGGAGCTCGGGAGGCGACGATATTTCTGACGGTCTCGTAAATCAATAACTGAATGGCAGACAAATCGCTACGTAAAGCTTTATCTAACCTGCGCATCATCCGACCGATCCTCTCGACAGCATCGCGAAATTCACTTTCTGCAGGGCACGGGAGCTCGACGGTCGTGGCCACCGGTCATTCGACCGATCACGTCTCGGCCAGCGTGGTAGCGCCCTACACCAAGCAGCAGCGCGGGCCGGCCCGCAAGCGCCAGCACCAAGCCCCCCGCCAGCCACGCCAGATGCGCGTGGACCGTGTGCTGCGTGATCTGGGCAACGGCGATGGACGTTCCAGCGTAGCCCGCAAGGACGAGAGCCCCAGGGTAGCCCCAAAGTGCGGCACGGAAGCCGCACCATACTAGCCAAGCCGCTACCAGGACTCGGAAGGCGATGAACCAGCCGCCAATTACCGGTCCGAGTTCAGCTATGTTACGGTCCCAGTCGTTCTCCGCCAGTGTGAACTTCCGCTCACCTCGCTGCAAATAGCCTCCCGCCGTCGTCGACGCGCCGATCCCATGTCCCAGCGGCTCGTCGAGAAAGTCCGGGTCCGGCATAATCATCCCTTTGATCCTTTCGATCGTCGCCTCCGAGAAGGTCCGTGCGTTCTCGTTGCGCTGCCGGAATGCCTCTGCCGCCTCGGGAAAGGCATAGTAGGCTCCACCAATCCCGACCACGAGAACGGCGAGCGCCGCGTACAGACGGACCGCTGTCGTAGGCCGCCGCAGCGATGTCAACAGGCTCGCCGCGAGGGCGAACACCAGCACGATAGCTGCCAAGAACCATGCCATTCTTGCGCCGGAGACCGCGATGGAGATCGCCGTCGCTACCAGCCCGACCACCATCCACCAGCGGTTCACGGTTTGCACGCCGGCGACCAGGGCCGCGAGGAGCAGCGCGGTGCAGAAGCCGAGAAAGTCCGCGTTGTGGGCTACGGCAGCCATGAAACCAGTGGTGCGGAAAAAGCCCAGAGCAAGCCCCATAGGCGGCGCTCCACCGGCTCCCACATTTAGAATACCGTCGCGGGCATAAAACTGGGCAACCGACAGAGGCGCGAGTGTGATCGAGAGGATCACAACGAGCTTGAGCAACCGTGCGAAGGCGATGCCGTCCATCGATTTCCAGACGATGTATGCGAGCGGCATGTATAACAGGTAACTTCTGAGTCCGATGCCAGCGACAACCGGCGACACGATGCCGAAACGGACCTGAAGAGCTGCGGTTATAACCATACCAACCAGAGTTACTAAGACAAAATTCACCCCAGTACCATAAGGAACAGTCAACCGCCGCCTGCTCACGAGCCAGTACCAAAGGTATAAGCTGACAACAAAAGGATCCCTTGTGAAATAGAAGAACCCGTGCATTCCGGGGACAATCCATTTCCGAAGTATCCCCTCGATCGGAATAAGCATGAACAGCAAAAGGATCAGCCTATTTGCAACAGGATCTGGTCTGCCGCCTGCTACCGGCTGTAGGCGGTGCAACGAAACATCCAAACCCCTGTGTTTGGATATCCACATGCGTCGCGCTCCCGCTGGAGCCCGCATAACCAGTCCGTCACCGAAATGCCGGCTCTCTGCGCGAGTCGAGCATTCCCCGGACCAGTTCACTTACGGTCTCTTCGAACCGGCGCCAGCTCAGCTCGGCGGCACGCCGCTTCGCCGCCTCTGCCATCTCGAGACGCCGATCCTCGTTCTCGTAAAGGAAGGTGAGCCGTTCGGCGATGGCGTCCGGATCCCGGATCGGCACGACGAATCCCTCCGCTCCGTCCGCCGAGATCAGCTCGGGCGCTGCGGTATGCGTGGTGGCGATGAAAGGCAGGCCGTTGGCCATCGCCTCCGTCAGGACGAGGCCGAACCCCTCAACCAGCGAAGGGAACACCAACACGTGGTGCGTGCGCATCAGCTCCATGAGCACCGGCCGTGCGACGGCCCCGAGCCATGTGCGTTCCAGACGCTCGAGCGCGCGCCGCAAGGCCCTGCAGTCCGATACAGGACACGGTCCGGCCAGGGTCAAGCGGTGCGGGATGGCGAGCCGATCGAGCGCCTCGAACAGGTCCGCGAGACCTTTCCGCTGTGTGAGGATCCCGGCATACAGGATCGAGAGCGGTTCGCCACGCCGCCGGGTCGGCACCGGTCCCGTCGCAGGCGGATCGCAGCCGTACGGCACGACCGCGACCCGTCGTGGACGCCGCGGTGCCAGCCGAAGACTCTCGGCCACGAATGTCGAGGGGACGATCGCGAGTTCGGCTTCCGCCAGCTCACGGTTCTTGCGCTCGAGCTTCGCCGGACTGTCGCGCAGGCCCTCGAGGGTCGATGCCCATTCCGGCCGCCGGTTCCGCTCTTCCTCGAAAAGTTCCTGTTTGCGACGCCAATATGCTGTTGGAAGCTCGTAGATCCGCCGAACGCCGCACTCTCGGGCCGTGAGGAAGGAGGTGAGCGCGCCGTCCTCGTAGGCGTAGATGGCCGAAGGCCGCCGGCGCGCGCTCCGAAGTGCACGGGCCACCCTAAGGTCCAAAGCGCGGTACACGCGATCGGTGCTCGCAAGGCCCTTCTCGTGACGGACCAGGGCGCGCAGGCCGAGCCGCCCGGCGAGCTGCCGGACCAGCTCCCGGCCCGGGGATACGCGGACACGGGCATAGGGAATCTCGGGAAAGGTCCGCCGGAAGAGTTCCCTGCCGACACCGGCCGAGAGTCGGCCGACAGCATTCATCAAGGCAGCCGGGAATGCAACGGTCGTGAAGAACGTCGGTCGTAGGCCGGCCCGTTCGAGACCGCGCAGTACCGCACGCAGGTTGGGGTTCCCCGTCGGATGGGAGACCCATACGGTCATCGCCTACTCACACTTTCCGACCAAGCCCTCGAACACCCGCACGTGCCCTTCCGCCACTCTCCGGGCCGTGTGGCGCGCAAGGTGATGCTCGACACCCTCGAGCCTCGCCCGTGCCTGCTCGGGATGCGCGAGAACGTGGGCGAGCACGCGGGCAAGGTCCGTGGCATCGCCGTTCTCGAAGGTGTAGCCGTGCGGACCGATCGCTTCCGGCAGTCCGCCCCGCCGCGAGACAATGGGCATGCAGCTGCAGGCGAGCCCCTCCAAGGCCACAATCCCGAAAGGCTCTTCCCAGAGGGAGGGCACGACGAGGAAACGGTGCCGGTTCAGCTCCTCGGCGATCCGTTCGGACGGCAGAGCGCCGGTGAAGCACACGCCGCCGGCGAGTCCGAGCTTGCGAACCATGGTTTTGAGCTTCAGCCACATCCTTTTGTGAATGATGATCACGTCAGCGCGCCCATTCTATGGGCCATATAACCCAGCAGAGGCATCCAGAGACGCTCGGCTTGACAACTAACCTTATGGTCTTCGTACCATTCAAATAGAAGCGTTGAAACCCTATCAAGATCAGTATTTTCGACCCTATCTATGCATATCAACTTGTCTTCCCTCATGTTAATCAAGCCCACATCACCGGACTCCACAATAGACACTGGAACAAGCCCGTGAGCTGCAAATGCCATGAAGACACCCGACTTGTGTAGTGAACTAACATGATTCTGAACAAGTCCGAACCGTGACCGCAACAACTGGCTGGAGACCTCGTGTGCCGGCAGCGGTCCGAGTCGCTCGGCGGGTACCGGCCAGCTCAGCTTGGCCGTCGCTTCCGGCTCGGTGCCAATCTCGACAAGGCGCTCGATACCAAGTCGCAAAAGCGCGCCGAAGAACGGCCGGAACCTCTGCCATATCCGCCATCTGTGCCCCCCGCGCCCGAAGACTACACAGACGGGCTCGCGCTCGTGGAAGGGCGGGACCTCCTCGGGTTCGCCGACGTTGGAAAAGATCGGCTGCACGTGGAGCGGCGCAGCCGGCCGGAGGAAGGGTCGCAGCCGATGCGCGTGGAAGCTGGTGTTGGTCACCACGGCATCCGCGAGCCGCGCGAGCTCGCGCACGCACGCCCGTTGTACCGCTGAGAGCCAGAAGGACGATCGCCAAGGAACGCTCGACGAGGCCCAGGTCTCGTGGAACATGACCACGAGCCGGGCCCCGGGGGATCGCCGCTTCCAGGCCGACAGCCCCCGCACCAACCAGACGGGTGCGCCACGTCGTGCGAAGCCGTAGCCCGAATAGTGGAGCAGCACCGTGGACGGGCCTAGCTCGGTCAGGGCGGACATGAGCTGCGTTGCCGACGGCGAACGCAGCGGGACCACGTCCCCGCGTCCCGCGAACGCCTCCGGCGGCGGGCGCCCACCGCCGGCAGTGCCGGTGACGAGATAGCGCTGGGCCAAGCCATGGCGCGCCAGCTCCGCCCCCAAGATTGCTACGTAGTCGGCAACCCCTCCCGGCATCGGGGCCAGTTCGGCGGTGACGTGAACCACGGTCATCGTCGGCCCCCGCAGTCGTTGTCCCCGCTGACGCGCAGCGATTTCCCGGCTTCGTGGCCGCGAAGTGCCGGCCCGACGCACCCGTGGACCGTGGCCTCGATGTAACGCATGCCGGCGAATGGCCCCGCGAGCACGCGGATGTCACCATCCGGCCACAGGCGCCGTGCGAGGTCGCGCTGGAATGCGCGATACTGACCCGCGAAGCGCCGGTGGTTCCGCACGGCACGGATCAGCGCGAGCAGCCGCGGTGCACGGCGGGCGAGGAAGGCGCGCAGTCCAGATCGCATCATCGTGCTCGACCCCAGCATTCCCGAATCCGGACAGTCAGGATACCGGAGGCGGTGTGACCTTTTGGCCGCCCTGCCGCCAGATCGTGGCGACCACCTGTTGCCCGCGCGGCAACCGCAGCAGGAGCTCCTGCGTCAGCGATGGAAAACATGCAGCGAGCAGAAGCAGGTAGACACCCGCGAACAGCAGGGCCTCCACGAACTGCCGCGCAGCGCCGTCGTATGCGTAGCCGACGGCATTCGTCGCCAGCAGGGCGCCTCCCCCGGCAACGATAGCCGGCACGAACGCATCGTGGACGTCCGCTCGGCTCAGCCACCCTTCGCGAGCAGCAAAGCCGACTGCGAAGACGAGGAGCACCACGTGCAGGGCTGTGAGACCGTAGACGTACCACTCGAGACCCACCCAAAGAATCGGAATGCATGCGGCGGTTCCGGCGAAGCGCACGATCTCCCAGAGCATCCGCCGATCGCTCCGACCTGACGCTAGCACCATGGGCTCCAGGACGACCACGAGACTGGCGACGAGCGACAGGGCGATCATCGGCGGGAGGAGCGGCATCAGTGCGAGCCAGCGTTCCCCGTACACGATGCCGATGGCCGGTTCAGCCACGAACACGAAGGCACCCGCGAGCACACACTGCGACCAGACAGCCGCGCGGAGGAGCAGGCGTCCGGCGATCCGGCGACGGTGCGGATCGGTATGTACCTTCGCGAGAACGGGCATGACTGCATAGGCAGCCTGACCCGAGATTCGACCGACGACGAGTGTCGTGACCGCAACCCCGCGATTGAACAGGCCTAGCACCGTGGCTCCGAGGAGCGTGCCGACCGCCCACGTGGAGAGAAGGTGACTCCCTGACCACAGCGCATGCGCCACCACCATCGGCCATCCAAAGCGGCGGACCCCTTCGCGAATCGCCGGATCCGACCGCAGCGGGCGCCAGGTTCGCTTCATCAGCAGCAGCACCGCGAAAGGGATGGGCTCGATGAGCATCGCCGCCAGCAGTGCGAACGGCCCGAAGCCTCGCCATGCGAGAAGGATGGCCGCCACGCTTGCGAGCAGCGCCGTCCCCACCTCCCACAGGCGCACGGCGGCCCAGCGGAATTCCCTCTGGAGCAACTGCCGCTCGATTTCCGCCGGCACCTGCGGAGCCAGTGCGCACGTTCCAAGGGCCACGAGCGCCGCGACCACGGGACGGTCCAGCCCGAACCACAACGCTCCGGCAATGCCGAAGCCCACCACCGTGAGCAGACCGTGCCACAGCAGGCCGAAGCGGAGATATGTCGCCACCTCCGCCGGCCGAGGGGCCTCGCGCAGGAGGTTGGGCGAGAAATTGAGGAAACCCACACCCGTCAGCCAGCCAGTCACGGCGGTGGCCATGGCGAAGTGGCCGTAGTCCTCGGGCAGCAACAGCCGGGCCAGGACCATCATGGCCACCAGCCGGATGGCATCGCGTGCGAACGACACCATCCAGCCGGATCCGACGGAGAGAAGGGCGTGGTGACGGAGTCCGCTCACGACGTCCTGGCCCCCCTCCGCGCCACCCACATGCCCGGGCTGGTGGCCGGCGTCACGCGGTAGCCGAGGCCGGCGAGCCACGTGCGGCACGCCGCCACCGTGCCGGGCCGATGCCGGTCGTCGGCCTCGAACAGCAGGATCGGGCGACAGCGCCGCAGGGTTTCCTCCCCTCCTCGCAGCACCGCCAGCTCGTGCCCTTCCACGTCGATCTTCACGAAGTCGACACGCGCGAGACGGAACTCGTCGAGCCTGCGCAGCCGGATCGGCACCCGACGCTCGCCCTCCGTCGCGAGCGTCGCGAAACGGTTTGCCGTCTCGACCGTGGCCCAGCCGTCGTAGACAACCCCGCGCACGACCGGGAACCGGAGTTCGGCCTCGCCTTCACGGTCCGATAGCGCGCACGCGTGCACGGAAACCTCGGGCAAGGCAGCTCGCAGCTGCCGTGCAAGCTTCGGGTTGGGTTCGAAGGCATGCACATGTGCACCCAAACGCCGCATGTGCCACGACCAGATGCCGCGGTTGGCTCCTACATCCAGCGCGACCGTACCGGGTCTCACCCATGACGCGAGCTGGCGCAACTCCGGCTCACCGTCGAACCACCCCGACCAGGCGAGTGCGGCCAGCGTGAGACGCGGAGGCACATGACCCGCACCGAGGTCGCAGAGGCGGGCCATCCACCAGCTCAGCCGCAGATAGCGGTGGGTCATCGTCCATTGTCCTCGAGGCCGGGCGGGTGAAGAGTGGGCCGACATGGGAGTGGCGAGACGCCGGGCGCGAAGGCGCCGTTCGTGATGCGTGCGTACACCTCCGCATAGCGGGCCGCAATCCGCTCGGGTCGATAGCGCCGGACGTTGTCGAAGCCGCGGGCGACCACGTGTGCCCGCAGCTCGGCCTCTTCGATCAGCCGGACGATCCCTCCACGGATCGACGCGACGTCCTCCGGATCCACCAGCACCGCCGCGCCTCCCGCCACCTCGCGCATGGGTGAACGGTCGGAGGTCACGAGGGGGCGCCCCATCGCCTGGGCCTCGAGGATCGGCAGGCCGAAACCCTCGCGCAGGGACGCGAAGACGACGATGTCGGCCTCCCGGTAGGCCTGCCCGAGTCCCTCGTCGCTCACGCGACCGCGTGCGTCCACCTCGAAGTCCGCCCCCGCCAGCAGCGACTCCTGGCCATTCCGCAGTGGACCGACGACGACGAGCCTGCAGCGGATGCCGTTCAGTGCCTGCACGACGCGGTGGAGGTTCTTGTGGGGCGCGGTGCCCACCTGGAGGATCACCGGCTGCACCGGATCGAAGGGTTTGGGGATGGGCTCGGGCAGAGGCGGTACACAGTTGGGGACGACATCGATACGCCGGCGGCGCAGGGTCGGACAATGCTCGTATAGGTCGCGGCGGGTGGCCTCGGAAATCGCAGTGATCGCCGCCACGCGCGCGAGCGGCCCGTCGAACCATAGCCAGCGGAACAGAAGCTGCCGGAGACCGCGGAGGTCGTGCAGAACGTGGATCATGTCGTGGACCGTCACGACGGTGCGGTCGGGTGGCAAGAACCAGGCGATCTGATGGCAGTCACCCGTGACGTGGTAGACGTCCGCGCGTAGCCGCCGCAGGCGTACGACGTCGCGCAGATCCAGCCACTTCGCCGAGAGGGTGTAGGGCACCACCTCGATCCACGGCGGCATCCGCGCCGCAACGGCGGTGAACAGCCGCTCGATGCTCTGCTCGTTGCGGCCCGGCCAGCGGAAGACGAACACCACGCGCAACCGTCGCCCGGTCGTGTCGACACCCACCGTCCGGGATCGCCCGCGAAACGGCGCGTGATCGGTGCGGCGGAGCGTTCCGGTACTCAGCACGATGCAACGCGCGCACGCGTGGAGACACCCGCGGGCCCGTGCGCCGGCGATCCTTGGCGGAGCGGTAGTGCGTCCGTACCGGGCAGGCTGGTCACGTCCTGCGTGAGCAGCCAGCGCGCCCAACGACGCGACCACGGCTCATCCGGGCGCCTGCCCGCCGGCGCCGGACCGACGAGATCCTCGAGCCAGCTGGCGATGGGTGTCATGAAACCCGTCTTGGGACGACGTACGAGGTCGCCGGGCAGACCGAGCGCTGCGGCGAACGCGGCCTTGCCGCGGTTGTAGCGTGCCCAGGGATGGAGTACGCGCCACAGCGGTAGATCCACGAACGGCACCCGTACTTCCAACGAGTGGGCCATGGAGGCCCAGTCGGTATCCCGCAGAAGTTGGTGCCGCATGTAGCGGCTCGCCTCCAGCAGGCTCACACGGGCGAAGACACTCTCGGGACCTTGCGCGAGTTCCCGGGCTGCCATCTGCTCTTCCGACAGTCGCTCCAGCCCCTCGCGCACGAAGTCGGGCTCCAGCCAGCCGGTGAGCTCGCGTGGAAGATACAATCCCCGCACCAGCCGGAAGGCCCCGAAGTCGTCCCGGCCGTATTCGACGAGGCCGGCGAGTTTGGGATGAAGCGGCAGACCGGCGCGACGGGCCAGATCCGCGCCCATGCGCCACAGCAGCGGCGTCCCCGGCAATCCCCGCATATACCGTGTGACCCGGCGGATCCGGGGGATGCGACGGAAGGAGGGATAGCCGCCTAGGAGTTCATCCCCGCCTAGGCCCGACAGGGCCACCTTGAGCCCCTGCTCACGCGCCGCCTTGGCGACGAACCAGGTGTTCAGTCCGTCCACCGTCGGCTGGTCCATGGCCTCGAGGAAGCGCGGGAGATCCTCGCGGAACTCCGTTAGTTCCACCCGCCGTACCACGTGGCGGACCCCGTACGTACGGGCCAGACGTGCCGCGAGCGGCACCTCGTCCTCGGGACGACCCGCGAACTCGGCGAAACCGAGGGTGACGGCGAGGGTTTCCGGAGCCCGACCGATGCGGGCGAGGACGGCGAGGAGCGCGCAGGAGTCGATTCCCGAGGAGAGAAACAGGCCGACCGGCACGTCGGCCTCAAGATGCGCCCGCATGCTTTCCGTGAACGCTTCGACGGCCTCGGCCGCGACGGGCTCCGGTACCTGTTCCCATTCCCGGAGTGAAGACGCGAGTTCCACGAACGGCCGTGGTCCGCCGACGCCTTTCGGCCCGACCTCGAGGACATGGCCGGCCGGCAGCGCCCGGATACCGCGGACCGTCGTCCAGGGCTCGGGGACCGATCCCCAAAGCAGGAAGCCGACGATTCCGGCCGGCTCGGGCTCGTCGGCGATGGCACCGCCGGCGAGCAGTGCCCGGACCTGCGACGCCGCCCGGACCGTGCGCCCGTCGTCGTGCCAGTAGAGAGGCTTGATGCCGAAGGGATCCCGGGCGAGCCACAGCCGGCGCTCGACTTCGTCCCAGAATGCGAACGCGTACATCCCGCGAAGCCGCGCGAGCCCCTCCACACCTCGCCGCGCGAACCAGTGGAGGAGCACTTCCGTGTCCGAACGGGTCCGGAACGTGACTCCTTCCGCCTCGAGCTCGGCCCGCAGCTCACGCCAGTTGTAGATCTCCCCATTGTAGACGAGGTGCCATCGGCCGCACGGCGAGGACATCGGCTGATCCGCGCGCGGATCGGGGTCGATGATGGCAAGCCGCCGGTGGCCGAGCGCGACCCGGCATGCCGCATCGAACCATGCACCGCAGCCGTCGGGCCCCCGAGCCACCAGAGCCCGGCACACGGCGAGCAGCTCGGGCCCATCGACCGGCGCCCCATTTTCACGATAACGGTAGATTATGACCAGACCACACACTAATGCGGCCCTCAGCGGCTCCAACGCCGGTCTGAACGAAGAGGAGACCCGGCAGGAACATAAACAAGATCAACTTGCGCGAGAGCGTGATCTAGAGGCCTCCTCGTTATTCCTACTATATCGTACAGCACAAAATTAACTTCCCTCATAAACTCAAAAACTTCTCCTATTTCCGGGCCACTTTTTATCGTTGCAATAAGACTCGCCTCGCACAAAATCACGTCGATCTCGCTAATTCTTTTGTGCATCCCCCTCAAAACCCGCAATTCCGCGCCCTGCACATCAATCTTGCATATCGACGGTCTTACAATTTCCCCAACCACATCATCAAATCTACGGACGATAACATCATATGTTCGAACGATTTCCGCCTCTCCAATCTCCTCATAGAATGTAGATCCGCCAATCTCTGATCTCACGTTGATTCTGGCCACACCCTCCTGATCCCCCAAAGCAAAATTCCATATTTCCGCATCGAGTTTCTGTGCCCACTTCCGCATATATGGAAGAGCTTCGCGAGTAGGATCTATCAGCACGAAGTGCGCATTGGGGAAGGCCTGGTAGAGCCATGGGGTGCCTTCCGCGACACCGATGTCGAATACTGTACGGGGATCCAGGCCGGCAGCCCGGAGTCGACGGGCGAATCGTTCGAAACTGGGCACAACCGACTCGTGTGCGAGCACATGACCCGTCAGAGGCGCAATCCACCGGTTCACAATACGCTTGATCTGGCCTAGGAGAGTCACCTTGCCCCCCTCTTTCTGCCTCGCCCGCTCCAGCCGCGGGATGGGCACGCTTTCCAACGCTCCGATTGGCACGGGTATCACTGACACCCTTGCATTCGATCAGTAGACACTCTGGCACCACAACGGGCAGTCCGACAAAGACTTGAAGCATCTCAAAAATTAAATCCGTTTCGCAAGAATGGTTCCATAAGAACCTGACACTGATCCGGCACAAATTTTAAATTGGGCGCCGATCATGTCAATCAGATAATTCGGTCCATTTTCCGGACTTTCTAATGCCCAAAAATGGTATTCCATACAAATCCATGTCACCTGTGATAGCGAGTCCCGGTCTTTGAGAATTTCCCACTCGGCTCCTTCACAGTCCAATTTCAGTACGTCAACTTTGCCACCGATTCTCTGAATTGCCTCTGCGAGGCTGACTTTTGGAGTAGCCGAAGCCGCTTTTTTCGACGACATGGTCCTTGCTTGATTCGTAAGGCCGTTACAATCTTTTTCGATTACACACCAGCCACGCTCCAGTCCGACGGCTTCCGGATACCAGGTACCGTGGATGGTAACGTAATTCCTAGAGAGCCATGGCCAAGCTTCGGGCTGCGGTTCATAGCCATGGATTATAGCGTCCGGCCACAGCGCCCGCGCATATATTGAGAAGAGTCCGATGTTTGCCCCGATGTCGATAACATATTGAACGCACGCTCCAATCTTGCGACAATAGTACATATCCCTAACAAAAATTCCGTGCGCATCTGCGCGAATACCCGAAGAATTACTTAGCCGCGGCATACTAATTGGTATCCATCCGTCACGGCCACGAATCCTTGAGGGCGTTTTGAATGTAGATGCCCTGATATAGGGGATTCCTAGGGTCGAAGCACGCCAAACGCGCGCAGCCCAGTCGAAGATGCGATTAGGAGTCATAGGCCGATGTTCCCAGAGAAAACGACGTTTAGCCATGATGCTCATTTCGATGTAAAGGGCGATGCAAGAAGGACAACCCTTGCGCTATTGAGACCGCCATATCAGTACATCTCCCAGGACTAGAGCGTCCATTTTTGTCCTGAGGAAACACGCAATCGCTTCTTCCGGACGGCAGACGACGGGTTCGTTCTCGTTGAAGGATGTATTGAGCACCACCGGTACACCGGTCTTGTGGTAGAAGGCCTCGATCAGACGGTAGTAGCGGGGATTCTGCTCGCGCCGGATGGTCTGAAGACGACCGGTTCCATCCACGTGGGTCACGGCGGGAATCCGCGCCCGCTTCTCCGGCCGGATCCGGAAGACCTGGAGCATGAACGGCACGTCGTAATCGGTCTCGAACCATTCCGCCACATGCTCGCGCAGGATGGCCGGCGCGAAGGGGCGGAAGGGTTCACGGCGCTTGATCTTGCGATTCAGGATGTCCTTCATGTCCGGCCGGCGCGGATCGCACAGAATAGAGCGGTTGCCCAGCGCTCGCGGCCCCCACTCCATGCGCCCCTGGAACCAGCCGACCACGGCGCCCTCGGCGATCCGTTCCGCGACCTCCTCGCACAGGAGCTCCTCGTCGTCGAAGCGGCGGATCACGCAGCCCTCGGCCTCGAAGCGCGGTCGATAGCGCTTTACGATTTCTTCGATCTCAGCATCTGAAAACGCCGGCCCCCAGTAGGCACGGTCCATAACGAAACCACGCACCCGCCCGAGTTCATGGTGCCACACAGCGAAGGCCGCACCGATCGCTCCACCGGCGTCGCCCGCCGCCGCCTGAATATAGGTGTCTTCGAAGTCCGTCCGTTCGAAGATCTTGCCGTTGGCCAACGAGTTCATAGCACAGCCACCGGCTAGCGCCAGCTTCCTCAGACCGGTCTCACGCTGGACGTGGTTCAACAGGTGAAAGAATGCCTGCTCGTACATGGCCTGAAGCGAGGCGGCGACGGCCGCATGACGCTCCCCGATCGGCTCGTCCTTCTCCCGCGCGGGCCCGAGCAGTTCCTCGAGCTTCGGGGTGAAGATGCGACCGCACACCGGCTCGCCACCGTCCCACACCATCTCCACACCTTCGGCATGATGACGGAAGTACTCCAGCGCGAGCTTGTACGTTCCGTCTACGTTGAGACAGACAATTTCATGCATCCGATCGAGGAACCCGGGCTCACCGTATGCGGCGAGGCCCATGACCTTGTACTCGTCGCCGTATTTCCAGAATCCCAGGTACTGGGTGATCGCCTGGTAGAAGAGGCCGAGAGAGTGTGGGAAGAAGATCCGGCCGCGTACCTCGATGTGGCTGCCCCGTCCGACTCCCCACATGGCTGAGAGGAAATCGCCGAAGCCGTCCACCGAGACGACCGCGGCTTCCTCGAAGGGAGAGACGAGGAACGACGAGGCGAGATGGGCCAGATGGTGTTCGACCGGGCACAACCTCGGACGCAGCAGCGTCTCCTCGACCCCGAAGGCATCGGCCAGAGCACGCGTGGGATTCGCCCAGTGCGCAGCGTGCCGCAGCCGGTCGACGACGAGCGAGAAGCTCGGACGGTTCGTGAGTGTGAAGAGAATCTTGCGCGAGAGGTTCGCCTTCGGATTGCGGTTGATGGCGATCCAGTCGACCTCTTCGAGACCGACCCCCGCCTCCCGCAGGCAGTAGCGCACAGCCTCGGACGGGAACCCGGCCCAGTGCTTGATGCGCCGGAACCGTTCCTCTTCCGCGGCCGCGACGAGTTGGCCGTCGATCACGATGCACGCAGACGAATCGGCGTGGTATGCATTGATGCCGAGGATGATCGTCACAGTAAGTCACCCCTGTGATTCAGCCACGCTACCGCCATCCGGGTGAAGCCTGAATCCACCCGGGCGTTCCCCCCGACGCCGCCCATTGCTCGCCGCCCTCGCGGGCGTTCTCCGCGGCGGGTCAGCGGGCCAAAGTGAGCATGCGGCGGTCGAGCACGAGCTCGTGCACCCCGCCCATGATCTCGATGAGCACCCGTGCCCGCCCCCGGTCGTCGAGTTCGACTAGCTCGGCCAGCAGATCCGCGAATGGTCCCGTCAGCACCCGTACCGGCGTGCCCGGCCGCAGGCCGCCCGCAAGATCAACGACGCCATCCTCGCGCGTCAAGTGGACAAGAGCTTCCACCACGCCCTCGGGCACGGGAAGAGGCCGCTCACCCGCCATCACCAGGGAAATCACTCCGACGGTGCCGTTGACCGACCGCCAGCGGTGGCACCGCAGGTCGAGCGGCACGAACAGATAGCCCGGAAACAGCGGCACTCGTGCGAGCCGCGTGCGCCGCGCGTGTCGGACCGTGCGCAGCAGCCGGGGCACAAAGGGACGGAAGCCCTGCCGATGCAGGTTGGCAAAAGCAACATCCTCGCGCCGTGGCTGCGTGTGCACCGCATACCAACGCTCGCCTTTTTGAAGTCTTCTGAAAGCTGCTAAATCACCCATCGAGATTGCCAGATTTTCCCGACAAAAACTTTTGAAGTAATCTGAACGGTCAACCATCTGCCTCAGTCAACTCTTGCAACCATCTCTCCCTCGACCCGTGCCAGCACGCTACGGCGCTCCCAGGCTGCGAGCAGCCGACGGCGCGCCTCCAGCGTTTGGTCACGTGGATGAGCGCGCTCAGCGATGGCGCGCTCGACGGTCGTCGCAAGGCCAACGACATCGCCCGGCTCCACCACCCATGCGATCCCCTCCAGGAGTCGGGCCAGCTCACTCCCGGCCGCGGCCTGCGCCACGATCACGCCTTCCGTTGCCAGCATCGCCGAAAGCTTCGAGGGCATGCAGAACACCGTTGTATCCGCCCGCTGCAGCAGCAGGTGCACGTCTGCTGCCGCCATGAGAGCACGATACTCCGCGTCGGGCAACGGGTCGAGGAGGCGTACCCGCGGATCCCCTCCCAAGCGCTCGTCGAGCAGCCGACGGAGGGGGCCGTTTCCGCAGAACACGAACCGCACCGTGGACGCCTCGACGCACTCGACGAGGGGTGCGAGCTGCTCGATGCCCTGCTTCGCACCCATGCCGCCCGCATAGAGGACCAGCGGGTGCTCCGAAGGAACGCCAAGCTGCTCCCGCAGGCGCATGCCGGCCTCGCGGTCGAATCCCGCCGGCTCGATCCAGCGCGGGACGAGCCGGCATCGCTCTGGCCGGGCGCCTAGGTCGACGAGCCGTTCGCGCATGGTCTCGGTGATCGTGCTGACCACGTCGGCCCGGGCCACGAGAGCACTGTACAGCCCGCGGGCCGCCCCGGCAAAGGCCCGCATCCCGTCGATCGTTGCGGCCGCCACCAGCTCGATGTCGTCTACGTGATACCAGAGGCGCGCACGGGCCGTGCGGGCCGCAGCGAGACCGAGAGGAAGACTCAGCAGGGTCGGCTCGACGCATACCACCCAGTCGGGGCGCAGGACCCGGGCCCTTGCGAGCGCCACCGGTGCAGCGGATGCAGCGAACGAGGCAAGGAATACGATCCGCCGCATGCCTCGTGGTGTGGACGGCAGCAGAATGGGGCAGCGGAACACCTCCACTCCGTGAACCCGCTCCCGCATCCAGCGCCCGTAACGGTAGGCCGGGTGCCTGCGCCAGCCGGGGTAGTGAGGCGGGGCCGTCACGACCTCAACGCGGTGGCCGCGCTCGGCTAGCCAGAAAGCGAGATCACCGTTGTAGACCCCGGACCCGGTCGGCTCGGGGTGAAAGTTAAGGGCTACCATCAGGACGCGAAGCGGGCGTGAGAGGGGTACCGGTGCAACAGTATCCACAGCGGAACTTGCCTCGACTACCTCGATCCGGCCCGATAGATGGGCCGCCCGCTCATGCCGCCTTGACGAAGTCGCGGGTGTAGATGCTGTCGGTGCGGCCAGCGGCAAGTTCGTCATAGATCCACCTGTAGGTCTTCTCGAGGCCCTCCCTGAGCGGGATCGACGGCTCCCAGCCGAGCTCGGCCTTGATACGGGTGTTGTCGGAATTGCGCCCACGCACGCCCTGCGGCGCATCCAGCTTGTACCGCCGCTTCAGCTTCACGCCCGCGATCTCCTCGA
>Ga0256839_1003084_pt1 | contig 17615 bp, 15 predicted proteins | sample 354166metaG_FD_185968 | JGI IMG/M metagenome (GOLD analysis project Ga0256839, IMG submission 185968) | Hydrothermal vent microbial communities from Mid Atlantic Ridge, Atlantic Ocean - 354-166 | ecosystem: Environmental > Aquatic > Marine > Hydrothermal vents | place: Atlantic Ocean: Mid... | reverse complement strand
ACGCCTGCTGCTGCCTACCGATCCCAATGATGAAAAGAACATCTATCTGGAGATCCGGGCCGGAACCGGCGGCGATGAAGCGGCCCTGTTTGCCGGTGACCTGTTTCGGATGTACTCACGCTATGCCGAACTGCGAGGATGGGATGTTGAAATCATCAGCACCAGTCCGGGAGAGCACGGCGGCTACAAAGAGATTATCGCCCGTATCGTCGGCCGGGGCGCCTACTCGCGCCTCAAATTCGAATCCGGCGCCCACCGGGTACAGCGTGTACCGGAAACAGAGTCCCAGGGCCGGATCCACACCTCCGCCTGCACCGTCGCCATCATGCCTGAAGCGGACGAGATTGAAGCCATAGCCATCAACCCGGCCGATCTGAAGGTGGACACCTACCGCGCATCCGGCGCAGGTGGCCAGCATGTCAACAAAACCGACTCCGCCATCCGCCTCACCCACCTGCCAACCGGTATCGTAGTGGAGTGCCAGGATGAACGCTCGCAACACAAGAATCGCGCCAGGGCCATGGCGCTGCTGCAGGCCAAACTACTCTCTGCAGAGCAGGAGAAACAACAGACCGAGCGCGCCGAAACGCGCCGCCTGCAGGTAGGCAGTGGTGACCGTTCCGAACGTATCCGCACCTACAATTTCCCGCAGGGGCGGGTTACCGACCATCGCATCAATCTGACCCTGTACAAGCTGGATGAGATTATGGAAGGGGCGCTGGAACAGATTATTGAACCACTCATAAACGAATACCAGGCCGATCAACTGGCGGCACTGGCTGAAGAGCAGTGAGTCCGGCCACCATCGAGGAGCTCCTGCTTGCCGCCCGGTCACAACTCACCCCCGTTCATGACACCGCCCGTCTGGACAGCGAGGTACTGCTGGCCCATACGCTGAACAGATCCCGCGCATGGCTGTACACCTGGCCGGAACATCGCCCAGCCCCTGCTGAGGTAGAACAGTTCCGGCAGCTTGTCGAACAGCGCCAAAATGGCGCCCCTGTCGCCTATCTCACCGGCCAGTGCGAATTCTGGTCATTGACACTGGAGGTCAATCCAGCGACGCTGATCCCCCGGCCGGAGACCGAGCTGTTGGTGGAACAGGCTCTCAGCCGCATCCCTCCCGGCGCCACCCTGCGGATCGCCGACCTGGGTACCGGAACCGGCGCCATTGCCCTCAGCATCGCCACAGAGCGGCCCCAATGCCGGATTGTAGCCACCGACCGCTGCCCATCCGCCCTGGCCACCGCCCAACGCAATGCCGGCAGACTTGGCATAACCAATATCAGCTTCAGAACCGGCGACTGGTACCAGCCGCTGGCTGGTGAGCAATTCGACATCATCCTCTCCAACCCTCCCTATGTCGCCAGCGGCGATCCCCATCTGCAACAGGGTGACCTCCGCTTTGAACCACCCACGGCGTTGACTGCGGGCAGTGACGGACTGGAAGCCATCCGCCTCTTGATCGGCAAGGGACGCAACTATCTCAAAACCAACGGCTGGTTACTTGTCGAACATGGTTGTGAACAAGGATCGGCAGTTACCGATTTTTTCCAGCAATCGGGCTATAGCTCGGTCCGATGCTATCCCGATCTGGCCAAACAGGATCGTATCACTGCGGGACAGACGGTATAATTCCACCCATGAATGACGAACAGCTCCTGCGCTACAGCCGCCACATCCTGCTGCCCCAGATCGATGCCGAGGGTCAGCTGAAGCTGCTGAACTCCCGCGTGCTGCTCATCGGACTGGGTGGACTGGGCTCCCCCGTCGCCATGTATCTCACCGCTGCGGGAATCGGCCATCTGGTGATATCCGACTTTGACACCGTTGAACTGACCAACCTGCAACGCCAGCTCCTGCACGGCAGCGCAGACATCGGCCGTGCAAAAGCCGAATCGGCCGCTGATACACTGCGTGAACTAAACCCTGACATCAACCTCACAGTCTTTGAACAACGCCTGGAGAGAACAGCGCTGCAGGAGCAGATCCAGCTGGCCGATCTGGTTATCGACGCCTCCGACAACTTCACCACCCGCTATGCCCTCAATGAGGCCTGTGTCAAGGCCGGTACACCACTGGTATCAGGCGCAGCTATTCGCATGGAGGGACAGGTGACTCTGTTTCCGAACAACGATTCGGACAGCCCCTGCTACCGCTGCCTCTACCGCGACGGTGAAGAGATGCAGGAGAGCTGCAGCGAAAACGGCGTACTGGCGCCACTGGTGGGTGTAATCGGCAGTCTGCAGGCGGCCGAAGCCATCAAGACACTGCTCAATATAGGCTCAACCCTGAACGGCCGCCTGCTGCTGGTCGACCTGATGAATATGGAGTTCCGCACCGTAAAACTGCGCAAGGACCCGCAATGCCCCGTCTGCAAGGAGTAAAACCGTGAATACAAAAACAGCCCTGTCTGATCAGACAACCCTACTCCCACGCCCCCTGGTCAACCAGTTGCTGACCCAGGCGCAGCACTCACCCGAGATCGAAGTATGCGGCCTTATCTCCAGCCGCAATGGCCAGCCGGCGAAGGTCTATCCGGTAGAAAACATCGCCCCCGAACCGGGCCGGCTGTTCCGGATGGAGCCGGAAGGCTTGATTGACGCCATGCGCCAGATCCGCGAACAGGGCGAACAGCTGTTCGCCATCTATCACTCCCACCCCCACAGCCCGGCAATCCCCTCCACCACCGATCTGCAACAGGCCGAATACCCTGATGCACTCTATCTGATTATCTCCCTGGATACCAAAGGGGTACTGGAGATGCGCGGCTATCGTCTGCGTAACGATGCGCTGGAAGAGGTTGTGCTGGAGATCAGCCCCTGACGGCATACCGCTGGCGGTGCATCGCCCTCAGGCTGACGCAAAGTTTTGAATACCCTTCTCATCCGCCTTACGGGCAGGTTGCATTTCACTAGTTTTCTTTCAATATACTGCGACTCTTTTCAACCGTCCGGCATGCTCAGACAAACAGATAAGAATAAACCCAGGAAAACCGGGGAATACAGCTCCCTGGTTGCATAATCTCTTGAATAAAAAAAGAAAACCTCAGCCCTTGATAAACTAAAAAAATGACTAGGAGCCTGTCGGACTCGATATGCCAGTGGCGGCGGATTTTCCCGGCCTAAGAGGCGGTGTCCGTGCTCAGGGAGGTGATGTAGTATGACTTCTCTTCCCGCTCACGCTCCCCGGTGTACACTTTGCGCGTCATCTCGATGACCACTACAGGCGCGGATCTGCTCCAGTGACTGGAGTTCTTGGGTCTTGAGCATCACGATCATCCTCCGATGATCCCAAAACTCCCGTCCCCTTTCAGGCTCACTTCACGGTGGAATCACGCGCACACTTCAGGCTCATGTGTCATTGGACGAGGCTTAGAGTTGCACTTACAAGTTGAATTCATATACAAAGATTATTCGACTGGAGCCAGAAGAGAAGTGCTGCTACGCTGACATTGCGTTATTGAATGTACATCCCCGGCAAGCTAGTATAAGGTACAGCTTCTAACACGAGTCACCCGTCAATCCACTATGGATATTGTTACTCAAGGTTTGCTGGGGGGCACGATGGCACTGGCCGGTGCACGGCGACAAGAGGCTAGGCTTGCCGTCCTGATCGGTTTCGCTTCCGGTTTGCTGGCCGATGCGGATGCCCTGATCAAGTCTCCCGATGACCCTCTCCTGACCATTGAGTTTCACCGCCATTTTACCCATTCACTGTTTTTTATTCCGTTCGGAGCAGCGATTGCGGCTATTGTCCTGTGGCCATTTTTAAGAAAAAAAATCGCTCCCGGACGGCTCTATCTCTATGCACTGTTAGGCTACGGCACGAGTGGATTTCTGGACAGTTGCACCAGCTATGGTACTCACTGGCTCTGGCCGTTGAGCGATGAGCGCATTGCCTGGAGCATTATCTCCATTTTTGATCCACTATTCTCCTTCATACTCATCTTTGCGCTCATATACGGGATTAAAGGGGCTCAACCGAAAGCCGCCCGGGTGGGACTGCTGCTGGCAGGCAGCTATCTTGCCGTGGGGATTTTTCAGCATCATCAGGCCGAGCACGCAGCACACCAACTGGCCCAGCAGCGTGGTCATGTAATCACCAGACATGTGGTGAAACCCACCGTGGCAAACCTGGTACTGTGGCGCTCTGTTTATGAGAGCGAGGGACACTTCTTCGTTGATGCGATACGGACCTCACCCTTTACCAGGCCGCGCATCTATCCGGGTGGGCAGGTAGCAAAATTTGATGCGGAACGGGATCTGCCTGAGCTGGAAACAGGCTCGGCCGTTGAGCACGATATCTCCCGGTTTGTCCATTTTTCCGATGATTTTGTCGCTAAAGACCCTTCCCGTCACGACGTACTGATCGATGTCAGATATTCCATGCTGCCAACCAGTCTCAAGCCGCTATGGGGTATCGAAATGCCGCTTCACTCCCAGCATCGCCACTCCCGTTTTGTCGCTTACCGGGAGCTGTCCGCCACTGCACGAAACCAGTTTTTAACCATGTTGGCGGGCGGGGAATTACAGTAGTCTCAGTGTCTTGCCAGCTCAAGCCAGCGCTGCTCGTCTGACAATAGTTGTCGGATATCATAGGCAATCCGATGTGTCCCGTGGCAACGCGCGCAAGCCAGCACTGCCAGTGTTCCAAGCGCTTGTCCCTGCTGTTTGAGTGTCCCGCTTTGCAGACTTTGCTCCAGGCTCGCTACTGTTTTGGTGATGTCGTCGTCAGGATAGATCCGTTTCTCTTTATGGTGACAGTCAGAGCAGGTGCCACCCAACGTGTTGATGCCTTTGTTCAGCTCTTCCAGCGAGGACAGGGCGATATCTTTCCTGCCATCCTCGGATGCAATCTTGATCCGGTTTACCTGTTTGGCAAGCTCTTCCATATGGGTGTCATACGAACGTGACGGCCCGATCTCAAGCGAGGAAAAATCGGGAGCGCGATAGATCGCAGCGGTTACAGCCCGATAATCTGCATGGCATGAGTTACAACTTTCTCTCAAATCATTAAGTGCCTGAGATACATCTTGATAGCGGTTGTTTTCACTGCTTTTTTTCAGGAGGAAAATAGCCTTCCGGTCCAGTTTTCCGCTCCACTCCGGGACCATCTCCCCTATTTTCAAATAGTGTTCACTCAATCGTGTTACCCATTTGTTTAGCAGTCTTGAATCAGCATTATCTGAATAAAGCCGCACTGCCTGCATTTCACGCCGCAGTTTAAACATGTTATGCAGCCACACTTGCCGTTCATTTTCCGGTTTGTACCACTGAGCCAGTGATGTGGGCGGTTTTTTTATCACCACGACATGCTCTTTGTGGATAAAGAGAACGGCACCAACCAAGGCAATGAGCAAGAGTTGAAATAGCAGAAAGTAGAGCCAGCTCTTGGGGGGCAGCAGTGTCATGTCAAGCCTGTATTGTCGTATGCAAAGGGCTCTGGGGCCATTCGCTGCAAGCTGTGCCTTGACATGACTCTAGTACTCCAGCCGCACATGCTCTTCGCCCGCCAGTTCCGCCAGTTTTTGCAACAGAACATCAGCCGGCCGTACCTTCCATGAATCACCCAGCAGCACCGCGGCAGAGGCGCCGGGACGCCGGTAGTCAATCGCTACCGGGCAGCCTCCCTCCCGGTAGGGTTCAAGTGTTTGTGCAAGGGAGTGGACAAATCCGTTACCGGCCTTCTTCTGTTCTATCGAGACTACCAGACGCCTGGCGTAGCGGGTGCGGGCCTGTTCTATATCATAGATCTCGCGGGCGCTGATCCGGTAGCCGCCGGAGTAGTCATCAACGCTGACATCCCCCTCCACTACCAGCAACCGATCTTTTACCAGCAGATCCCGATGGCGTTCATAATCTTCCGGAAACACCACCAGTTCAATCCGTGCACTGCGATCATCGAGGGTGATAAATGCCAGCTTTCCGCCTCGTTTGCTGTTGCGGGTGTTCATCGCCACAATCAGACCCGCAACAGTGATGATCTGGTTGCGGGTGGGCTTGATATCCACAATACGGGAGCTGGTAAACTGCTTTAACTCCGGCAGATAACGTTCGATAGGATGGCCGGTAAGATAGAGTCCAAGAGTCTCCTTTTCTCCCCGCAGCCGCTGCTCTTCATCCCACTCCTTTTGTGGCCGGTACTGCCCGGTTCCGGATACAATGCTGTCGCTGCCTATACCAAACATATCATTCTGTCCCACCGCTGCATCACGCAGACACTGTTCAGCAATCCTGATGGCATCGGGCAAGGCATTCATCAACGTGGCGCGGTTGGGTCCCAGCTGGTCCATGGCGCCGGCGCGGATCAGTGCTTCCAGTACGCGGCGATTGGCTTTTTTTGAATCGATACGCTGGCAAAAATCGAACAGATCCCGGAATTCACCACCCCGTTCCCGCGCTTCGACTATCGCCTGGATAACCGCTTCTCCAACCCCTTTAATAGCCCCCAGACCGTAGAGAACCGTTTTGTCATCGGTGTTGGTGAACTGGTACTGACAGCGGTTGACATCGGGAGGCAGCACCTCCAGTTTCAGGTCATGGCACTCATCGATGAAGGTAACCACCTTGTCGGTGTTGTCCATGTCCGATGAGATGACTGCCGCCATGAATGCGGCCGGATAGTGCGCCTTGAGCCAGGCGGTCTGGTAGGAGACCAGCGCATAGGCAGCGGAGTGGGATTTGTTGAAGCCGTAACCGGCAAACTTCTCCATCAGATCGAAGATGTAGGTGGCGGTTTTCTCCTCTACCCCGCGCTTCAGCGCGCCGCTGGTAAAGATCTCGCGCTGCTTGGCCATCTCCTCGGGTTTCTTTTTGCCCATGGCACGGCGTAGCAGGTCGGCCGCACCCAGTGAGTAGCCGGCCAGCACCTGGGCAATCTGCATCACCTGCTCCTGGTAGAGAATAATGCCGTAGGTGGGTTCTAGAATCGGCTCCAGGTCGGGATGGGGATACTCCACCCTGGCACGCCCATGTTTGCGGTTGATGAAATCATCCACCATTCCCGACTGCAGCGGGCCGGGACGGAACAGCGCCACCAGGGCGATAATGTCTTCAAAGCTGTCCGGCTGCAGTCGCTTGATGAGGTCTTTCATACCGCGTGATTCAAGCTGGAACACGGCAGTGGTGGCACAATTTTTCAGCAGGGTGAAACTGGCTTCGTCATCCAGCGGGATGGTGCTGATGTCGATGGGTGGTTCACCATCCGCCTGCCGTTGCCGGTTGACGGTCTGCAGTGCCCAGTCGATGATGGTGAGGGTGCGCAGGCCGAGAAAATCGAACTTGACCAGGCCGACCGCTTCCACATCATCCTTGTCAAACTGGGTGACCAGACTCTGGGCGCCCTGCTCACAATAAAGCGGCGTGAAGTCGGTAAGCTGGCTGGGAGCGATTACTACCCCACCCGCATGTTTTCCGGCATTGCGGGTGATCCCCTCCAGTTTGCGCCCCAGATCGATGACTGCCGCCACCTCCTCATCCTGCTCATACAGTTCACGCAGCGCATCTTCCTGGGCCAGCGCCTTGTCCAGGGTGATGCCGATTTCGAAGGGGATGAGCTTGGCGATACGGTCCACAAACCCGTAGGGGTGGCCGAACACTCGCCCCACATCCCTCACCACCGCCTTCGCTGCCATGGTGCCGTAGGTGATGATCTGGGAAACCTTGTCGCGGCCGTAGGTTTCTGCCACATATTCGATCACCCGGTCGCGCCCTTCCATGCAGAAATCCACGTCGAAATCCGGCATGGAGACCCGTTCCGGGTTGAGAAAGCGCTCGAACAGCAGGTCATATTTGAGTGGATCGAGATCGGTAATGGTCAGCGCATAGGCCACCAGCGAGCCGGCCCCGGAACCGCGGCCAGGCCCTACCGGAATGCCGTTCTGTTTGGACCATTTGATAAAATCGGCGACGATGAGAAAGTAGCCGGGGAAACCCATCTGGGTAATGACATCCAGCTCAATGGCCAGCCGTTCATCATATGGTTTGCGCTGTTCCGCGAACTCCGGGGCGTTGACATCAAACAGCATCGCCAGCCGCTGCTCCAGTCCGGCCCGGGACTGCTCGGCAAAATACTCCTCCATGGTCTTGCCAGGCGGGATGGGTGACTCCGGCAGAAAGTTTTTACCCAGTGTGATATCGACACTGCACCGCTTGGCAATCTCGACGCTGTTTTCAAGCGCTTCGGGAATATCGGCGAACAGCTCCATCATCTCCTCGGGGCTGCGCAGATACTGCTGCTCCGAGTAGTGGTGCGGACGGCGCGGATCATTCAGGGTCCGCCCCTCATGGATACAGACGCGGGCCTCATGAGCCTCGAAGTCATCCCGCTCGATAAACACCACGTCGTTGGTTGCCACGACCGGTGTATCGTGGCTGATAGCCAGCTCTACCGCCGCATGAAGGTAATCCTCCTCCCCTTCCCGTCCGGTACGCTGCAACTCCAGGTAGTAGCTGTCGGGAAACAGCGCCTGCCAGAACGACAGTTGCCGGGCCGCCAGCTCCCGGTTCCCCGCCAGCAGCGCCCTCCCCACATCACCATTGCGGCCCCCGGAGAGGGCAATCAGGCCGCTGCTCGCCCCCTCCTCCAGCCACTCCTTTTGCAAAACAGGAATGCCGCGCTGCTGCCCCTCCATATAGCTGCGCGATACCAGTCGGGTCAGGTTTTTATACCCCTCATTGTTGCGGCACAGCACTACCAGACGGGCGGGCTGATTCGGCTCGGCCTCGTTGTGAACCCATAGATCCACGCCGATAATCGGCTTCACCCCGGCAGCCATGGCGGCCCGGTAAAACTTGACCATACCAAACAGGTTGGACTGGTCGGTCACCGCCACCGCAGGCATGCCCGCCTCCGCCACCCGTTTTACCAGCGGCTTGATACGCACCAGCCCATCAACCAGAGAGTATTCAGTATGCAGATGGAGGTGGACGAAATTACAGCTCATTTAGACAGTGCGCCGTTTCGCAATACAACCCGGCTGATTCCTTACTCACGGTTTTACAAGCTCTCTTACCGGTTTGAAAGAGCGGCGATGGATGGTGGACACACCCAACCGCTCCAGAGCCAGTAGATGATCGCGGGTGGGATAACCCTTGTGCCTGGCCAATCCGTAGCCGGGATACTCTGCATCCAGTGAAATCATCTCATTATCGCGCGCTACTTTTGCCAGAATGGAAGCGGCGCTGATAGCAGCAATCTTTCCATCTCCCTTGACAATGGCCTCCACAGAACAGCGCAGGGTGGGACAATGGTTGCCATCCACCTGCACATGTTGCGGGGAGGGAGTCAACGCAGCTACCGCCCGCTGCATCGCAAGCAGACTGGCCTGAAGTATATTGACACGATCAATCTCCTCTACCTCCGCACGCCCCAGCGCCCAGGCCAGCGCCTGCTCCCTGATTATTTTAGACAAAACCCCGCGGCGTTTTTCGGTAAGTTTTTTGGAATCAGCCAGACCCTCAATGGGGCGCCCAGGTGCAAGTATGACCGCGCCAGCAATAACGGGACCTGCCAACGGTCCGCGCCCCACCTCATCGACACCGGCTACAAGAAGAAAAGGGGTATCTTCATCACCCTGAAGATTCATGAGATGAAGGATATACCAAAGCAGGCTTCAATAAAACCGCCCTGCTCCGGCGAGACGTTTTTTCCAGTATTTATTGCTCAGCCGGGTGATGGAAACCCGCTTGCCGGTACGGGGCGCATGGACAAACTGTTCTTCGCCGATATAGATTCCAACATGCGAAACACGCCGCCCGCCCAACCGGAAAAAGAGCAGATCGCCTGCCTGAAGCTCGCTCAGGGAGACGGGGAAGGCATTCCGTCGCTGGGTCGCGACGGTACGCGGGACATTGACCCCTATTTGTCGGTAGGCATAGTGAACCAGGCCGCTGCAATCCATACCGCGGAGCGAGGCACCGCCGAAGCGATACGGTATGCCAATCAGGGAGCGCGCAACATCGACTACGGTAGAATGCGCCCCGACGGAACTGCCAGTCGGCAGCATTACCGTTGTTCGCTGCGGTGCTGAACTACAAGCTCCCAGCAGGCCCACAACAACAATGAGCAAAAAGATCCGGAGCTGTCCAATCATCAATTCATCCGTTCCTGATAGCGATTCACCACGGGGCCAGCACGTTACAGAGTCGATAGCACTTGGAGTCTACCAAGCATTTTCGTACTGAATTGTTGCCCTGTCTTGTCCCATTCCATAGTAAGATAACGGTATTTAATATCAAAAATCCACAAACTGCATGCACAAACTCAGAACCGCCGTTATCGGCACCGGATATCTTGGCCGCTTCCACGCTCAGAAATACGCCGCTCTTCCCGACTCCGAACTGATCGCCGTGTGCGATGCCAGTGGCGATACCGCCCACCAGGTTGCATCCGAGCTGGGCACCGAAGGGATAACCGACTACCGGCAACTGGCCGGCCGGGTGGATGCGGTCAGTATCGTGGTGCCTACGCAACAGCACCACTCCGTAGCCAGGTGGTTTCTGCAGAACGATGTCCATGTGCTGCTGGAGAAGCCCATCACTGTCACCGTAACGGAGGGGCGCGAGCTGGTAGCCATCGCCGCAGAACGGGGATGCATCTTTCAGATTGGCCATCTGGAACGCTTCAATCCGGCTATTCTTGCCCTGGAAGATGTCATTACCGAGCCACAGTTCATCGAGTCACACCGGCTGGCGCCGTTCAACCCGCGCGGCGCCGATGTAAATGTGGTGCTGGATCTGATGATCCATGACATTGATATCATTCTGGATATGGTGCGTTCGCCGGTGCGGCAGATCGATGCAAACGGCGTTTCAGTACTTTCAAGTGATATCGATATCGCCAACGTGCGCATCCAGTTTGAAAACGGCTGTGTTGCCAATGTTACCGCCAGCCGCGCCAGTGTAAAAACAGAGCGCAAGATGCGCCTGTTCCAGCACGACAGTTACATCACCATCGACTTTCAGAACAAGCAGCTGGAGATCTATCGCAAAGGGGAAGGTGAGCAGCACCCTGGCATTCCGGTCATCGAATCGAAACAGCAGACGTTCGACAACGGTGATGCCCTGATGAGCGAGATCAGTTCATTTCTCGACGCCGTTCGTAACGGCAGGCCGCCGGTGGTCAGCGGTGAAGATGGTCTGCGTGCGCTGGAAACCGCACTGGCAATCTCGGACAAATTGATAAAAGAGGAACCTGTTTCATGATCCCGATGGTTGATCTGAAAGCCCAATACCGGCAAATCAAGGTGGAAGTTGAGCAAGGTTTGCAGCAAGTACTGGAGGAGGCCCATTTTATTCTTGGCCCCAATGTGCAGGCCTTCGAGCAGGAGGCAGCGGAGTATCTCGGGGCGAAGCACGCCATAAGCTGCGCTTCCGGTACTGACGCCCTGCACCTGGCGCTGGCCGCAGCCGGAATCAAGGCCGGGGACGAGGTGATCACTTCCCCCTTTACCTTTATCGCCACCGCTGAAGCGATCTGTTATCTGGGCGCAAAACCGGTATTTGTCGATATCGATCCGCATACCTTCAATATCGATATCGAGCAGATTGAGCCGGCCATCACCGCCAACACCCGCGCCATCCTCCCGGTGCACCTGTTCGGCCAGCCGGTGAATATGGAGCCGCTGCTGGCCATCGCGCAGAAACATCGGCTCAAGGTGATCGAAGATTGCGCCCAGTCGTTCGGCGCGGAGATCGGCGGCAGGCGGACCGGCACCTTCGGCGACGCGGGCTGTTTCAGCTTTTTCCCAAGCAAGAACCTGGGCTGCTTCGGTGACGGAGGCATGATTACCACCCAGTCCGATGAGATGGCCGGGAAGCTGAGGGTGCTGCGTAACCACGGTTCAAAGCAGCGCTATCACCACAGTGTCATCGGCTACAACAGCCGTCTGGACGAGATGCAGGCGGTCATCCTGCGCGCCAAGCTGAAACGGATCACCGCCTACAACGAAGGACGCCGCGCCGCGGCGCACATCTACACCCGGCAGCTCTCCGGAGTGCCCGGCATCACGCCACCCCGCGAGGATGGCAGGGGAACCCATGTCTATCACCAGTACACCCTGCTCACCGACAACCGGGATACCATCATGCAGGCGTTGGGTGACGCCCAAATCAGCTGCGCCATCTACTACCCGATTCCGCTGCACCGGCAGGAGGTGTTTGCACAACAGTACCGCGATGTGCCGCTGCCGGTCAGCGAGTCGGTCGCCGAGCGCTGCCTGTCACTGCCGATCTACCCCGAGCTGGAGAGCGAACAGATCCACACCATCGTGGATGTAATCAAGACCCATGCCCCGGGGTGAGCCTGCCACCCGCAGAGTAATGATCGTCGCTGGGGAGGCTTCCGGTGATCTGCATGGCGGGAACCTGGTTGCCGCCCTCTCCCGGCTGAATCCCGATATCGAATTTTTCGGTATCGGCGGCAGCAGAATGCGCGCCGCCGGCGTCGATACCCGCGTCGATATCTCCGAGCTGGCGGTGATGGGGCTGGTGGAGGTGCTGCTGCACTACCGCCGCCTGCGCGGCGTGCTGTGGCAGATGCAGGAGCTGCTGCGCAGCGAGCGGCCCGATCTTCTGATCACGGTCGACTACCCCGGCTTCAATCTGCGTCTGGCGAAAACCGCAAGAGAGCTGGGAATAAAGGTGCTCCACTACATCAGTCCCCAGGTGTGGGCCTGGCGCGAACACCGGGTAAGAACCATCGCCCAGCGGGTGGACATGATGGCGGTGCTGCTCCCCTTCGAGCTCCCCTTCTACGAAAAACACGGGGTGCCGGTCCGCTTCGTGGGTCACCCGCTGGTAGACAGTGTCAAGCCCGGCATGGAGCGCAGTGAAGCGCAACGCCTGTTCGGGCTGGACCCATCCCGGAAAACCGTCGGACTGCTCCCCGGCAGCCGCCGTGGTGAGCTGAAACGGTTGATGCCGGTTTTACTGGAGAGCGCTGCGCTGCTCAGGCAGCGTTTCCCCGATCTGCAACTCCTGTTGCCGCTCGCCTCCAGCCTGAATCCACAGGATCTGGCCGCCTGGCTCGAACCGGTTCCGGAACAGGGCGAAAACCGCTACATTTCACGACAGAACGGCTCCCTGCAGATCGTGGTAATCGAACAGCACGGCTACGACGTGATGCAGTGTTGTGATGCAATCATCACCGCTTCCGGTACCGCCACGCTGGAGGTGGCGTTGATGAATATCCCGATGGTCATCGTCTACAAGATCTCCCCCCTTACCTATGCCATCGCCCGGCGGATGATCAGCATCCCCCACGTCGGACTGGTAAACATCGTCGCCGGTGAACCGATCGCCCCGGAATTCATTCAACACGCGGCCAGAGCGGGTAAAATAGCGGCAGCAACAGCCCGTTTTCTGGAAGATGCAGACCATGCACAGGGTACCAGGAAAAAACTGGCCAACATACGCCAAAGACTGGGCAAGCCGGGAGGTTCGGAAAACGTTGCACGGCTTGCACTGGAGATGTTAGATAGAGAGTAACCATTAATCGAGAGGAACACACCATGAAAAAAACACTTGTTGCCACCTTCACCCTGGCCGGCTTGCTGGCAGTTTCAGGCTGCACCCAGGAGATGCAGAATCAAATTGGTCGCGCAGTACAGAACTATACCGGTACCGATGGCGTGCTGGATATCTATGCCGGTGACAAGCTGGTCAAACGCTTCATCCAGATCGACAAGATAACCACTGCGATCAGCACCAGCACCGGGGACGCTGCGCGCCCCTACCGCTTCGGGTATGGTGTACTGGATGAAAACCAGAACTACCGAAAGGATCCCGGTGAGAAAAAGGTTTACTTCGAGTTCAGCGACTACTCAACCAGCTACATTTTTTACGAAAACACCAAAGGCTGACACTTGAATTTCAACTTCATGAAATATATTTCATATACCACCTTGCTGACGGCCCTGCTGCTCTTCAGTAGCAGTGTCTCCGCATGGAAAAAGCCGGACAGCGAATATTTTGAGACGCTTCCCAAATTCTGGGGGGTGCTCTACTCCAGCGGCGGTGAAACCCTCTATTGTGGCCAGCCGTTCGGAAAACGGCGCGGCCGCAATATAAACGCGGAGCATGTGTTCCCGATGGCCTGGGTTACAAACAGCCTGAAGTGCGGAAAGCGGAAACAATGCCGTAAAAACAGCCCCCGCTTCAATACCATCGAAGCCGATATGCACAATATTTTCCCTGCACTCAGCAAGGTCAACCAGCAACGCAGCGCCTTCGCCTTCGCCGAACTGCCTGGCGAACCCGGCAAGGGAAAATGTGATTTCGAAGTAAACCGGAAAAAAAGACTGGTGGAACCCCGCCCTGCAGTAAGGGGAGATATCGCCCGAGCCATGTTTTACATGAGTAAACAGTACAACCTCAAGCTGTTCGATCGGCAGAAGAAACTGCTGCTGCGTTGGCATCGGCAGGATCCGCCTTCGGCCGAAGAGCGGCGGAGAAACGACATCATCCAGAAATTGCAGGGAAAGAGAAATCCGTTTATCGACACGCCGGGAAAGGCAAAACTGTTGTTTGGCAGCAAGTGGTAAACTCTTCTCTATACCAAAGGGTTCTGGAAACACAGGTTTCCTGTCTACCGAACCTCCTGTAAAATACACAAAATGGTCCAATCCGGGACCATCTGTATTTCCCCCTGTTTTGTGCCAGAACAGAAAAAATATGTACAAGTTTGCAACCAGGCGGCATTATCACTCCTCTTACGTTGTAAAAAACATAGTCAAGCAAAACCGGGAATTACATCTTTTAACACTACAGAAACAAGGAGCAACTATGTCAAACTCTCTTTTCGAGCGCTTGGGGGGTCAGGATGCTGTTAATGCGGCAGTAGAGCTGTTTTATCGCAAGGTACTTGCCGACGATCGGATCAATCGCTTTTTTCAGGGGGTCGATATGGATCGGCAGGCAGCCAAACAAAAGGCCTTCCTGACCATGGCTTTTGGTGGCCCAAATAACTATAGCGGCGAGGACATGCGCAAGGGGCATGCCCATCTGGTAGAACAGGGGCTTGATGACAGCCACTTTGATGCTGTAGTGGAGAACCTGGGCAGCACGCTGACCGAACTGGGAATCCCGGACGATCTTATTTCTGAAGTGGTCGCTATCTGTGAAACAACCCGCGACGATGTTCTGTGCCGTTAACCTGTCTATTTATCGAGAAGTAAATTGTGACAAAAATCCACTTTGAAAATCAGAGTTATTTACTGGAGCCGGGCGAATCGGTTCTGGACTGTTTAATTCGCCAAGGTGTTGCTGTTGAGTATGGCTGCAAATCGGGCGGCTGCCAAAGCTGCAAAATGAAGGTTGTTGCCGGAACGCCCACAGAGCAATCCCAAACCGGCCTGGACGATTCTGCAAGGGAAAAAAATTACTTCCTTCCCTGTATCTGCGTACCCGAACAGGATATGAAGGTGGCACGACCGGATGCTGTCTCCCGGGACAAACTGGAGACCGAAGTTCTGGCGTTGGACATGCTCAACCATGAAGTGCTGCGCCTGCGGTTGCAACGTCCCGACAACTACGACTATTTCCCGGGGCAGTTTTTGAACCTTTATAACCCGGAGGGCGTCGGGCGCGCCTACTCCATAGCAAGCCAGGCGGAAGAGTCTTTCCTTGAACTGCATATTCGCCACGTTCCAAACGGAAAGGTCAGCGGCTGGGCCAATACCCGACTGGAAACAGGCGACCGGGTTATCATCAGCAGTGCTGCCGGAGATTGTTTTTATGTCTCCGGAAAACCGGAACAGCCATTATTGATGATTGGAACCGGTACCGGGCTGGCTCCGCTGTTTGGTATTTTGCGCGATGCACTTCGCCAGAACCACAACGGTGAAATTCATCTCTATCATGGCAGCAGCGTTATCGAAGGGCTTTATATGGTAGATGAAATGCGGGCCATGGCGGACAGGGTAGAGAATTTCCACTACTACCCCTGCGTCGGGCAGGACTCCGTACCAAAAGGAATTTTCTCCGTCCGAGAAAACCAGAAAGCACTGGCGGACTGGAGCGATCTCTCCGGATGGCGCGTCTATTTATGTGGTCATGAGGAGATGGTTATTTCAACCAAGGAAAAAACCTTCCTTGCCGGAGCCTCCCTGAGCGACATCTACTCAGATCCTTTTGTATCTGCCGCCTGAAAACACAGCACTACTCCGCCCGGAAAGGGCGGAGTAGTAATCCGGGTTTCTCAACCATGCACCGTTTCACTCCGAATGGTAATAGCTAAAGCTTAATCAAACGGTTGCTCAGATACAGCGAAACAGTGAACAATACCAAGCCACCCGCCTGATGCGCAGCTGCAAGGGAAACAGGAACAATCAACAAGAGTGTAGAGATCCCCAGGATAATCTGTGCGGCCAACGTCACAAGTAATAAACTGAGCGCCGTACGAATAGAGGAAGGCAATACGGATTTTCTCGCCTTCCACCAAAACCACGGAACAAGAAAAAACAGCAGTGTTGCCATTAACCGGTGATTAAACTGTACTGTGGCAATATTTTCGAACCAGTTTTTCCACCACGGCTCTATTACATACATCGCTTCAGGATAAAAACGCCCGGCCATCAGCGGGAAAGTATTGAACACAAATCCAGCCCTTGTACCTGCGACAAAAGCACCAGAGAGTAACGTAAAAAAAACAAATCCGGTAATGAACAGCGAAAACCATAAAGGTTTATTGGCAGGCCTGGCCAGGGAGTATCCGGATTTCGGGAATATCAGATCAATTGCCACCCAGAATATATATCCATAGATAATAACCGCCAGCGCCAAATGGGCGGTTAGCCGGTACTGACTTACGCGGGGATCGTCGACCAATCCGCTCTTGACCATGTACCACCCCATTAGCCCCTGCAGGCCACCAAGAAGAAACATGCCCGCGAGTTTCAGTGTAAGAGGCCGGTTGAGCCAACCCTTGACAAGAAAATAGAGAAACGGAATCAGAAACATAATTCCAATAAAACGCCCCAGCAACCGGTGCGAGTACTCGAACCAGAAAATGGTTTGAAACTCGCTCAGTGACATATGGAGGTTTTTCAGTTTGTACTCGGGAAACTGCTGATAAAGCCGGAAGGCCTCTTCCCATTCTGCATGATTGAGTGGAGGAATGACTCCCATTATCGGCTCCCATTGAACCATTGAGAGACCCGATCCAGTCAGGCGGGTAACAGCACCAAGAATCATCATCGCAAATATAACCACACAGCACAGCAGGAGCCATATTGCGATTGTCTGCTTGTGTTTTACTTCATTCATGTGAAGGTTCCGTTTTTTACGCTTGATTTGCTCATAATCCAACACGATATCCAGCTTGGATACTATCATGAAAAACACCGCCAATTACCATGCTTTTTCCCATAAAACGGCCCGTTTTTTTTAATGACTGTGTCATTTGACCTACATCAAGGCCGCGGGTCAGGAGAGGCGTATTGTTAAGGGAAAATCTGTAATCTCATTCCCGTAACACGCGAAACTAGCGCAGGAGAAATACCATGGTGGATGAATCAAACAACGAAGACAACCCGGAACAAATCCCCTTCTGGCAGCGCCTGTCGGATAACCCGTTTTTGCTGCTTTTTATCGGCGTCGTGATGCCGACAGTTT
>Ga0256839_1003083_pt1 | contig 17615 bp, 12 predicted proteins | sample 354166metaG_FD_185968 | JGI IMG/M metagenome (GOLD analysis project Ga0256839, IMG submission 185968) | Hydrothermal vent microbial communities from Mid Atlantic Ridge, Atlantic Ocean - 354-166 | ecosystem: Environmental > Aquatic > Marine > Hydrothermal vents | place: Atlantic Ocean: Mid... | reverse complement strand
GCGGATATTTCAAGCGCATCAATGATGTCACTTACCCCCGGGATATCAGTGGCCTGATCAAAATCGTTGATACGCTGCCAGAATTGGGGATCGGCCGTATTGGCCGCATCAAAATGGTTCCGGCGGCCTTCGCGGTCTGTTGTGCAATCTTGCGGGTTTTCCGCAGCCCCCAAAGGCCGGATGATCGCCCCGAAATCATGGGTGGCAAAATCAATGCCCTCGACCATGCCGCCCGCATCCCCCGCAGGCGGCAAATACGGGTGTTGTGATGAACAGCCGTTGTCGATCATCGCCACAAGCGACGGATCAACCGCATCATCATACAGATCATCCCAGACACTGCCGCTGACCTCGTAACGGGGCAGATCGCCACCATCGGCCAGTTCAAGGGTGATGACGCCCGCATCATGCAGGTGCCACAGGTAATGGGCGTATTCGCTGTCTCGGTTCAGATCAATGTCCGGCATTATATCCACTCCTGCATCGCGGCGAACACCTGTTCGCGGCATAATTCGATCATGTAGGGGCAGAACCATTTGGCCAGCAATCGCCCTGCTTCGGTGTCCGATGGATAATGGATGCCGGCGTATTCGCGGTTTTCCCCCACCCGTTGCGCGACAAAGAACAACTCCGGCATCGCCCCGACTTCGGGCACCATGCGCGACAGAACCTCGGCGACAGAATACATCTGGAATGTGTGGTTTGACGGATAGGCATTATGCGGCGGATTGCCGACAAAGGGGCGCAATGTCGGATCAATCAGGTTTGGCCGTGTGCGGCTGAATTTGTCCTTGTAATGAAACCCGACCACCCCCGCGACGTCGATGATTGTCCGGATCAGGGTTTCGGTGGCCCCGTATCCGCCCAGTTCTTCAATGCCCATTGGCCGCAAAATATCGCTGATATCTTCGGTCGTGGCCTGATCCATGATTTCGGACTGGCGCAAAGGGTCTTTCATCAGGCGCTTTTGGTATTTGTGTAAATGTCTGATCTCTTTGGTAAATGTTTCATCCTGATCCGGCGGGGCCGGCAATGGCAGGTTTTCCCACGCAAACCGCTTTGCTTTCAGTTCTTCTGGCAGTTGCGCCCAGAACAGCGCGCGGAATTCGTACCAGTTCTGTAACGGTGCACCACCGCCGGCTGCCGCTACATTGCTGCGCGACCGCGACCGGCTGCGTGATCTTGAGCGGCTGCGGCTGCGGGACCGGCTGCGCGATCTGGACCGGCTAAGCGCACCGGAACCGCTTGCCGCCGCCCCCGCCCCCTCGCCCGATCCGGTGCCAAAAGTGCTGACAAGTTGCGACTGCTCCCCCGGTTCCACATGGACCAGTTTGCTGTTTCTGTAGACCAGCAAATTACCACTGATTGAGTCGGAAAATTTTGGATACACAATCGTATCTGGCATAATCATATTCCTTAAATAATAGCGTTTACAAATCGCACAGCAGCAGGCTGTTGCCGATCACATTGGCCGCCTGTGCAGACGGGACAGGATATTCCTGCGTGCCGATAATGGCCGAGGACAGATGCGGCTCGACCCGCGCAAGCTGTCCGAAGGTTTCGCGTGCCCGCCCGATCTGCCCCATTTGTGCGTAACAGGCCCCAAGATAGCGCAGGGTGGGCGGATAGTATTTACCGGTATTTTTCGGCTGTAATGACAGGGCCAGATTGCCGTTGCGAATGCCCGAACGGTAATCCCCGTTCAGGGTGTCGATCATGCACAGGGTGGTGACAAACGCATAGCGATGCGGCAAAAACCGCCCCAGCATGGCGGCCTTCATCGCCGATTTTCGCGCCGCCACCAGATCGCCCTTGTACAGCAACAACAATGCCTGCGCATCATGGGTCATGACGTGATCGGACTGAACCATATGCGCCCGGTCAATCAGCTCGGTTGCCTGCTCGAAATCGCGAAAAACAAAGGCGGATACAAAGGACAAAAGCGAAAGCGTCAGACCGTTATAAGGATCCAGCGCCAGTGCCCGTTCCGCGTATTCATAGGTGCGCGCCAGAATATCCTCGCGCTCGCAACTGTCCTGTTCTTCCATCCAGTGGGCACCCAGATAGGCCCGCCACGCCAGAATACTGGAGCTTTCATTCAAATCACACGCCAGGGCAAAGCTTTTGTCCGACAAATCCAGATTTCGCGCGGTCAGAGAAAACATGCTGTTGATCCCCTGAACTGCCAAAGCCGCGGCCAGATGTGGCTCGGTCGAGAATTGTTCCGGCTGGGCGGCCAGTTTGGTGAATATCTGGTCGGACAATTCGTTTGCCAGACTCCAGTCGGTAATATTGCCCTGCTCGGTGACCGGAATGTGCCGGACCTGCGACCAGATGATCGATTTGTCCGAGGACCGCAGCAGGTTGAGCGATATTTCCACCCGCAAATCATTGCTTTGGGCAAACAGCTGCAAATACACATCCGGTATCACGCAGGGCGCGGTATTCTGGTCAGGGCCGCGTAAATCGACCACCTCGAAACCGCCGAATTCCATGAAGAAATGCGTGATTTTCCCCAGCAATATATTTCCGGTGGTCGAGGCCCGCATGTCTTCGGGGGCTGTCATGACATTTTGCAACCCGATCCTGATCGTATGACACGGGGCAATGGCACCGGATAACCTGTGCAGCAGCGGATTGCGATGCGCTGGCTGCATGGTTGCCGAACGGGCCGTGCGTAGCCAGTCCTCGAACCCGTCTTCGCCAACAATATCGATCCCTTCCAGCAATTCGCCGTCCGCGTCGCCTTCAAGGGCATCAACATGGATCCGGTCCTTTAACAAGCGCACACAGTCACGCCTGATCTCGATCGGGCTGGTGTCCGGTGGTCCGAATATCTTGCGCAATGTCGAAAGCTCGTGCCGCAGGCTTGCCTGGGCCTGGCATTTTTCACGGCTGCCCCATAACCGGTCCATCAACCAGCCGCGTTGCCGCTCCAGATTGGGGGAAAGCGCCAGGATTGCCAAAATTGCACGCGCTTTTTTACTGATGACTTCCAGTCGCTCACCGTCGGGCGAGACCACCCGAAAGCTGCCGCATATATTCAGTTTATAAGTGGAGTCGACAGTTGTTTCGTCCATATCTGATAGGGTTTTTTCATATTTATTCGGCGTTTTGGTACTGGGGTAATTTGTTAACTTATTGTTAACACATTGGCCCAAACCTGTAAACTTTCCCGGATTTGACGCCCCGTTGGGTACGCCCCCTGCTGCATCGGGAACATGCGAAAGGGTCTTTGATCTACATGTATCAACTGTCTCGTCGAGACCGATGCGTTTCATTTTCAGTGCCTCCAAAATGCAAGCGATAACGATATTTTAAAATTAATTGCCGTAGCGTAATTCTGAAATGAAATGACAGCTTTTGATAAAAGTTAACGGCGTTTTTTCAGATCACGCCATTATTCACGATATATTCACGATAAATAGGCGCACGGTTGGCGCAGGCGGGTGAAACTGTCGATATCTTGCTACCGAAAACAACCACTCTCATCATTTAATCCATAGATAGCAAAGTGATAATAAATGATCATGCTCTCCTTATTATGCAGTGCAAACAAATTGAATACAGCGTCTTTATTCCAGAATATCAAACATTTGACCGTCCCGGAAACCGACACAAGACTGCTCGAGGAACAAACAACCAGCAGCCTGCTGGCGGCCCTGCCCTCTGAAAAGGAGGGCACCGATTTCGCGCTGGTACTGGGGCAGTTGTTCTTTAAGAATTTCACAACAACGATCCACACAAGTCCCCCGGATGGCGGGGACCATATCTTTGCACCCGACTGGATTGCCCGGATCGACGACGATATCCAGCAGGCAAACAGCCCTGAAACAAGCAGGGTTGAACATGCCTTTCAGAAATTGTTTGATATGCTGGTCGTGGTATTCCAATCCGCAGGTCAAACGCGCAAAGCCGCGATTGCCCGCGCCACGACAGAGGCCCATTATCATTACCAATGGATGCTGATGAATCTGGTTTTACCCGGCATGATCGACGAAAACCTGCAAACTGAAATTTTGAATTCCAAAGCACCGCTATACTCCGAATTCAAACGTCAAAACGCGTTGGAGAGCAGCCGTGAACAAACCTACCCAAAGGAATTCATTTTCCTGACGGTCCCGCTCGCTTTGTATCTATGTCATGGCACTCTGAAAGATAAGCCATCCCCGATGTCGCTGATTTATGATTTGAACCTGCACAGCTTCCCGTCTGCACAGGATGCCATTCAAGACATATTCAAACGCACCGGCATCGTGCTGGCCCAGCCACAACTGCATATGAACACCGCGAAAATGCCGATCTGGGTGTTTCTGGTTAACGAAATGGAACTGCAGGATGGACGGTGTTTGATTGGTTCGCTTGGCAGTTATATTCTATGTGACACCATTATCGGCATGCTGATTTCCGACCCCGACACCTATTGGCATCAAGCCGGAAGCGACGCCGGCCGCTGGTCACCAGATGACGGGAGCCTGAAACGTCCGGTAGATACGCTCGAAAAACTGCTGGCATTATAACGTGTAAATAACGGGCAAATTCCGGTGTATCCGATACCCGGTTTAGGTGGATTTTTCACGCTTTCCCATGAAGGAGACGCCAGAACCGGTTCCTGCTGCTAGTCAGGAATTCGGTACCGGCGCCGCCGACAGGGAGGTAATTACTTTGGTATTTAACGTATCGCAAATTATAAAATAATGCTTAAAAAACTTGTGCTTATCTTAACCGTTCAATAAATTTCTGGATCAAATTCCGATCCGACTATTCAATACACTATAGATAGCACAAGCCTGAAAACCGACCGAGCGTGAATTCGGGAATCCTTGCAGATACACGAAAAATTCACGGTATTTTTCCGGTTTTTCTTGATTTGGTTTACGTTAGGGAATGTTCTTGCCTATTCCAACGGGAATCCGCGCTTTTCCCTTAGGTTTTTGATGCCCGGCAACTGTGAATCAGTGCAGCAACAAAATAAACGGGGCCACAAAGGCCCCGTTCAAAGTTTTCAAACGACGCTACACACCTTCGACAAAGGTATATTCGCGATCCGCCGCAGGCAGGCCATAGGAAAGCGCCTCTTGGTATTCCGGCGAATGGTAGAACGATTTTGCCGTTTCCATGTCCTTGAACCGGATAATCACATTGCGTGACCGCCCTTTGCCCTCCATGTGGAAACACTCGCCGCCGCGGGCCAGAAACTCGCCGCCGTATTTTACCACCGCCGGCCCCGCCAGCTCTGCATATTTCGCATATTTTTCGGCGTCGTTCACATCAATGTGCACCATCGCATAAGCAACCATTCGCTATCCCTCCAAAATTTCTTCTGCCGCCTTGATCGCGGCCTCGGCGTTTTCAACATCCTTGCCGCCGCCTTGCGCCATATCGGGGCGGCCACCGCCACCGATCCCGCCCAATGCCGCAACCGCCGCCGTGACGATATCCACCGCCGAAATGCGGTCGGTCAGATCATCGCTAACCCCTGCCGCCACAGCAGCCTTACCGCCGGTATCAGCGATTAACAGAACCGCACCCGACCCGATCTTGGCCTTGTGCTCGTCAATCAGGGCACGCAAATCCTTGCCGCTGACACCGCTCAACACCTGCGCGATAAATTTGATACCGTTGATTTCCTTAACGTCCTGCGCGCCGCCCTGACCCGCGCCACCGGCCATCGCCAACTCGCGCCGCAACTGCGCCACCTCGTTTTGCAACACCTTGCGCTCGTCCAGCAATGCCTTGACGCGCGTGCCAACTTCGGACGCCTGCGCCTTGAGCAAACCTGCAACCTCGGCCAAGGCCCGTTCTTTGCCGGCCAGATAGTCCAGCGCCGCAGCCCCGGTCAGCGCCTCAATCCGCCGCACACCGGCCGAAGACGCGCTATCGCCCAACAGCGCAAACAGCCCGATATCGCCGGTCTGTTTCACATGGGTGCCGCCGCACAGCTCCAGCGAATAGGTGTCGCCATCGGCGCCCTTGCCGCTGCCCGTCTGGGTGCCCATCGACACCACGCGCACCTCGTCGCCGTATTTTTCGCCAAACAGCGCCTGCGCCCCCAACCCGCGCGCGTCATCCGGTGTCATGATCCGGGTTTCAACAGCCGTGTTCTGGCGGATATACTCGTTCACCTCGGCCTCGACCGATTGCAACTGTTCCTCTGTCAGCGCCTTGCCGTGCGAGAAATCGAACCGCAGCCGGTCGGAGGCATTCAGCGACCCACGCTGCGCCACATGATCCCCCAACGCCTGCCGCAACGCCTCGTGCAACAGATGCGTGGCCGAGTGGTTGGCCCGAATGGCCCCGCGCCGCGCGTGATCGACTTCCAGTTCGCCCCCCTGCCCGACGCGCAATTCGCCCTCGGTCACCTCGGCAATATGGATAAATACACCGGCGGTCTTTTTGGTGTCGGTGATCTGTGCTGCGCCGCCATCGACCTTCAGCACACCGCTGTCGCCAACCTGACCGCCGCTTTCGGCATAGAACGGGGTCTGGTTCAGCACGATCTGCACCTTTTCCCCAGCCTTGGCCGATTGCACCGGCTTGCCATCCTGCACCAGCGCCAAAATCTGCCCCTCGGCAACCTCGGTGTCATAGCCCAGAAACTCGGTCGCGCCATGCTCCTGTGCCAGATCGAACCAGATCGCGGCATCGGCCGCCTCGCCGGTGCCGGCCCAGGCCGCGCGCGCCTTTTCCTTTTGCTCCTGCATTGCTGCGTCAAACCCGTCGGTATCCACTGCGCGGCCCTTTTCGCGCAGGGCATCCTGCGTCAGATCCAGCGGGAATCCATAGGTGTCATACAGTTTGAACGCTGCCTCGCCAGGCAAATCCGCCCCTTCGGGCAGGGCTGCCAATTCGTCATCCAACAGCTTCAGACCACGGTCAAGCGTCTGTTTGAAACGGGTTTCTTCCTGATGCAGGGTTTCCTCGATCAAGGCCTGCGCCTGCCCCAGTTCCGGATAGGCCGCGCCCATCTGTTTCACCAGTTCGGGCACCAATTTATACATCAGCGGATCCTTCGCCCCCAGCAAATGCGCATGACGCATCGCGCGGCGCATGATCCGGCGCAGCACATAGCCCCGTCCGTCATTGCTGGGCATCACCCCGTCCGCCAGCAAGAAGGACGTCGAGCGCAGATGGTCGGCAATCACCCGATGATGCGTCTTGCCCGGCCCGTCCGGATCGGTCGAAGTTGCGTGCGCGCTGGCCTCGATCAGGCTGCGCATCAGGTCGGTTGCATAGTTGTCATTGGTGCCCTGCAACAGCGCCGCAACCCGTTCGATCCCCATGCCGGTGTCGATCGACTGGTTCGGCAGGTCGGTGCGGCTGCCATCCTCGTGTTGTTCATATTGCATGAACACCAGATTCCAGATTTCCACGAACCGGTCGCCATCTTCCTCAGGCGTGCCGGGTGGGCCACCCCAGATGTGGTCGCCATGATCATAGAAAATCTCGGAGCACGGGCCGCACGGCCCCGTTGCCCCCATCGACCAGAAATTGTCGCTGGTCGGAATGCGGATAATCTTGTCGTCGGAAATACCCGCAACCTTTTTCCAGATTGCCGCCGCCTCGTCATCGGTGTGATAGACCGTCACCAGCAGTTTTTCGGCCGGAATTTCCAGCTCCTTGGTGATCAACTCCCAGGCAAAGGCAATGGCCTCGTCCTTGAAATAATCCCCAAAGGAAAAATTGCCCAGCATTTCGAAAAACGTATGATGCCGCGCGGTATAGCCAACATTGTCCAGATCGTTGTGCTTGCCGCCCGCCCGCACGCATTTCTGCGCCGAGGCTGCGCGTTTGTACTCGCGGGTTTCAACGCCGGTGAACAGGTTTTTGAACTGCACCATGCCCGAATTGGCAAACATCAATGTCGGGTCATTGCGCGGAACCAGGGGCGAGCTTGGCACGATCTCGTGCCCCTGCTTTCCATAGTAGTTCAGAAATGTGCTTCGGATATCATTCAGGCTTCGCATATCTGGCTCTTTTTGGGCTGAAGGTCGGGTCAAACCCGTTTATCGCCCCCCGCCACGCCTGTCCACCGTAAGAAAGGGCCGCAAAGGCAATTTGCCCGCGGCCCTGTTCGTAAATCTTGCGTTAACTCACGCTTCCAGAACGTCCCCGTCTTCGGAAATTTCCGGCATCTCGAAATCAAGCCCGTGGGCGGCGCGGATTTTATCCTCGATTTCGTAGGCGATGCGCTGGTGTTCTTTCAGATAGGTCTTGGCATTTTCACGCCCCTGCCCGATGCGTTCATCGCCGTAGGAATACCATGATCCGGACTTGTCAACGATGCCTGCCTTCACCCCAAGGTCCAGCAATTCGCCCATCTTTGAAATGCCTTCGCCATACATGATGTCGAATTCCACCTGTTTGAATGGCGGTGCCACCTTGTTTTTCACAACTTTCACGCGGGTGGCGTTGCCAACGATTTCATCACGGTCCTTCAGCGCACCAATCCGGCGGATATCCAGACGCACCGAGGAATAGAATTTCAGCGCATTGCCACCGGTCGTGGTTTCGGGGCTGCCGAACATCACGCCGATTTTCATGCGGATCTGGTTGATGAAAATAACCGTGCAACCGGATCGCGAGATCGAGCTGGTCAGTTTACGCATCGCCTGGCTCATCAGGCGGGCATGGACGCCAACACTGGCATCGCCCATGTCGCCTTCCAGTTCGGATTTCGGCGTCAGCGCGGCAACTGAATCGACCACCACCATGCTAACGGCCCCTGAACGCACCAGCGTGTCGGTGATTTCCAGCGCCTGCTCACCCGTATCTGGTTGCGAGATCAGCAATTCATCCGTGTTCACCCCCAGGTTTTTTGCATAAAGCGGGTCCAGCGCATGTTCTGCGTCAACGAAAGCGCAAACCCCGCCCTTTTTCTGGGCTTCGGCAATGCAATGCAAAGTTAAGGTGGTTTTGCCCGAAGATTCCGGCCCGTAGATTTCGATCACCCGTCCTTTGGGAATGCCGCCAATCCCAAGGGCAATATCAAGCCCCAGTGAACCCGTCGAGGTGGCCTCGATTTCCTGAACCGCGCCCTCCTGACCCAGTTTCATGATCGAACCTTTGCCGAACTGACGTTCAATCTGGGCCAGCGCTGAATCCAGCGCCTTTTGTTTGTCGGTGTCGCGCTTGTCTGCCATTTTCAATAAATCTGCCGTTGCCATTGTTCCCGTCCCTTATTTCATAACCACGCAAGCGCAGCAATCCGTAAATGTTCCTATCATGTTCTCATTTCTTATGGGGGTAAAAAGAGAACATTGCAATCCCATTTTTCATAATTACAATTTTATATAAAATGGTTAAAAAGTGATTACCCGCGATAAGTTAATGGGTTTTCGCCTTAGCTTTATCCGGCAACCCACTACATCAACATGATTTTCTGGTCATCGAAAACTGAACCCTTCAACAGGCCAGCCCCCGAACACCGCACCGCAGGCCCGCTAATGAAGCTGTTTTTGCACCGTTGCGGTTAGATCACCCAAAGAAAAAGGTTTCGGCAGGAATACCGAATTGGGAATTTTTGACTGGTGATCGACAACATCTTCTTCCGCATACCCCGACACGAACACCACCTTGACGTCCGGTCGTTTTTCCAGCGCTTTGCGAACCCAGCTTGGCCCGTCCATTCCGGGCATGATGACATCGGTTACAAAGACGTCGATCTTCAACCCTTCGTCCTCGAGCGTTTTTAACGCCTCTTCGGCGTTTTCCGCTTCCAGGACCGTATATCCCCGCAATCGCAATGCGCGTGACGCAAAGGCCCGCACAGGGGCTTCGTCCTCGACAAGAAGAATGATCCCCTCGCCTTGCCTGGTTTTGGGTTTCGCTTTTTCTGTGCCGGTATTCCGCCCAACCAGTTCGTGTTTGTCATAGGCCGGGAAATACAGCGAAAAGCAGGTGCCCTTCCCCGGAACACTGTCTACAAACACAAATCCGCCGGACTGTTTCACAATGCCGTACACCGTGGACAGCCCCAGCCCGGTGCCTTCGCCAACCCGTTTGGTGGTGTAAAACGGCTCGAATATCTTGTGGATTTTATCCGGAGATATCCCGATCCCCACATCGCTGACTTTCACAACCACATAATCACCGGCAATGACCCGTGCCCGATCGCGCTCCATATCATGGGGCAAAGTCACGCCTTCGGTCTCGATCCGGATTTCGCCACCTTCCGGCATCGCATCGCGGGCATTCACCACCAGATTCATCAAAACCTGTTCCAACTGGCGTTTGTCGGCACGGATCGGGCGCAGACCCGGATCATGCGACAGAGAGAGCATCACCTTTTCCCCGACCAACCGGTTCAACAGATGGGTCAGATCCGACAATGTATCCCGCAGATCAAGGACCTCGGGTTGCAGATTCTGTTTGCGCGAAAAGGCAAGCAACTGGCCAACCAGACTGGCGGCACGGTTGGCGTTCTGGTTGATCTGCATCAGGTCGCCATAATCCGGATCCCCCTGATCATGCCGCAGCAACAGCAAATCACAATGGCCGGAAATCGCCGTCAGCAGATTGTTGAAATCATGGGCCACCCCCCCCGCCAACTGGCCGATTGCCTGCATTTTCTGGCTTTGCACGAATTGCGCCTCGAGGGTTTTCAACTCGGTCGCGTCATTCAGCACCGCAATCAGTACCGGATTGCCATTTTCCTCGATCCGGCTCAGGCTGACTTGCAAATACACTTCTTTATCCGTCTTGCGCGCCTGCAACACCTCGGAGCGCGACAAGCCACGTCCGGCAATCGCATCCGCAATCCAGTCGGAAATCGAGCGTCCCAGCCCCTCGACCAGATCTCCCAAATCTGTGGCGTCGGACATCGGATCATTCAGCAATTTACGCGCCAAGCGGTTGGCCTGAACAACTTTGGCGTCGGTCGATATCTTGATCATCGGAATCGGCAGTTCATCAAAAAACTGCCAGCCATTGCAGTTTTGCCCATCCGAAACGCTTGGCAGCAAATAAATCTCGCGCCGGTCCGAGGCCACTTCCAGTTCCGCCACCAGCGCCCGGACCGGACCATCCTTGCCCGCGATCTGGTGTTCCTGACCGCTGACCAAAGGCAGGTCGTTAAACACAGCCTCAAGCGTTTCCATGCGCCCCCCCAGCAAGCGGCACAGGGTATCGTTCATAAACAGAACCGTTCCCGATTTGGAAACCGTCAGCATCGGCAGACCGATATCGCCGCGCCCCTGCCCCGTTTGTTCCGCGTCCAGCCGCCAAAGATAGCGGTCACCGGATATCTGGTGCACCATAAGCCCAAGCATTCCGTCGCGCGTTACAATATCTTCCTGCGCGGCACCAAGGGCTTGTGCCTTGTTTTGCAAACGAAAAAGCATGGCGGACGGATTGGCCACCATATAGCGCAACACATAAGACAAGGGCCTGCCGGTTACGGCTGAAAACCGGTCTGTTGCCGCACGATTGAAATATATGATTTCATCATCGTGGTCAGTGACAAAACAGGGCGAGGCATCATTGCCCACAATACCTGCCAGAGTGTCAATCTCTGACTTTTGCATACGGGCTTTCCAATAGGCCCACCCCGCCACGGCAAGCCCGACAAACCCGAGCGTCAGCCCGGCGGCCATCAGAACCAGACCCGTCGCCGGATCGGGCACAAAAAATGCAACCGCAATGAGCACAGCCCCTATCAGGCCAAGGTAAATCACCCTGCCTGTGGTAATGACCGCTTTGCGGATTTGAATTTCAGGCGTCTGCGCCGTGTGAGCCACCGAAAGCCCCCGCTGATTGATTCGTGGACTCTTAATTTCCAACACAAGGTCTTAAGCATGCGTTAAGCTTGAATCAGAAAAGCGGAGAGCCGCTACTTCCGGTTGATTATGTCCGGTTTTCCTACCGCGTCAAGAGAGCGCAGAAAAATCCGTCGCCACCGTCCAGCGGGGTAAAGCGGGTCTGGCTGGTGCATTTCCAGTCGCTACCGGCTGTAAACGCTTCAATCTGTTCACTGTTTTCCGCGTCCAGCAGCGAACAGGTGGTATAGGCCAGCACCCCGTTTGGCGCGACCAGAGCGGCGGCTTTGGTCAGGATTTCGGCCTGAATTTCGCGCAACTGGTCCAGCTTTTCCGGCGTGAACTCCCATTTCCCCGCAGGCGAGCGCCGCCACGCGCCACTGCCGGAACAGGGCACGTCGCACAGCACCAGATCATAGGGGCCGCTAGCGGCCACGTCTTCCGGTTCCAATAGTGTCACGGATGCTCCGGCACGTTCCGCGCGATCAGGCAGATCTTTCATCCGTTGCGGGTTGGCATCATGGGCGAAATAGCTGGCAGGGGCGCGCGCGGCCATTGCCAGCACCTTGCCACCGCCACCGGCGCAATAGTCCAGAACCCGCATGTCGGGGCGCAGCGGCAACAGATCGACCACCGCTTGCGAGGCGGCGTCCTGCAACTCGACGCGCCCGTCATTATAGGGCGCACTCAGATGCACGCGGCGCGGGTTTTCAGTGACCTCGAGCGCGGTCGGGGACAGGGGGTGCGGGGTGGTCTGGATGTTTTCTTTGGCCAGATCTTCCAAGGCCTGTTTCAGGTTTGTTTTCAACGTGTTAACCCGCAGAAACACCGGTGCGCGTTTTTGCAGCACATGACAGACGGCGGTGAAATCATCGCCCAGACTGGCGTTCAAAAGCGGGGCGATCCAGTCGGGGATGTCCAGCGCGGCATTGCCCTCGGGTGTGTCCCCCTGCGCCCGTTCTTCATCGGTCAAAGGCGTGGGTGCGTGGCCGATACCTGTGAACATTTCATCCGGATTTACACCTTGGGCACGCAGCATGCCCAGCACAATACCACGCCCTGTTTGCGCCCCGCCAAGCGCGGTGAACGAGCACTTGCAACGCAGCGCGCCGAACACATGATCCCGCACCGCCGCGCGGTCTTTGGAGCCGGCATAACGCGAACCGCGTGCCCAGTTGGTCAGGGCCTTTTCGGCGGCATCCCCGTCCAGAATATGGTCCAGAATTTCGATGGCTGCGGAGAGGCGTGCGGCAGGGGTCATAGGGGCGTTCCATTCGTAGGGCGGGGTTCACCCCGCCGCCGGTTTCAACAAATTGCTGTGCCTTGAATCGAACGGCTGGCGGGCTGAACCCCGCCCTACGACATCCGGTAATTCGGGCTTTCGCGGGTGATCTGAACGTCATGCACATGGCTTTCCTTCAGCCCAGCACCAGTGATCTTGACGAAATCGGCCTTGGTCCGCATCTCGTCCACCGTGGCGCAACCGGTATAGCCCATGGCGGCGCGCAAACCACCAACCAGTTGATGGATCACCGCGCTGGCAGACCCTTTGTAAGGCACCTGCCCCTCGATCCCTTCGGGCACCAGTTTGTCGGTCGCCGCGTCCTTCTGGAAATAACGATCAGCCGAGCCACGCGCCATCGCGCCAAGGCTGCCCATACCACGGTAACTTTTGAAGCTACGGCCTTGGTATAGAATAACTTCTCCGGGGGACTCATCCGTGCCGGCCACCATGCTGCCCACCATGGCACAATTGGCGCCTGCGGCAATCGCCTTGGCGAAATCGCCGGAAAACTTGATGCCGCCATCGGCAATGATCGGCGTGTCGGAATCCGCCGCGCCACGCGCGCTGTCCATGATCGCGGTCAGTTGCGGCACGCCCACACCGGCCACGATCCGCGTGGTGCAGATCGACCCGGGACCGATGCCCACTTTGACCGCATCCGCGCCTGCGGCAATCAAGGCTTTGGTTGCACTGGCGGTGGCCACATTGCCCGCTACGATCTGCACGTCATTGGACAGGGTTTTGGCCCGTTCCACCGCCACAGCCACCCCTTCTGAATGACCATGCGCCGTGTCGATCACCACCATGTCCACGCCAGCCTGAACCAGTGCTTTGGTGCGCTCGAAACCGGCATCACCCACGGTGCTGGCGGCGGCCACCCTAAGGCGCCCCAGATCATCCTTGCAGGCCTGCGGGTTCAGCACCGCCTGTTCCAGATCCTTCAGCGTCATCAACCCGGTCAGCTTGCCCTGCCCGTCGGTGATCAGCAGCTTTTCAATGCGGCGGGCCTGCATCAGGCTGCGCGCCTCGTGCAGATCGGCGGGTTCGTGCAGCAGTGCCAGATTGTCCGAGCTCATCATCGCGGAAATCGGGGTTTTTTCGTCGGTGGCAAAGCGCATGTCGCGGTTGGTGACAATCCCCACCACGCGGCCCGTTTCATCCACCACCGGAAAACCGGTGACGCGGTATCGGTCCTGCAAGGCCTTGGCATCGGCCAGCGTCTGATCCGGGGTCAGGGTGATCGGGTTGTAGACCACGCCGCTTTCAAACCGCTTCACACGGCGCACTTCTGTCGCCTGCTCCTCGATATCCAGATTGCGGTGGATCACGCCCATGCCACCCACCTGCGCCATGGCGATGGCCATCTTGGCCTCGGTCACAGTGTCCATTGCGGAACTGAGCAACGGGATATTCAGACGGATGGTTTTGGTCACCCGGGTGGAAGTATCAGCGGTGGAAGGCAGCACGTTTGACGCGGCCGGAACCAGCAGAACATCGTCAAACGAAAGGGCTTCGCGAATCTCCATGGGGAGCCTCCTTGCTAAAGCATCATTTGACGCGTCCCTATTGCATGGATTGCGCCAATAGAAAAGCCCCTATTGTAGGCAAGGCAATTAATCACACGTTATCTTGTGTTAATTGCAGCCGGTAAGCCCCGTAGAACAAAACACCGGCCAAGGGGCCGGTGTTTGATGTAAAATGATAACACAGCAAACCAATCAGGAACCTGTGCCGGGAACCTCGACCGAAAACCCCATACCGTACCAATTCTGCATACCACCACGGTAGTAATGCAGTTTTTCAGGCGGGTAGTTGATGGCAAGCAGGTTGCGAATGGCGGTCGGTGATTGGCCGCACCAAGGACCGTTACAAAACATCATCAGATCTTTTGGATCTTTAAAAGCCCATTCACCATCCTCGGTCTGCTCTCCGCCCAGCATAGCCATCACGGAATCAAAGAACACGTTTTCCTCGCTGGGGACAAACACATTATACGGCAGATTAACCGCACCGGGGATTGTGCCTTTGGCATTCCAATCGCTTGTACGACTATCAATCAGGAACCCCTTGCCAGTGCTGACGTAATCCTGAAGGAAAGCCAAAAGTTCGAGTTCCCCAACTGTGTTCACCCCTTCATGCACTTGCATCGGCTGGACACAAAACACCGGGCAAGGGCGTGATGTTTTGGCATAATCGTCCGGAATACGGTGATTGGGGTCCTGATTCCGGCTGATCGTATATGTTTTACCGTTAAAGGTATACTGAACCTCTGTAATATCTTTCGTGATGCGCACATCCTGTGCCGCAGCTTGCAATGCACCGCAAAACAATGTCGCGATGACCGCTGTTAAAAGTTTTGTTGCCAATTTATGGCCCGCCAATATATTTTTCATTATTCGCATTTCCTTTACCTATTCACATATTACGATTTTATCGTTCGCTGAGCCTAATAACCGGTAAATACAGTCATGATTGCGGAGGAAATATGAACATTTTATGACAATGTGAAATCATACCATAAATATATTTAACCTACTGTTTTTAATAATTAATTATAGACTATTATCAGACACCCCAAGCTGGTAAAACTGCTTGGAATACTATTTTGGACAACAGTCTAATGGGCCTGTTAATGATATTCGACCGACAATCCCAAACCGGTCCAATCTTGTAATCCGCCACGGTACCAATGGAGCTTTTCCGGCGGGTAATTAATTGCCAAAAGGTTCTGGATCGCTTTGGGGGAACGCGAACAGGTTTTACCATTGCAGAACAGCATAAGGTCTTTTGGATTATTAAAAACCCATTCGCCAGAATCCGATTTTTCGCCACTTAGCATTGTCATTACTGAATCAAAAAATACGTTGTTCGGTTCCGGTAGGAAAACATCCGATGGAAGATTGACAGCCCCGGGGATCGTGCCCTTCTCGAAGTCCTTGGTGCCACGGGAATCTATCAAGAAACCTTTGCCCGTGCTGACATAATCTTGCAAGAATTGCAGCAGTTCCAATTCGCTTACTGTCTCGACATCCTTTTGAATAGACATCGGTTGAAGACAATGACTGGGGCATGGGCGCGAAGTCAGGGCGAACCGGTCTGGAATACGGTTTGTCTGATCCTGATTGCGGCTGATGACATATGTTTGGCCATTGAATGTATACTCGACTTCCATTGTGTCTTCTGTGATGCCTACTTCTTGGGCCGTGGCCTGCAATGTGCCACAAAACAATGTCGCCATGACAGCTGTCGATAATTTAACAGCAAGCGTGCGACCCGCAAAAAAACCACTCATAATTACATTTCCTTATACTGGTTCACAATTCGCGTTTCCAATATTCACTCTGCCCTAGAATGGTGCAAAGCTGTCACGATTGCGGAGGAAATGTGCGGTTTTCATGATGAATGCAAAAACCTACCCAAAAGGATAGGCTTTTGTTTTCTTTCAGTAATTTTATTAATGCCGGTCAGGCTGTTGCCGCCCCGGATTTTCTGGACAGATCCCCGGTGACCCACTCCATTACAGTTCTGTAAACCATATAGAGAACCACAGGCGTGCCGATGACAAGCCCTGCATATACCCCGACTTCTGCCCAGATACCGTGCCCTTTGGCAACGGCCATCACCTGCACATTCAGGAACGCCGCAATTGGAAAGGTAAACGCGCCCCATACAGGCGTATACCCACCGCGCGTCATCCAGGGCAAAAGGAATATCAAACCAAAGGCGACAATGCTGCCAGCCCAATAAAATACGGTAAACGCAGTGTCATATCCCAAAACGCCGTACCCCAGTGCAAACAGACAGAGAGGTGCGAGAAAGATCATCACCGAGGGGCGCAGTTTATCCGGAACAGGATCGCGGCGGATCGTCAGTATGATACCCGCCGTCACAATCACATAGGCCACAAGGGCCGCATTGATCAGCAACTCGCTCTCCCAGACATATCCCAGTTCAACGCCGGCCAGCGGACCCACCACAGGGCCAACGAAGGTCAGATACTGAAAGGTCGAAAAATGGCGCTTTTCTGGCGGCTCGTCCCAAATGGCATGTAATACGACCACACTTGCAATGATCTGCAGGATTACGCCTGCCCACCAGACCAGAGGCACCGAAATACCAAATGGCAACAGCGCCGCCGCCAGCAACATCATCGACATTGCCATGGCCGCAATTCCGGCCCGGGCCGGTGCCGATCCCATATCTTCCAGCACAACTTTCGGGCGCGACAGCACCTTTCGCAGATAAAACACAAGGAACCAGATGAAATAACCGGTTGAAGCCGCCAGCAGCAAATGGCCGATATCTTCTGAAATTTCCGGCATGACATGAGAGGCATTGGTCCAGCCCAGTGCAAGGGACATAAACCCGAGGCAAACAGGAAAAGCGGCTGGCGGTGTTTGCCGCCATAGGGGTGTTTCTAGTAGCATTTGATCTCCAGTCATCTGCTTGTTTCACGCGTATTGCATTCACCCTAAGTGGAAAATGCGCTTCCGATCAAGCCTTGCGAGGTTGTTGATGCACAAACGGGTGCCCGGTTTCCTTGCTGGGGTATGGAATACCTGCCTCGCCACACC